>JAAUYF010134471.1_pt1 | contig 17633 bp, 37 predicted proteins | sample 7278051 | NCBI WGS metagenome assembly JAAUYF01 (sample SAMN14350202, study PRJNA611818) | marine sediment metagenome | isolation source: surface marine sediment (0.6m) | place: French Polynesia: Moorea | collected 2018-08 | reverse complement strand
TTCAACACCAGCAGGGTCTAATCCACTGTCCAACAACTCATCAATGAATAGCAGACTGATTGAACTGTTAAGACTCTCGTATACATCGCGGAACGACCAACTCAGTCCAAGAATTAGACGAGTACGCTCGCCGCGACTCAGATTGTCAAAGTCTAGATCGCGACCATGCTCACGAATCTGCACAGTCAGATCAGACATAAACTTGACTTTGTGTGGCAGACCAACACGATTCAAGTAGTGATCCAAACGTGCGTTCAGATACGCTAGATTCTGATTGATGATACGCTTACGAATGAAGCTGTCTTTGTTAGTCAGTAGACGAAGCAGAAAGTCTTGGTGGTCACGTAATGACACCAATTCATTCAGCTTGCTGTAGTCGATAGACTGAATGCCCGTTTCTTTCAGATTCTCAATCTGGTCGATAAAGTGATTCGTTCTAGATTCTTCATTCTCAAGTGTAAGCTGTAAACTCTCCAAGCTTGAGCGATGATTATATGCTTCATCTACATCATCGTAGAATGTCTCAGGCTTTGTTGCAACTTCAATAGCGTCTAGCTCAGTTTGCAACTCGTCCCGCTTCCCTTTATTATCATTGAGTCGAGCATCTATTTCTTTGATTTTCTCTCTTGTCTCAGACTCAAGACGCTCATGCGCTTCGTCGTGTAGCTCTTGACCACAGGTGTGACAAGTCTGCTCTAGGATCAAAGCATAGTTTTTGGAAGTGGTTTTTAGTGCGTCTTTGTCTGCTGTTACTGCGCGTTTGGCGAGCTTGAGCTTGGACTCAATAGACTTATACTTTGTTTCTACTTCTTTGATGCTTGCGAGTAGTTTGTGATTTTCAATTTCTTCATCAACGTTTATATCTTCAAGAACTGCAATAGCATCTCTCGTTTCTTTGATGAGAGTTTCATGGTCTACTTCCCATTGCTCACTCTTTTTCTTGAGGTCGTTGATGTTCTTTTCAATGCGAGAGTTCGTGCCCTTGATCGCTTCGATGCGAAACTCCTCTTCTTTGATACCATCCTTCGTGTTACGCAATTGTTCTTTGAGTACTTCTGCTTTCTCTGACAGCTTTGTAATACCAAGTAGCTGCTCAATAAGATCACGCTGCTCTGCTGCTCGCATACTTAGGAATGGTTCACTGTATGTATTGAGAGCCACGATGTTCTTGAACATGGTGTGAGTTAGCCCAAGCAAACGCTCCAACGCTTGCTGTGTAACTCGACTGTCGCCCTGTGCTTCGTCTGCTTCATCAACATCTAGATCAGTACCAACTTCCATGAACGCAAACTTGTTTGGCTTGCGACCACGTTCGATAAGATACTCAATACCATCTTTCTCAAACAGTAGTGTCACTACCATTTGCTTTCCGTTTGTCTTGTTGACTAGATTGTCTTTGCGAATGTTAGTCAACGCTGAACCAAAGAAGGCATACGACAACGCATTGACGATGGTACTCTTACCAACACCATTACGTGCGTCCAGCCCACCTTGGTCTAGATTCTCGCCAAGCACCAGCACCAGACTCTTATCTTCAAAGCTGATACTCTGCGTGACATTACCCACGCTCATAAAGTTCTTGACAGTTAAATTCTTAATACGGATCATAAGTCGTTATATATCTGCACCAGTTTATCGACATTGAATGTCTCTGAGTCCATAGTCTGAATACTCTCAGTGACAATCTGGTCTACAGTTTCAAATTTGATTTCACCAAAGTCTTCATCTTCCATTGCAGTCTCAGTACGAGGAATGAGTTTCAGATCGCGAATCTCATAGTTGTCGTGAAGTGTCTCACGAATAAAGTTTGCATCTTCATACGATAGATCAACGTCTAGTTCAATCTTTCCGTAAGTCTTTGGTAGTAGCATCTTGTCAGGATCTTCTAGCAGTTCAGATAGATGACACTGAATGTACTTTGGCCCTGTCTCGTAATTCACGTACTCTGGCTCACCATCCCACTCTAAGAACATTGCGCCACGATTGTTGTCGAATGTATCAGAGAAGTTGTGACCAAATGGATTACCAATATAGTGAACGATTCCTTTCTCTTGTCTCTTATGGAAGTGACCAGAGAAGATGTAATCTTGGTGTGTGAAATCATCAGCACTGATCTGGCCGTGATCTGGCATTTCCACATGCGCGTTCATTTTGAAGCGAGGAAACTCAAAGTGACCAAACATATACTTCGACTTGATCTTGGAGACTTTCTTCCACTCGTTACCAACGAGCCACGGTACGATAGCTACATCTCCTGTTTCTGTAATCTCATCAATCAGATGAATGTTGGGATACAACTCAGCCATTGGAATAGAGTTGAGTTCACGCTTCTCTTTGTAGTAGAGGTCGTGATTACCAACGATGAAGTACATTTGCTTGAACGCATCATTCAATTTTTGTAGTGCTGTCATGCTATAGTTCAATGTGGACACATTGATAGTAGCGCGATGGTGATGCCAGTCACCCAACATGATACAAGTATCTGAATCCCTCTTCTTGGCTTCTGCAATAAACCAATCAAGGAAATCCAGACAGTCTTTGTTGTGTGTACGACTGTTGTGTTTTAGCCCAAAGTGGATGTCAGTGAAACACGCCACTCGCTCAAATAGATTGTCAGACATTATTATTCTCTAGTTCCTTAACAATGCGACGAGCAATATCATCCCATACGTCAATTTCATTCATCCCTTTGTATTTCGGATCTTTGACGTACTTTGAAAAAAGCATGAATGCTTTTATAATGTCTTGCTTAGTCGCCGCTGTCACTTGACTTTGCCTCTTCTCGCATCTTGCGCAAGTTTTCCTCATGCTCAATCTGCTTAGAGAAGCTTGGAGTCAAGCCTTTATCGACTAGAATCTTATCTCTGATGTCCTGGTTCTTCTTTTCAATGTTTAGAACGCGGGTAAAGCTGTGAGTGAGTGCCTGCGTGTAGTAAGCGAAAGGGTTGTTACTCTTGGCTTCGTTGAACTGCAATCCCATTGCAGAAAGCTGTAGTAGACTCTGCCCTTTCATTTCATCGACGTATGTGTATCCACGCCAGTTTGCGCGTTGACTGTAACGCTCAACCAGCAGCATAAACATATGCGCCAATTTGTCTGTCATTGCGCCATGCGTCTGACAGAATTCTCCATCTTTGCTGTGACTTCTACCGACTTCCTTTGCGACCTTGTTTTCTCTGTCAGTAATGATGTAGTGCTTAAATGGAATGAAATTTAGTTTGACGTAATATTCCGCTTCTTTTCTTGGGTTCTTTTTGCGACCTGGGTCTAGTGGAATATGCTCATACGTCATAACCCTGAACACTAGTTCGTCTTCTGCCAGTGTGTCAGGATCAATCTTGTGGTCAATCAAGCGTGGTTTACCAGAAGCAGGGCCATCGTAATTGTCTTTTGCCTCTTCAAACGTGGCAGCAGCAATACGTTTAGCTTTAGTTTCCTTTGCTGCGCGTAGTGCTGGGCAATACATAACGCCTGTTTTTCTAGTGCCAGTAACCTCACCAGTTGATTCATCAATTATATCTTCAACTTCTTCTACTTCAGTAAACAGATCATTATAATCTTCTACGATAGCATCAAACTGATGGTAGTGAGGCTCATTGAATTCGCTGTATGATACTTTGCTTTTGTGAATTTCTTTCAAAAGCTCTTTATTAGATAGATATTTGTTGCGAGCCATGACTTTCCTTATAGTTATAGTTGTAGTCTTTCGATCAATTATAGCAGTAAAAGTTCGATTTGTCAATAGCTTAATGTCAGCTATTAAAACCCCTGTTAAAATTGTGATAAATAACAACATAAGCGGAGTATTGTATTTATGCCAAATAATTCTACAACCAAAAGAGCGAGGCTCGGACCAGCAACAGGCGCTATGACTGCGCTACTAGGCGATCCAAGAGATTGTCAAAATGTATTGCAGCCACTACATGCAACGAAGGGTATTATATTTCCATACACCCCTGATGTTCAGTTTGGTGCATCAGCAAACTATAGTTCATGGCATTTCACACACAGTAACTATCAACAGTGGCAGTATCAGAATTCTATGCCTAATGAAATTACAGTAGTGGGCACATTTACTGCACAAACAAACGAAGAAGCACGATATTTGCTTGCTGTATTGGCATTTCTGCGCGCATCAACAATGATTGACTTTGGTAATGCAGCGGTACAGAGAGATACTGCTGGCACACCACCGCCAGTTTTGCGCTGGAACTATCTTGGACAGCGCATGTTCAAGAATATTCCTGTTGTTGTGCAGAACTTCAACTACATGCTTGAGCGCGATGTAGACTATGTTGAAGTCACATTTCCTGGCACAAACGCAGGACTAAGAGACACTGGACTAACCAGACCAGTTGCAGGAGCAACTGATGGTACACTACCAATTCTAGAAGATGTGAGAACATACGTGCCAACGCAGTTAGTACTCACGACGGTTCTTGGAATTCAGCAAAACCCACGCTACACAAGAGATAACTTTGATCTTGAAGCACTCAAGCGCGGCGATCTAATTAACAAAGGATTCAACTAATGGCTCGTATTCATAAAGAAACTTCTCCGTATTTCAATACGCCGATCAAAGACTTCTATCTGGATTTACTAGAGCTAAGGCGAGTTTATCCAAGTTCTAACGATAAGCTCATAGCAATTGAAGCAAAGTACGATGGGCGACCAGACTTGTTCGCCAACGATTACTATGGCTCACCTCGACTATGGTGGGTTCTAGTTCTTCGCAACATGGATATATTAATTGACCCACTGGAAGATTTCAAGACGGGCGTGGAGATTTTCGTCCCAAGTGTTGAGACAGTTCAGGGTATCACATAATGGCAGAAAATACATCATCTAGTGCTGAATCAGTCCCTAGTCCTAGAACTCTTGGTGCAGATGTTTCTACAGACATAGAGCAAAACATTCTGGACAGCTACGAAAATCCAACATACCATTTTCGTCTGTACATGATGAGTCCAGGGGCTGTAGCCAAACGGGAATATGGGAACCAATCTAATGCAGAACGTGTAGTTATTGCAGAGAGTGGTGTGACTCCCATTGCCATAGAAGATGTGCAAATCACAACAACAGGATCTATCAGTAAAGAAGCAGGAACTGGTGTTGCTACTCGCGTCCAGTTCACACTCATGGAACCATATGGTGTTACGCTGTTGGATCAGATTCAGAGAGCAGCATACTTCTTGGGTGTGGATAACTTTCAGAAGTTTCCTTGGTTTCTTGAATTATCATTCAAAGGCAGACGCCATCCTGAACTTGATGATTCTGCGTTTGAGTTTGGTGAAGGCGACCAACCATTGAAGAACATGGTTTGGGTTTGGCCTATTCAGCTAACAAACATGGCAATGAATGTGACCACAGGTGGCACAGTTTATGCTATGGAAGCTGTGCCATATGCAGAACACGCTTACACTAACGAGTCATCAGACTTAGAAGAAGCAGTAAGCGTCACAGCAAAAACAGTAGGAGAGTTCTTTACTAAGCTGCAACAGCAGTTGAATAAGCGAGAGTCAGACAAAGAAGAATCCAGTGGATACACTCAGATAGACCAATATCAGTTCTTTCTGGATGAAGAAATCTTCAATGCAAGTCTTGTCGAACTGACAGAACAAGAAAGACAGAATCGTGCAGCCACATACAAAGAAAACGATGGCAAGATGACATTCTCTTTTCAGGCTGGTACATCCATTGACAAGATTGTAAGAAACATTCTTTCGTTGACAACGCACTTTCAGAAGAAAGTTCTCTCGACTGACGATCCTGATAATCCAGGAGAAACAACTGGCGGTGAAGAAACGATTTACCAAGAGCTATGGCGAGTAATTGCAGACACAGATGTCGGCAACTATGATAGTGTTAGAAATGAATACGGACGAACATTCAAATATCTAATCATTCCGTGGAGAGCAACCACAGTACAAACGCCAGCGAATGTAACGTCAGGTCAGAGTGACCAGCAAAGAGTAGACTCACATCGCAGACGCGGCCTTATCAAGAAAGTCTACAACTACATTTATACTGGACTCAACGATCAAGTATTTGACTTTGAGTTGAACTTCAACTTCAACTGGTATATCGCTCTACCAATTCAGGGTGGTCTTACAACTATTGCAAGTAAGAAAGAGCCAAAGGGTGCTATGACAACAGAACAAAAAGAGTTGTGGGATAAGTGGGCAAACAAAGTTGATAATGCATCAGAGTTCTTAGCTAACCCACCTGGGTTTGCACCATTGTCACAGCTTGAAGATTGGTTGAATGGTAACATCAACTCTTTGACAGACTCACTAACACCAGCAGTTAACCAAGTTAATGCAGCCACAGCATCAGTCACAGATGTTATTGGTGACGCTAATGCAGCAGCGCAAAGCTCTCTAAGTACAGTTCAGAATGGTATGCCAGTTGCTCCAGACCCAGTGGCAGGTATCGTGCAAGACCCTGTTACTCCGTTTGTTAGTGGCGCATCGTCTACACTGAACAATCTAACAGATCAGACTAGAATTCCACGTATTTCCACACCAAACGCAAATGTTGGACTACCAGATAAAGCACAGCAAAATTTGCGATCAGTTGACTTTCAACTGGATTACTTGGGTGATGAAGAAGTAGCAAATCAGAAGATCAAAGCATCCATTGTTGAAGCACAAGCTGGTAAAGAAAGTTCTGATGGTCAAGACTTTGCAGCACGACCAGGGCAAACGCTACTGAGTGCTATGTTTGAGCAAGCTGAATCGCCAGTTTCTAGAGACTTGATTAACATTGATTTGAAGATCAAAGGTGACCCATACTGGCTAGAGCCAGCACCAGTTCGTTCTGGCACAGCACCATCATCACAGTTCAGAAGATTGATGCAGAATCGTGGCATCAACCCCGATGCGACTGAAGGGGGAAGCACTGGCACAAATACAGACTTTAATGACCTGAATGAACTCTCAGTAGCAAACACAGCAGAACAAGAAACACTCATGGTGTTCAGAAGCTTTACTCCACAAGAGTTTGATCCAGAGACAGGAATCACGCCAGCAGGCAAAGAGAATTCAAATGTACTCAATGGTGTTTATGGTGTTCGTGTAGTTCATCACGAATTTTCTGGTGGAGAATTTACACAGAGGCTCCAAGGAATCAGAGATATAAATACAAATCTAAGAAATGTTGACTTGTATTCTGCATTGAGTGACCAACCAGAAGATAGTGCAGAAGAATCTACAACTCGACAGACTGATACTGAAACAGTAAATGTTGCGCAAGGAGCAGCAAGCATATTGGATGCTACAGCTACGTTGGTTAATCAAGGACAGCAAAGAATTAACACTGTGGCTAATATCATTAATCCAAGTAATACATTTAGCACAAGCACAATAGGCCCAGTCAATACGAATGTTGGTGCTGGTGCGATTGGCACAGGAGGTCCAAGAATCACACCAGTAGCAAGCTCTACTATTGGTGTCGTAGTTCAAGAAGAAGGCGCAAGCTCGCCAGTTGGACAGAGCGCGGCTGGCAGATTCCCAAGCAGCAGGACTTCTGGTACTACGTCGAGCGGAAGTTTTAGTAGAACATCAAACACAAACAGGGAGTAAGATATGCCAAAAATGTCACGCACAATTGGGCCTGATAAAAACTTCAAGCCATCTGGACGAGTTATTCGTCGTGAAGGTCTTTACATTGGGTACGTAAAGGATGTTACAGACGTTCAGAAGATGGGACGTTTGCGCGTTTGGATTCCTGAGTTTGGATCGAAAGAAGATGACCAAACTGGATGGACAACAGTTTCATATGCTTCACCATTCGCGGGAGCAACAAACCCAAATCTACTTGGTAACAATACTCAGACACCAGATGGAACACAGACTAGCTATGGCTTCTGGATGATCCCACCTGATGTAGAGAACCAAGTACTCGTTATGTTTGCTAACGGCGATCCAACTCGCGGCGTTGCGATGGGCTTTTTGTTCCAACAGTTTATGAACAACATGGTTCCTGGAGTTCCAGGTGGTAGCAACTATCAGTTCCCACAAGTAGACGCACCAACAGCAGAATACAACAAGAGAACTACTGAGAATGTAAAAGACGAAATCACTCGTCCAGCATTGGCTGATCTTGCAGAAGGTATCAATGCGCAAGGCTTGATCTATGACCAAGTTCGAGGACCATCGTCCAGTAGTGCGCGTCGTGAAGCACCATCGCAAGTCTATGGTATTCTAACTCCTGGGCCTTCCAACCCTGACACACCTGGCAAACGTCTTGGTGGCTCACAGTTCTATATGGATGACGCTACAGGCAGCGAGCATATTCGACTACGAACAAAGAGTGGCGCACAGTTGTTACTAGATGAAACTAACGGCTTGATCTATGCCATCAATCGTGCTGGTACTGGATGGATTCAGATGGATGCAGTTGGCAACTTCGACATCTTTGGTGCTGGCGACGTAAGTGTACGTGCGCAAAACGACATTAACTTCCGTGCAGACAATGACATTGTTATGGAAGCTGGACGCAACATAACGATCAAAGCAGCAGCAGACAAGATTCCAGTAGAAGAAGGTGCATTGCCAATCGACACTGGTGCTGTTGGTCCTCCGCTCGTTGGTGAAGGTGGTGAGATCATCATTGAAGCAGCAAACGATATGACTCTGACTTCTGTACAAGGCAATATGAACACAACAGTACTTGTTGGGGATCACGATACGACTATTACTGGAAGTCGAAAGACAACAGTTGGTGGCACAGATGATTTGTCAGTCATTGGAGACTTTACAGCAGGTACATCTGGTAGCTTCAACTTTACTGCTGCTAGTAGTATTACCATGAGTACTTCTGGTGTGTTTGGTGTAGCGAGTACAAATGCTAACATTGCTTCTAGTGGTATTGGCACATCTGGAAACGTTGCTGCTGTTGGTAATGTAACAGCAGGTGGCGATGTGAAAACTTCTGTTATTGGACTCAATGGTCTGCAAGGCCACACACATACTATCTCTAGTGGATCGTCTGCTGGTAAGACTCTGCCGTACACTGGTAGTGGAGGCGGCGGAAGTGTTACTGGTCCTGTTGCTAGTGTTCCTCAGCCAGCAGTACCAGCAGTCCCAACTGTCCCTGGCCCTAAAGTAAACAATTTGGCTACGTTCATTCCACCATTGAATGACAGACGTACACCACAACCAGTTCTAACAATGGTTGGTCGCTTCTTAACGTTTGAGCCATGCCCTGAGCATGAGAATACTGGCGGTCAGACTGGTACGCCAGGGATTTAAACTTCGTACAATCTTGTATCTTTGGCTTGAACTTTTACGTCATCGCCAAACTCTAATCGTATGCGAAACATTAACTTTTTAAACTGCTCACGATATCTTTCTTGATTCAAAAACGTGAGAGTCGTAGTCACTGTGTAGTTAGCATCTCCGATGTACTGGCGTGTGGTTTGATAAGCATTGCTATCAAGCGCCGTTAAAATGTTTGTTGGAATATCACGCTTTTCTGCTGTTGTAGTTAGAATCACATCAAGACACAGCAATTGCAGAAACGTCAGTGATGCATTTTCCATTAGTTGATCGTCTTTCAAAACTCCACTCCTTTGTGTGGAAACGTATCGAACTTCATGCGAATCTCAAACTCTTTCTTGGGGTTTTTGATTCTCACCACTTGTGCTGATAGTGGCATTCTTTTTGGTTGGTTTTGCCAATCAGCACGATTATACGCACTGACAATTTCAACATCTTCTTTGCGCACATAGTCAGATAAGCGTTTGGCATCATCAACGCTGTAGATTAGAATGACTACGTTTTTCATTTAAGTTTGAAGTGTTCGGGGAACTTCAGTTTGGCTTGAAAGACGAATTTCTTGAAGTCGGCATGCTGGCAGTTTCTAACATGAGTTGAAATCTTGCACAGAAATCCCATTCTGGTCTGAACGAAGCTGTAGTAATAGCCAGGGTCATACTCTTTCAGCTTTTCTATCTTAGAGTAGACCCAATCTTCTTCATCGCTCTCGCCCTGAATGGTGATGTTCACCATATCGTTAGGATCGCGATCTTCAAGTTCTTTCATCTGCGAGTACCTCTATCTCAGTTTTGAGAGCAGCGTTTTCTTTCTCAAGTTCTTCTACTCTCTCATTAAGAAATGTGATTCTCTTGTAAGAATCGTACAGTTGTTCAGTTAACTCTTGTACGTTTCTCTCTAGAAGTTCACGCGGTACTTTGTATTCAGCCATTACACCTTCTCTAACATTGCCTGCATTTCGCGAAGAATCTTCGGCGCATTGGCGGCGTGGATACTTCCAAGCGTGTAACGCTTGGTCACGTAGTCATAAAGACCAAACTCTTGAATTCGATCTTTGCGCTTGTGAGACATTGGCATGAAGCGAAGATCGCCACCGCCTTTCTTGATCTGACGATTTTTAGTGTCAGCCAGTTCGCAAAGCTCTGCAAAACGAACACTAATCTCACTCTTATTCATACGCTTTTTGGACATTTCAGTTCCTTTATTGAAAGTTAAATTATAACACTATATTACCGACAAAAGCAAGTCACTCATTTCCTGTTGTTTTCCTGCCAGTATTGATAATTCCTATTGCCATCATTGCGCCTCTTGTGTAGTCGCCCACGACATACTCATACATTGCACCACTGATGTACGAAATGAATGTGCGCCATGTATCAAAGTATTCGTTCTTTACTTCTGTGCGCATCCATATCAAGACTTTGTAATCGTCTGCCACATTGTATAGTGGATTGAAGCCTTCTGCGTCAATTCCCATTCTGTCTGCAAGTTGCACTCGCAGATCGTCGTTTTCAAATAAGTTAGTCATCACATAAATCCTTTTTCATTTGTTCATAGAAATCTATGCCCATTTGCTCTATCATATTGAAGCCATACGACTTATCGGGCTGTTGAGCTATTTCGTCAAACATGACTTGCAATATTTCAACCACAACCAGTTTTGCTTCATCACCGTGCCAGTTTGGATTCTCAACTACTTTCATTATGCGAGACAAATACTTAATGAGTATGGCTTCACGGGACTCAAGTCGCTCAATCTCGTTAAACAATTGTTCAAAACTAGACAGCTTGTACTTGAACTTTCGCTTCTCTCTTAGTTTATTTGTCACATTCGTCATCTAAGTAACTACCTTGTTTGTGTTTAATCATATCCATTGTCTTGTCGCTGCGATGAAACGAACGACACACAACGCTACGTGGCTGCTTGCTATGTCGCTTGCGTATTGTCTGTGGGTTAGGAACTTGCCCAACCCATTCCTCTGGTATCTCTACCCATTTGCCACGACGCCTACGAAACGACTTGTCACCAATGTCTAGTCTCTTTGCCACACTGGACCTCCATTGGCTTCTATCGACTCGCAACGCTTACAGTGTGGTTTGTCAGTAGTAGTTTCAGCATCATCTACGTTTGGGTGTATATAAACCCTGCACGATGACAAATACCCATCAGCATACTCATAGAAGTGATGCTGTGTCTTTGATCTTTCATATGAGAACCACTTAGCCATTAGCCTTTTCCTATTAATCTGTAATGTATCTCTGCGATGGCAAGGAATACGATAATGACTAATCCAAGACATGCAAGTACAAATATTTCTCTAGCAGTTATCTTCTGATATTCAGGACTTGTTGGTGAAACGCCAATGTTGTACCAGTGGTGGACGTATAACATACCAAGTATACCAATGGCATACCAAGCTCCCGTGAAGAATATGATTTTAGCTGCTAGTTCCATTTATGTTTCCAAGAAGTATGTTGAATTTCTCCTTCTTGGCCTCTTCCAAATCTTCCTCTGTTAGTTTTCGTATTTCTACTGTTGGGTCGTATCCAAGTTTAGACCATAGCATTTCTTCTGCGTCCATGTAGCTGTCGAATTGGTATGCTTCTGAAATCAACGCGCTACGCATCACGACTTTTGTTCCAGACGGAGATGCGTAAGAGTTACGATGAGGATTATCATATAACTCGTTACGAATCTCAGCATAGTAAACCCATTTGATTACTCTGTGGTTCTGCGGCCATCTTATAACGTATTTACTCATCCGCCGTTCAACTTCATTCTGAAAATGTCTTTACCACTTAGTTCTATGATCTTAGCCAATCCAGCTTTTACCTCTGGAGACTTGAGATACATTTCTGCTCCACTTTTTGTATCAAACAGTTGTGCTTCGCTGATCTTTGGACTTCTATGAACAGTCCCGCCACAATGGTTGACGTAGTAACAGACCACACGCTGTCCCTGCTGCAAAATGCAGTAGCGTATTGCGAATTTGTTTTTGTCTCTACTCATTTGCCTTTCAGCGTTAATTGAAAAATCTGTTTCTTTGTCACTTTCATTGGTCTGTAGAATCCACCAGTTTTCGCGTATCTCTGAACACCTTTTGCATCGTCCCATTTCTTGTACTGCTTTGCGTACTTGATTCTCTTTGCTGGTTCTGCGCCAGTGTAGTAAATGTATTTTGTGGGATTGTGTTGTTTACGTGGCTGCTTCCCTACCAATACCCAAACTACTTCTTCTCGTTCATTTCTATCCATGTTTTCTTTAGCCACTCAAATGCATGATCTAGAAGCAAAATAGACAGAGTAAGACCTGCCATAAGATGCAAGCACATTCCAACAATAATTAGGAACGTAAAGAGCGTGACCATATTTTCGCCAAACTCTCTAGCCACATCAAGATGTATACCCAAGCCAGCGAGTACGATGATTAGACATGCGCTGAACACCCACATGCCAAACATGACAGCGACTCTGCGCTTGAGTTCTTTCTTGTTGATGATTTCGTTAACCATGTTAGTCCTTTTCACTGTAAAAAAACATTGCGCCATTCAAACAAACGAACTGATGACGACCACTGGCCGCGCCATTAATCATCAGTAGCCCACCGTTATTTTCGCATACTGCTTGCGCTTGTTCGATTTGTTTAATCCAAACGCGATCAGATTTGCTAATCAATGAAAACAATGTCACTAACATTAGTGTAATAGCTATGCCAGCTAAAAACGAAACGTGTTCTTGGTTCATTCGTAATACTCCTCTTTGAACTTACTGACTAGCCAGTCAGCAAAGTTTTGAGAAACCATTTCGCGCACGTAGTCCACGTTTGCGTAAGGGTTTGTGTCCATGTGCTTGTCAACAATCTTCTCAAGCTCCCAATTTAGATCGTCAAGAAACCTATCCTTCATTGTCATTCCCCATCAAACATATCCCTGCGATCTTCCCACCTACGTTTAATCTTCATGCTTTCTCCTCTTTGAGTGCTTGCTCAAATATGGCTTTCTTCCTTCTGCCTTTTGCAAAATATCTGATAGCGAGATTGGGAATGAATAGCACCCCAATCGTAAACGTGATAGGCCATATCGTCCCAACCAGTGTAAACAGTATAGTCCAAGCAACCAACCCAAAGAAAGTACCCACGTATCCATATGGATAGAATGTGTCTGAGAGTCGATGCTTCTTTATGACCTCTTTCATTTTGTTTCTTGTACTTGTGTTATCAGTCCACCAGACGATTTCGCCATGCTCTATGTAATAGTAATAGAGGTATGGGTATGATCGCACCAGATGATACAAACCAAAGCAAAAGCCAGCACACATGAATATTGCTGGAATGATTGCACCAAATGGCAACATTGCGAAATAAGTCAAAGCGTTTACAGCTTCCCACGCTTCACGAATCATTACTATTCCCCATTGTGCATATTCCCAAGATACAAGCCAATGCCAACAACGCTGGTATCAGTCCTATTGCTGTTTCCAATAATACTGCTATCATTCTTCCTCTCCATTGCATGTGTCCACAGGACCAATACGTTCGTCTGATGCTGTGCTGCTCAAATACTTGAAACCATACTCACATTCGACGTAATACTTTACGCCATCCACTTCTCTGTAAATCAACTGTCCTTCTGTCTGATGCTCCATGACCATGCGATGTGCTTTAGTTCGTGGCGCAGAACACCCAACAAGCGCGATTAGCAATATGATTATAAAACTACGTGCAAGCATACAGTAAATCCAATTATGAAACCCACAAAAATGAGAGTAAACACACCTCCTGGGCCTGCGAAAATCTCGTAGAACCAAACGCGATATAAGTCGCGCCATGTAATCTCTTTGCTTATTTCGTAAATCTCAATGAACTGTGCCTTCCACTCAGCCCACCCCATTCCAAGGCGGCGACTTGTTTGCCAGATGGATAAACCAACTAGCAAAGCAAATACAATTGGAATCCAGTAGACACCCATTACTTCTCAATCTCCAAGTAGAATTCCATTCCCTCGTCAGTGATTTGAACACCAACCAGATTCTCATTCTCTCTGAGTGTTGGGCCTTCTTCGCCACGCAGCACTCTACCAAGACGCTGCCAGCTACAGAAGTGAACGATGCCACCACCCATTGTCTCGACTTCTTCAAAGAAGCCATGCTCGCCTTTCTTAATGCACACTTTATTCACAGTACTCTCCATTACAAGTCTTAGGCCCAAGTGCATCACACGCTGCAAACTTAGGATTAGCGTGACTAGGATCTTCACCATTCAGATAAAGAACGTGATGCATATATTCATGGCGCAGAAACTCACGATCTGCGATACAATTACGCTCAAGTGGCGGCTCACCATTGTTTGTATCTATGTATGCTGTCATTATCGCGTAATAATAGAGTGCGCGACTATATCTAGGCCACACTTCTCTAAAGTCCACAAACTCAACGTATGGGCCTGGCGTGTTTGTATTGGCAGCACAAACTTCTAAGTCGATATACTCTGCTTCCATTTGCTCAAACGAAAGAAATGAATATTCGTCGCCCATTGCTCTCAGCGTTAATCCAGTTTCACCAACTACATCGTAATCGTAAGTATATGTGGTATTGCACGATGTATATTCGTCGCCACCGCCAGCACTACAACCAAACAGCGTAAATATTAAAATGGAGACAACAATAAAGAATCGTATGGTAAACCACATATCTTTGCGATCTCGTAAGCCACCACAATCTACTTCAGAGTTTGCATAAAGAGGATCTTTCTTTTTTTCACAATCATCTTTGCCGCAGTAGCACCGAGTATATGATGTTGCTGGTTTATTCATTATGCTGGTCCTGGTCCTATCAATCCGAGAAATACTAGTCCTATGAAACCAGTGAGCATTGCTAATGCTACTGCGTTCCAACGAACATACGCCCTGTCTGCTTCATTGGGATTGACTGCTACTCGTACATGACGATAGCAAATCCAAAACATAAGCAATCCAATGATAATGTTCATAGTCCTTTCATCCTCGCGATCAGCATTTCTTTCTTGTTGATCGTTTCAATACGAATGTCTTTGATCGACGCACGATCACCAGCTTTCTCAAGTTGTTCAAGCAATGCGTCACGAACGCCGATAGCTTTTTCTTCGTCTTTGTACGAACGACACTCAGACAGCTTCGGGGCCCAGCCATTTCCATGAGTAGCGAAGCGATCCACATTCCAATACAGAGTATCGTCTTGCATAGCCTCGTTCATGGGAGTTGAGCAAATTACATATACTACGTCACTCATTGTAAGTTCCTTCCAGTTTAGAAATAAATTCTTGTTTGTGTGCTATGATCTTTCGCTTGTGTTTTGCCCATATTACGAGCAACACACCAATAGCCATAGGTGCCCACAGCGGTATTAATAGAATGGTCACGATTGACAACATACACGCATCCAGAAGTATGCCTGCTGGATGATAACCGATAAAGTATGATGGTGAAAAGATTCCTTTGCCGTCACATATCTGACCAAACCAGAAATAATCCCCATTACCAAGTCTGCCAGTATTGACGTAATTCCTAAACGATAAAACGATTCTGAATAACAGTACACCTGCTGTAACAAAACCAAAAACTATTGCGCAAAGTGCGCCAAAATTGCAATATGAGATTCCCAGCATTTTAGATTGTCTCCCCATCAAATTTCAGTCTAGCGATCATAACGTCTTTGCGCTGAACTAGTTTTACATCAAACTCCAACGCCAAACCAAGATATGATATTTTCTTGTGATGTTCGCGCAGTTCTTTCATCAACTTCTGCGCTTCGTGAAGATCATTGTAGACTACTGCGCCACCCAAGTCGTTAGCCCAATCGCCTAATCCATTACCAACAGCACGACCACCAGCAAAGTACATAGTAGATTGAAAGTACATAGTAGATTGCCGATGCCCGCGAGCAGCAGTAATAACAAAGCGAGTATGGTCTAGAGATTTAACTTTTGCCATGTTTCTTCTCATGTATCAACTTGTCGTAGTAGTCGTTCATTTCGTCTACCAACTCCATTTCTCGTTCCGTCATGGGACGATCACTGAGTTCCTCGTTGTAATATTCTTTTGGATTTCTTTTCTTGCCACTCATTTTGTGTTTGGCCTCGTCTTGAACGACTCGCGGAATGGGTTATGCACTTGACAGAAAATCGTGTCAATGCCATCGAACGTAGGCCCATAGATGGGACTATCATCGAACAGAATATCTATTTGGTTTTCGTAGCAGTAGTCAGCTTTGGCGTTATTCCACGCAGTCTCGTCAGCCCAAGGAAGGCCATTGATCCACTTGACTTCTACGTCTGGTCGCTCTTGAAGATGGTCAGTAATGGAAAAGAATCCATCGACTTGATCCAAGTCAATCAAGCCAGCAAGTTCGCCCTCAGCACGTTCCCGTGTCGAGCCAGTTACGATATGAACTTCCACGCTTGGATCGTCACAATACTTACGTATCATTTCGCGGAACACTTCAAACGTGTCAGTCACACCGTGTATGTCAAAGGCTACTTTCACAGTAGCGCACCTGTATTGCCAGCAGTATGACTACTATACAGTAAACAACAGGAAATGTCAAGCCAAATAATATTAATGAAATCAATCAGTTAAGACTATTGTTTATTTTGTGATAAATAACAGCATAGACTAAATAGGAAACTCTATGGCAACTCGCGACACAAATATTGGATTCTCTACGTATGGTAAGAAATCTCCGCCTTTCACTTTGGAAGGTTTTGAGCTTGCCAAACAAGATTTGCTCTATGCATTTATGACTAAAAGAGGGGAGCGCGTAATGCGCCCTGACTTTGGTACGATCATTTTTGATCTTTTGTTTGAGCCATTCGATGAAGATTTGCAAGAGGCTGTAGCTGAGGATGCGCGTCGCCTTATTAGTCAAGATCCTCGCGTAGAATTGGTTAACATGCAGGCTCGCGAGCTAGAGCATACATTGAGATTGGATATTCAGCTTAGGTATGTTCCACTAGATGTTGTGGAAGTACTAACAGTAGAATATGATCGACAGAACGCAGAGGCCCAATAATGAAACTATCTGAGATAGAAGCTGGCGTTGAAGCATGTGAATATGCTGGCATTCCTGAGTATAATGGAATGGAATGTAGCGAGCTATATGATTGCTGTAGTTGTGGTGGAAACGATTGTGGTTGCGCATACTGTTTCGATTGTAATGCTTGCGAGTTTTGCCAGAATGATAGAATATGAACTACGAACTACACTACAATTTGCTAATGGAACGAGCTAAGAATCGTTTGTTAGAAGGATACTGTGAGTCACATCACATTGTTCCTCGTTGTATGGGTGGCTCAGATGATGCTGATAACTTGGTGGATTTGAC
>JAAUYF010089003.1_pt1 | contig 17895 bp, 16 predicted proteins | sample 7278051 | NCBI WGS metagenome assembly JAAUYF01 (sample SAMN14350202, study PRJNA611818) | marine sediment metagenome | isolation source: surface marine sediment (0.6m) | place: French Polynesia: Moorea | collected 2018-08 | reverse complement strand
GGGTGCAGTCGGTGGTCTTGATGAAGGTAGATCGGCATGGACAGGCAAAAATACTTACTACAGCGGAAATTGACCTTGTATTTAACCAAGGACTTAACAATGATCGAGATCGCGCTATGTTTGCTATCTGTCTCTACACCGCTTGTCGGATTAACGAATGCGTCAGCTTAAGAACTACTGATGTCTACTACCGCCAAGGCATAGTCCGACCAGAAATAGTTTTCAGAAAAGGTAACACCAAAGGTAAACTCGCTACCCGCTGTATTCCCGTAATTGAAGACTTAAGAAGAATGTTACTCAATTACTATCCATCACCTCGCACTTGGTTTTATTTCCCAGGATTAGATAAAACGGGACATCTTCATTCAGATTCAGCAGGCAGAATTTTACGTAAAGCCTGTAACAAAGTAGGAGTACAGGGTGTTAGCACCCACAGTTTTCGCCGAACCGCGCTCACATTGATGAGTAACGAAGGAATTCCCTTAAGAATTATTCAAGAAATCAGCGGACACCGCAGTTTAGAGGAATTACAGAAATACTTGGAAGTGAAGCCAGAGCAAGTCAGGGGAGCCGTTTCAGCCCTCTCGATGCTCTCACCTGTCGGGAAATCAGATTTTAACGACACCCCTAGAAAACAAAACAATTTACCCCTAAAAACAAATATCTCTAGCTCGATAGAACCAGAGAAAGATTAAGAAGTTTTTAGTTATAGCCAAAAAGTAAGCTATTTATTCTTTTGTGTTAGATAATTTATCCAATAGATTTATGAAGTGGATAGGATGGAACAAATGTAAACTATTTATTGAGTTCCCTTGCCTATACAATACATCACACCATAATGTCGCCAAACAGATATGATGTGATGCTGTATAAAACGAGCGGGATTCCAACAATTAGCCATTATATTTATCTAACCGTAGTGTTGGATTAACTATACCGACAACCTGGACAGTTTTTTGGTTTAGTTGATTTGACACACACCGTGTTTTGGTGTGCTTGTTCATATTATAGAACAGGTTAGCACAGCGATCACGAAATACGGTACGCCACTTCATCTTTTGCAAACTTTGTAATCAAGATGAATCGTGTTTTCTTCAAGCTCTCTTCCTGAAAATCTCCATCAACACCAACCTGACTTCTACTCCTACGCTGTCAGACAGAAATTCCAACAGCTATTCTCCCACGGTTGGGATTTCATTCTCAAAGAAACACCAGAATCAAACTGGAAAACTGTTAAGAAATATAAACTGACAGAGCAAAAATGTTGGTACAAATACACCGATCCGCAAAAAATAGTCGGATTGCGCTTCGGCAAAGAAACCAGATACGGACTATATGATCTTGATTGGGGTAGTAAATACGACCCCAGAGAACAGGAAGAATCATTACGATTACTCAAAGCCGAATTAGAATTATGGGGCATCTTCTGCTTGATCCTGATTCAATCGAGTGACAGTCAAGGACTACATCTTTACTTCTTCTTAGAGCGACCTGTTAATACCTTCAGGCTCGCCTGTGTAATGAATAAAGCAGCATTTGAGGCAGGACTAGAGGTTAAGCGAGGTCAACTCGAAACCTTTCCCAACACCAAACGCTACAATAATCTCTTTAACGGGCATCGTTTACCTCTTCAAAAAGGTTCTTATCTGCTCGATAAAGATTACATACCCTACAGCGATCTCGTAGAAGATTTTCTGGCTGCTGCGGATTGGTCAGCAGAGCGTAACGATACCAAGCTATTAGAAAGCCGACTAGATGAAGCCTACGAATGGTATAAAGCTAAGAAAAACCAAGAGCGGATCTACAACCCCACCCCAGAAGATCGAGAATTTATTGAACAAGTAGAATATGCCCAACGAGAGATCAAAGAAGGATTTCTTAATAAAATCCGTCATGAAATAGAGCAAGGATTCACAGATAAAGGAGAAACTAACGATTTACTGCTTACCATAGCCATGCTAGGCAGAATTCTTTACGGTTTAGCAGGACAGCAACTCATTGATTACATCAAAGAAACCGTGATGGGTTGTCCTGGATACTATAAGTACTGTAATCACAAGTACGAAATAGACCGCAGATGCCGTCATGTAGCTCGATATAGTGAGAAAAAATGGTTTCCCTACCGCTCCCGTCTGCCCAAAAACAGACCCACTTATAAGTACATCAAAGATAATCTCGTTAACAAAACCAATCTCAACCTAGAACGTCAACACAATGCCCAAAGTCGCATCATTCAAGCAGTAGAGTATATTAAACAACAACAAGGTAAACTGCCTCAAAAAGTAGGGGAATGTAAACTTGTCATCCGCAATGTAACTAAAGAACTGTTTGGAATCAGCGTCAGCGATGCCACCCTCACTAAAGCAGAAAATCTCCCCCTCTGGCATCCCAAATATCAAAAAGCAGAAGGCTCGGTAAATGAAACTTTAAATAAAACGAGTATTGCCGATGTTCCCCCAACCATCACCCCTCAGTCCGTCATACAAGAAACACTACAAGCAGAACAACCCAATAGTGAGCAATATAAAGATCGTGCCACACCCTGCAATGTAACACGCCACTCCGACTCAGATTTAAAAACCCCCAAACCCATACCTACTCTTTGCTTTCCAATTTCATGCCATACCTTTGCTTATATGAAGGGTATGTCGCTTTATTTTCTGATTGAGATTTTCTGCCAGATTATTCAACAAGAACTGAGTGAAGTGGGAATAGACAAAATAACCAAAGAAAAAAATAATCAAACATCTAATTCAAAAAACATAACCAAAACTAATGGTCAGAAAATTTCCGAAAATCCGCCAAAATTAGATAAGGAAACCTTATCAGAATCCCAAAAAAGCTATTATCAGGAAATCTTGAACCGTCATCCCGAATTGAAAGCCTTAGATGATGAGCGCCAGCAACCAGAATATCAAAAACAGATTAAAAACTTATTCGCTAAGGTGAAAGATGTTCTTCAGAGGAAATCTCAATCTCGTATGTCTGGCTTGAATAATCTGAATGAATAGCAATCGTACAGAAAACCCCGTTAAGGATTTTCTCAAGGTTAAAATGCGTTCCTTAGCTTTTTGAAAAAATCATATAATCAAACCTATGACAATCAAGAAAAAAGCTGGTCGTGGTGGCAAGAGAAAAGGAGCAGGGCGCAAACCAAAATGGCCAACAGGAACAGAATTAAAAACTATGCGCCTTCCTGCCTGCTTAGAAAAAGAAATCTTTCAATATGCTCAAAAACGTATAGCCGAACTCAATCAGCAGTCTTCAACTCAAACTAAAGTGAATTCCTCCACTATCAGTAAATCGATTGTCCCTAAAAATCCTCCATCTAATAAAAAAACAATCGTGGTAGAGCTTTCCTTGAGAGTAGAGAACAACAGTAAATTTGTTCGACGTAGAAAAAAGGTTAGAAACAATATTGAGTATTGGTGCTTGTCCCATTACAACTATCGAAAAACTTTCAAGGAAGATCCAGGATTTTACGAGTTAACCATTTCCTATGAAACAGAAGAAGAGCTTGAGCGCATTATTGATGATATTAGTCGGGAAATGTTCATTATGGCTGATGATGATTATTGTTTTGTTGAGTTCTCCTTTAAGGAGAAGGGAGCGGATAGATACTGGCATTGATAAGAGAATATAAGTCGAGAAGAAATTGTACAGAAACTTACTCTTACATCGGGAAACTTAAATATGACGATCGATTACCAATCCAGACAGCAGAAAGGGTTGAGATCGATGACGGGCGTTGAGGTTTCTGACATGGGGTCATTTTAAACTATCTTCCCCACTTTTTTCGCTCTCCTAGTTCTACCCCTGCTAGAGAAAGTTGACGTGCGGGGGGCAAGCTGCATGACTCCGACACTCTTGCACCGCCAGATTTACAGAGGCTTGATCGTAGCGGTTTACCTTTGAGCAGAGACGATCCAAACCAATGTTCATCTCATGATGAGCACAGATGGGTGCACATCGTGAATGTACAACCTCGCGATTGATCTTGTCAATCTTGGCTGTACGCGGGCCATCAAAAAGAAACTTATGTAGAGAGTTCTCTGCGATATTCCCGATCTCGAAACCAGGAGTTCCTGCCCATTCTACACACGGATAGACAGTCCCGTCCGGCCAGATGAACAAGAACCACGGTAATACTCGGCATTTTTGGTATGTTTTTTGCCTGACGCTTGGTAGATCAGAAAACTTTCGTTCAGGATACACAAGGCGAATTTGCGACCGATGCTTCAATACATACTCAGTCGCTTCGCCCTCTAGTATCTGAAGTGCCTTCTTCAGAACATTAGAGGAACATTGTTCTCCCTCAAACATGAATCTACTGAATTCGTCGGCAGCAGTTGCCCCTTGTGTGTCCCGCAGGTAACCTTCGATCTCACGAATCCGCCACGGAGAATATTTCTTGCTGCTTTCGTAGTTTCCAACAGGGCGGAATTGAATGCTGTAAACAGATTCGGATACACCTTGTGCAATAAGACTCTTTTCGACCTTGATAATGTCTCTAACGATGCCCATAATATCGAAGACGTTGAGCACGTTTACGACAAAGCCAATGCTTACGTCTGTTGATGCACTGTGGGTGTGTTTTGCACGGAGCAGGCATTCAATATTTGCTATGATTTGATCATAGTCATCCACTCCAGTAACTAGTCGCTGAACTTGTCGAGAACCGGCATTCAAACTGACTCGAATGTAGGTCGGATTCAGGGGCATGATACGATTCACAAATTCGTTAGTTAAGTTGCGACCATTAGTGTTTAGAGACCAATTCATACCTAACCGAGAACATTCTTCCATTGAAGCTGCGAGATGTGGATATAGAGTGGGCTCTCCTCCACCCGTGAAAATGACTCCTTTGGTACCCACTTCCGCAAGTTCTGCCAGGACCCGTATCATCAACTCAAAATCCATGTCCTTCTTTGAAATTCGTAATATGGACCGATCACTCACCGCGGTGCCACCACGATATTCTGTCCCGTTTCCAGTAGCCCCTCCGTATGTACAAAAATAGCATGCATGGTTGCACCGAAGCGTGGAGACCAAGTGGACGGTTACTGGCGCAATATGAGTCTCATCACCGGCTATCAATCGTTCCGTTGGTTCTTCATGAAATATCCATTTCGATGGCGAGAGAGGCCCATAGTGCTTGCCAAAGAGTGAATCGTCGAGCAGTTCACTACAATAACATCCTGGCACAGTGCTACCTGAGTTTGTTTCCGAGCAAGGCTGGTTGTCTTTGTTCTGCATCACATTCTCCTAATATTGCAAAAAAAGTATTTTGCAACTACCTTCTATCATATCTTATCATTCGCTTATTTAACAATCCCTCTGACTATCTATTGGCTCAAGCAAATGCAGATTGAACAGCTCATTGAGCAAGAGTTACCCCCACCTCATGGCAACCGACAAGGATTAAGTTCCGGTCAATTATCTCTGTTGTTGTTGACTTACATAATTACTTAAGCCGACCACAGAAGAAAAAAAGATCGTTGAATGTCAACAAATGTCAGACAGTTATTTGTCCAAAATCCAATAAATAAAGACGGTTTTGAACAGCGCCCTTGAACCCAACTCAGCTTTCGTGCTTACTCAATGTCTTCGTAAAGCCAGTCGTTTTTCATAAACGGCATTCGAATAATTGCGTGCGTGAATGCTGGCCAGTCAATCATTAAGTCTACTCAAACCCCTCCTAATAGATAACGGCTACCATCCTGACAAAATAGATAAAGAATAAAAAAAGATTTATCCGGAAATAATGTCTAAAAGCCAGTTTGAACATTTGTGGTAATGAATGCGTATGAAAGGCCAATCAAATAATCAACAACTTCAGGAAGTAGCTGAATTCATAAAGTCATCTATACTGCCGCTGAAAAAAGATATTTATGACGAAGATGACTGGAAAAAACTAGCACTGGAATTCAATTATGATAGGGGGCAAGATTATGATGGGGGAACAATCACTCTTGTTGTCAAACCAGGTAAGGATAGCAGAAGGAGCTGCAATCCTCTTGAGTTAACGCCCAAAACAACAAAATGTTTCTGTGATTTTATTAAATTCCAATCGTTTGATGTGAAGTCATTGAGTTCGTCATCAAATGTATTTATAAATTCAGAAAAAACAAAGGCATGTATGGCTTCAAAACTATGTGGCCCAGAACCAACAGTGGAGCACTTTATTGATCTGTATCGGTTGGCGAGTGCTTTGGCTAATTCGCCAATCATCATAGCGATCAATCTGCATGGTTCAGGAGCCTCAGTACCTCAACATTTTCATACTCAGATTTGCCCCAAAGGGGAATCTTTAACCAGATTATTGGCAAATTTTAGATGCAGCCAAAAATCTATTTTCCCCGACCAAGCATGTCTTGAAGTCAAGGAAATAGTCCAACCTATGTGGGGCATAGAAATAAAATTTGGAAAAGGTTATTTGCCTGAGAATATAGGAGGTTTATTGTTCAAAGCCATACATAGTTTACGTTATCGCTCTCAGTTAAAGCTGTCTTATAACCTGTATGTTGACTCGCAAAAACCGGACCTAGTAAGAATCATCTTTCGTGAATCCAGAAAAGAATGTCCCTTTGGTATATATGAGGGATTTTCAATGCTCACCAAGAGAACAAATAAAGTAACTGCTCGCCAAATTGTCAATTTAGATAGTGCTAGATGGCGTTGGGGCTGGGCGGAATGCATCGGAGAACTGCCTGCACGAGATGATATTTTTGCAGATGCCAATGAATTGGATTCTGAATTTTGGAAGGAGGTTTATGAATTCATGTCTCTAGATAAAACATATCGTGCGTCCATCCGTAATAATGTTATTAATATTTTAAGAGAGGGAGTGCTATGATAAGTTGGTGATCGCTCTTTTTGGAGAGAATGGCGCAACCAGGGGTAAAGATAGGGAAGCTGCAATAAGCGTGCCAAATCGCTGAAACCACTTTCTTGTAACTGGTCAACTAGTTTATCCTATTAAAAATGTTAAATAGATTTCAGCTTATGCGCTGTTTAAGTCTAACTCCTTCATTAGTAATGTTCACAAAATTATAGATTAGTACACACCTCCAAAACCCCCTAAAAATCATATCTATTAAATCGTTTTTTGGAAATTAGTAGACAATTTGTCTATTAATAAATTTAAGAGATATTTTTGATGAGTTCTATATGGGTTTCGCAAAAGATGGGGTGTGAGTAAACGCAATTTTGTTAGTCACATATTTTTGACGAGAGAATACTATTAATTACTGGTTAAAATGGAAGACAATATTTTCTCCTTACCCTATTTTTCCTCGCAATTATTAGACTTATGGAATTGGATTAAGACAATTTCTATAAGTTCAATATCTCTAGATCAATTAGTAAATTTAATAACTATCATTCAAAGAACACTTACCACCTTAGCGATAATAATAGGAGGTTTTTGGAGCTACTTGCTATTCATTAGAAAAAGACAAAAGTATCCTCGTGCAAATCTTAGTCACACTTCTATCAGTAAACAACTTACAAAAGAAAAAATTTTGCTACATGTAAGTATACAAATTTTCAACCCAGGAGAAGTTTTGCTATCTCTCAGAAAAGGAGAAGTTTGGATACAACAAATACTGCCTCCAACTCCCGAATTATTAACTTACATTGAGCAAGGAAATGATCCGGTAATGGAAAGAGAAACAGAGATAAAATGGCACTTACTTTGTGAGCGCTCATCTACATGGAAAAAAAATCGTCTCGAAATAGAACCTGGTGAGACTCATTCATTAAATTATGATTTCATAATAGATTCAAGAATAACATGTATTGAAATCCACAGTCGTTATTGGAATATAATGAAAGCTAAGCGAGATTTTGTATGGAGTCTCGTAACAATTCATGATCTAGATCACTGTTAAATAGAAATTAAAAATTATGAGTTTTAGTAACAATAACCAAAATAGCTCTGAGCCCACAAAATATGTAATTCCAGGTGTACAAGAAAATCCTCAAACAGATGCTTCTTTAAGATCAAAACCCGATGATACATATGGTTTTTATCGCCCCCCAAGTAATTTACATTCAAGTATTCCAAAAACACCTGCCCCAAATTCTCAACACTTTGTATCTAGACAATATAGTAGGAAAGCAAAAGCATTTGTAAGTGTTTTAGAATTGATTATAAGAAAAATAAACAAAAAATAAACTATCGATAGTGGTTATTTTAAATAAAAACAATAAAATACTACGTTGTTACATCAAGCCGAAAAACTTAACTAAAATTATTGTTATAAATATTTAATAAGAAAAATTCTTATAAAGAAAAGTTAAAAGAAAGAAGTAGTCAACCCGCCTTCAATCATATATTAAAAGAATTTAATATAATCACGACTATTTTGGAAAAATTGGCTATTTCTTTTTTTCAATAAAATCAAGTTCTAGAATTTGAAGATATGAGCTAATGTATCAAGTATTAGATTATTTTGGACGCTTTTTAATTTTTAGTTCCACATCCGAGCAGCAATTTGTCTTTCTTCTTCACCAAGAGCATTGGCATAGATAGCCGTAGTTTTCATATCGGCATGTCCCATCCATTTTTGTAGCATATTGAGCTGAATACCTGCACGAATAGCAGCAACCCCGTAGCCGTGGCGCAGTCCTTTGGCAGTTTTATGTGCTCCGTCAGGGATCTCCGCTTTTTCCATCACTCCTTTAACTAAAAACCAGGCATGACGGCGCGACCATGACCAGAGACGGGTATCTAAATCTTCCTCTTTAGCGCGTTTCTGAATTTCCCGAATCCCATAAACCATATCGAGATTTTCAGCCAAAGCAGGAGGAATGGGAACGGTGCGAAAAATTATTTTATCTGACCCATCTTTATTTTTCCTTTTTTTCAGAGAACGAAAGGTTAAACATTCTTCAGTGATATTCACCCGACGGGGAATTAATTCGAGTGCCTCTGATAAACGACACCCTGTATAGGTGAGCACGTGACAGAAACATTTCAATTTACGCTCTGCTGAATTGGCCGTCTGCAAAAATGCTTGCCGCTCCTTTTCATTGAGATAAAGGCGGTTTCCTTGAGCGTCAAATAGTCCGTTTTGAGGCATATATCACATTACTCATGAAATAATATGATATTTTCTATCACAAATCTCTGCGACATAAAAGAGGACAATATACTCATTCAGTTACTAAATCCTTGGAAAAACATAACTTTCAGCGATAATTCTACTACTAAATAATTAACAGTTTATTATAGATTTTAGCGGAAAAATATCACACTATTGCCAATTCTGTTACCTCATTCCAATTACTCTTTTTATGCGAGATATCATTTGCTGTAGTAGACTCGAATTTAAATTACTCATTAGAAGGGTACAGATTAGATAATGAACTGTTCAATTATTTCATTAATGTGATTGAAATTGATTTAAAAAATTTATTTTAACGGATGTTTCACTGAAATAGAACAATAGTCAATATCAAAAATATGGATATAATACCTCTGCTAGAAATAACGTTACTTAGTTCTACCCCAATATGATTTAGCAACTAAACTTTCTGTTAGTTTTTAATCTGAGGGTGGTAAAGTATCGCTATGTGCTTTAGGCGCTGGAGCACAGAACGCAGCCTTAAGGAGACGGTGTAGTGCTTATCGCAGAAGACAAAATCTCTATTCTAAGAAATTATCACGTTTGCAAAGAGTACTGGATGTACAAAGATTAGTCCATAATTGGGTCAGACCGCATTGGGGACTAGAAAAACAGACAACTCCAGCAATGAAAATGGGGTTTTGTTCCCGTCCAGTTAGCATCATGGAAATCCTCAACAGCAGAGGCTTTGACTCCATCTCCTTTTAGTAGACCAGTGCCGTCTTTATGATGTATAAATTTGGCTCAGTAATATTATTTTCCAATATATCTTTACTGCTTTTTACATTTTGACTTTCACACAAATCTGCAAACAAACGTAGACTATCAAGCCTTGCATAAAGTTCACTTAAAGTATCTAAATATTCCGCTATTGCTATTTGTCGATACTGCCAATATTTATCAGACATTTTACTGTCCATTTGAAATTCTACATATACTTCATTCTTTTTATTTCTTATTTTATCTGGAGATAAACTAATATCTTTCTCAGAAATACGAATAATACGTTCTATTCTTTCTAAACTAATATGTTTTTCAAAACATGGTGCTGTGAAGCGATAGGCTGTTGATAGTTGTGAGCTTTCATCGTCTATTAATTTATTTGCCCATCTTGATACAACTTTTTTAAAATTATTAATTTCAATATCTAGTAATTTTTTAGCTTCTTTAATTTTACCAATTTCTAACATTAAATTAGCTTCTACAGCAGTCGCAACTGCCCAACCTTGAATAGAAAGATCGCTGTTTAATAGAATTTCACTTTCTTCTTCTGGAGGAATTTGAATGGTTTGATTCGATAAAAATAAACGTAGCCCTGAAGCAGCCTTAATAAGGTCTTCTTTCTTTGAACTATCTGGAAAGAGTTCGAAATTTATAATTTCAGCAGCGAAATCAGATATTTCCTTAACAAAAATTGTTCTTTGCAAGCTAGAAATAGCCTTGGAAAGATTTTGTTGTTTTAGACTATTATCTAATACAAGTAGCTGAAGGTATGCGAGCTGCCCTGATATTTTATCTAAACGTTTTTCTATATTAGTAAATCCTACTTCTATTGATTGTTGTATTTTTCCTAAAGCACCTTGTATTTGTTGTAATTTATAACCCATATAAGCGAAGCCAGCAATACTTACTCCTAAATTTAATACACTTGCTCCTGCTGCAATTTGGCTAAGCTGTAGAACTGAAGATAAAGTTTGTTCTATCCCGCTAAACTGTGAGCCAATAGAAGCTAGTTGACTATTTAGAATAGTATTTTTAAAACTATTTTCAGTTAACGAGCCTACTCCTAATAAAGGAGAGAATGGTAGATTTACAAATTGCTCTGTCAATTCAGGTGCTTCGATTAAAAAACTAATATTATGCTCCTTATGCTTTTTTTTGATAATACTGCCATGTCGAACTAATGTCCCTTCTTGAAGACCTTGAATAGTTTCAATATCTTTAGTTAAAATAGTAGTCTCAATATGCATTGATAATTATTTCCTAACGTTTGTATACTCCAGTATTTTTATATGCGCTTACCTTAAGTCTATCTGAAATTTTCATATTACTTGATAAATCTGGTAATTTCCGAAAAGCGTCAATTCTGGCTAGTTGATTTGCTTCAGCTTCGAAGCCTTCGTCTAATTCATCTAATTCAATTTTGATCATATAGACGTCATATTCTGTTTCTTCTCCTTTGGGAACTTGAAATTGATTTGTGCTAGAAAAGCAATCATTTAACTGAGAAGGAATTTTATTCTGTAATCCTGCCCATATTGATTCAGTAGCCCGATATATTCTTTCGCTATCATCGGGAGTAATTTTTTTTTGTGTTTTTAGATTAGTTAAACTATTGTATTTGAGTGCATTTACAACTAGTATTAGACTCTTTTTTGCTTCTGTAGGTGTTGAAAATGAATGATTATCTGCTTTATTTTGTGTTACTTTTAATTTTTTACCTTCACTACCTTGAAAATATAAAAAATAACCTATCGCTATAGTAATAAAAGAAAGAAGCAATATAATTGTTATGCCATTATTTTCCATTTTATTTTTTCTAAAAAATTTATCTTCTAAAAAACCATAAAAATAATTTTGCTTTTCTCTCCCTATCCAATCATATTCTTTTTCAGGTCTCCATTCTAACCAAGTACTTTCTGTAAATGATTTAATTTCTTTTTTGTCTCCCCAATTCAAAATAAACCTTTGAGTTTCTAACGGAATATCAAAATGATTGCACCAAGACTCAAGAGAATAAGACCATACATTTTTGAAATTTCTTTTAAGATTATTTCTTTCAATTCTATCTAAAACTTGTGTTCCTATTTCTTTCAATACTTTTTCAAAATCTTTATAAGAAATCATGTTTTTATATAATATTTGATTGACTAACTTCTTCTTCTAATTTCTTACGTAATTCTGTTAGATAATTTTTGTCCTCTTCAAATTTTTGCCAAAGTTCTATCTCATCTTCATATCGATCTAAAATTTCTAATTGTTCTTGTAACGCTCGCTCTGCAAGATTAATAACTTCTTGTAAAGATTCTTCAAACATGGTTATGACTTGATTTGATCTATCAAGAATCCAACCGCTTAGAACAATCCATAAATTTTCTTTGCCTCTTTCAATCCCTTTAAGCCACTCTTCTGCCATTTGTTCATTATTGGGCAATCGTAATATCTTATATTGTACTTTACCCATGACATCTTCATCTTCAAAGTACTCCTCCTTTTTTTTATTACAACAACTGCCTACTTCTCTTTCTTTACGAACACTTTTTGTCCCAGTTTTTTCGTATTTTTCATCTTCTTTGCTTTGGATATCATCAGTAGAAATTTCAAAGAATTTTTCTGGTAACTCTGGTAGGTTTTGAGACATTTTTTTTCTCAGATCAGTAAGCACTGCTTGCTCTATATCGAGATTTGATAGATCGTTTTCAGGCAAAGAATATCTAAGTCTCGTTAGTTGCTCATTAATTAACTGGTCTAAAGCTGTTATAAACTCTTTAGCATTAGCTTGGAGAGAAAATTCTGCTCTGCTGGTAGTGGCTTGTCGCATTGTCAGATAAAGCGTACGAACATAGCGTTCATCGTTTTTTTGTTCTTTAGTAGCTTCCTCATTATCTTTGCGAACACGCTTAACTAAATATCTAGATTCTTTGGAAAATTTTTTCAGTCTTCGACTCGTATGAGAGTATGCGCGAGAGACATCATCAGCCAATGGTGGCGATACAACTTTTTCTAATTTCTCCTTCAGATCGTATGATGATTGATCTTTTTTAAAAGCATCTCGGACTGGAGCAATTAAAACTTGGGCTAACTCTGCTTCAATATCATCAACCGTATCAAAGATAACCTGGAATCCTTTACGTCCTTTCTTCGCAGCATCTTCTATTACTTGACTGCGTAAATCTGTATCATCAGTTTTTAATGCCTCCATATATTGGTTAATTTCATCCTCAAAATCTTGGTGAATCTTTTTTGTGTTAGTTTCTAATGACTTACGAATCTGAGAAATTTTCTGACGTTCACTTTGAATTTCTTCTAAGCTATGAATCTTTTTCGTTTGTAAAACAACATTAAGAGATTTTTCTAAAGCATCATAATTTTGGAATACCTCGATTAATGCAGGTAATAATACAAGCTCAGAAAAAGATTCTTTAACTCTTGAACGTAAAAGATTCCAAAGTTTTTCTCCTCCACTCCATTCAAGAGCATATTGGAGAATTTGTTTCATTGTTTCATCATCAATTTCTTTTTTCTCCTCAATAACCTTCCACCGTATATCACTGAACCAATTATACAAATTTCTATTTTTTCCAATATATTTTGTAATATCTCCAAAACAATCGTTGAACATGTTCTTGAGTACTTCCAGTCTTTCGCTCCCAGATATTTCTGATGTTTCATTTAACGTTCTTACTCCCCATGCACACTGAGCATGGTATAGAAGAAGTGCATTGATTGGTAGAATTTCAGGAGGATTTTGAAGTGGTGGTAGAACCTCTTGTATTTCTTGTTGTAATTTAACAATGCGCTCGTCAAGAGGTAAATCGTCACTTGTTTTTAGATTAACTTTGTTTAAAACAAAGATCATAGAGTCAGCGCGACCTGCTAGGTACTTCACAACTCTTTGTAACTCTTCAAGCAAACGTTCTCTTTTTTTATCATCTACTTGAGTATAATCAAGAGCTACCAAGCTAAATGCTTTATGAACTTTCTTTTGAATAATTTCTAGATTAGTACGATCTAAAACAGATTTAACTCCTGGTAAATCGATAATTTCAACACCAACTCCATTGGGTAAGTTAAGCAAACTAGAGTTACAAACTGGTAGAAGTGGCGCAAAAAAGCTAACGCTTGGGGCAATACAATCTTTCTCTTTTCTATGCTCGTGATAACGAGCCATTAAATCTCCAATTTTTTGATAACAATCCTTATCTTTTAATCCAGTCCATTCACCTGTCTCCCAAACAGACCCCTCTGTTGGGGATACAAACAGCTTACATTGTTCTAAATGGTTGATAGTTAAAACTCCACCACTCATTTCTGCTTGTTCTATTGGGGCAATTCTACGTCCAATTAAAGCATTAACAATTGTAGATTTTCCAGAGGATGTTGTCCCAATCGTAGCAATAGAAAAAGTAGGATTTTTTAATCTTTGTTCTGCTTCTTGATAGGCTTGACGAAATTCGCTAAGACGAGAATCAATCTCTGGATTTTCAAGAATATCAGGAGAAGTATTAACTAAATTAGAAACAGCATTACCTAGTTTTTGGAAGTTACTTAAGGTATTTGCCAGTTTTGTATTGAAATCAGTTTTTGCCATAATCCAATTTATGTATGCTGCCCCTTTTAATTTTTACGCTTTCATGAACTAAACTAGTATTTCGGAATGTAAAAAGTTTGTCTTTCTGAAACTTTCGCAAAGTTCTCTCAATTATACAGGGTAATTGCAGTTATTTTGTATCAAATGTACTTGACAGAATAGCTTGAATAAGCAGGAACATCTGGTAGAGAATATTCCCTCAATCAATGACACTATGTATGTTGTGTCATTACCAATTTACTCTCATGGCCAAAGGTTTCGCTCCAGCTCCTCCACCGACTGTATCTGCCTCTGTCAAAAAGTTTAAGCACAAGATTTTGGATGAGCTCAAGGGCTTAGATGACCCTAGAAACAAAAGAAAACCGAACCATTTACTAAGCGATATTGTTACCATTGCTATCCTAGCTACTCTTAGTGGAGCCGATAATATGGTAGCGGTGGAAACCTATGGCCGAGAAAAACAGGACTGGTTAGCGAGCTTTTTGGCGTTGCCCTATGGGATTCCCTCTCACGATACGTTCAGTCGGGTTTTTGCGCAGATTGACCCAGAACAGTTTCAGGGGTTTGAGGAGTATTTGTGCAGAAAACCACGCTAAGCACTGTACCAATTAAACCCTCTGAGAATTAGACCCCTCAAAGTATTGAAATCTCGTTCAAAATTTCTGTACCAAAAAAACTAAAGTTCAACTGGTACAAAATAGCGATCGCAAAAGTAGATTTTAGAACGCTTACAGTATAAGGCTTTCAGCCTTAGCGTGGTTTTCTGTACAGTTGCTACTCACACCCCTTTCACAGCTTTTTCCTTCGCTGGGTGTCAAAAAATCGCTTAGCGACCAAAATTTCTCCATTGCTATACAAAGGCCGTTTTGGCAATAAACAATCGCTTTACTAAAATATGCGCAGTATCCCCTTACTAGCTAACTCTAATTCCCGCTTCCTGGTTCGGATCGCTATGAGGACGAATGACAATTTCAATATCCCGATCTAATAAATTGAGAAACTTAAACAGTCGGTCTAAAGAAAAACCATCGAGATTTCCCCTAACAATTGCCGATACCTTGGGTTGATTAATACCCAATATCTCAGCAGCTTCCATCTGGGTTAAATTTCTTTCCTTGATAACCTCACAGATAGAGTTTGCTAATTCTGCCTTTGCTAAATAAAGTCCCGATTGAGGAATATTGACATCGGTAAAAACATTATTCCTACTTTTATCTTGTCTCATAACCATTGTTGCTTCGTCTTACCCATTGAGTTCGATAATCTGTTGGGGGCTAACTGCGGTAACTTCCGCGCTGAAGCGTCGAAAATCCTTTCCGTTAAAAGTAAGGATATGACTTATTTGATGCACCATCATAAAAGCTACCAAGCGCGTATCGTGAACCTTTGCTCCCCTTACTTCATAAGTAGTTACTAAACGCTCCCATTCTCCATATACTTCTCTCACATCGGGAAGAATGGTAAATAAACGTTTCAAGCGGTCTACTTCTGCCTTGGTTGTCTCTGGGGTAAAACCAAAACCATTTCTATCTGAAGGACGGGTACAGACATTCCATAATTCAATCAAGTTCTGGGGAGCAATTACGAGCCGTTCGCGATTAGCGTCAAGAGTATCGGTTGCCTCAACCGCCTCTGAGTGCATGGAGTCATCAGGGCTAATAATTCGCAGCAAAATATTAGTATCCAGTAAATAGCTCATAAAACATTACTACCATCGATCTGGATACATACTTTCTCGGCTCATTGCTTCTTCACTAAGAACGGGAATATTACGACCTTTATGACTATCTACCCACTTATGAAATTCAGCAGACCATTCCTCGTGGGTCGCAGTCTCAGAAAAAAGCGAAGCTGAATCAAGATCGATATTGCCATTTGACTCTACTGCAAGACGAGATAGAAGCTCGTCTAAGTGGGGCTTAATCTCTTCGGGAGAACGAGAAGTAATCTTTGATAATGCCCCTACTACTTCCTTAATCTCTTGGTTGTATTTAAAATCAGGAGAGTTTTGATTCATAGCTGCCCCCGTAATGAAACAGTTTTACTATTAAGATAGTATCCTAAATATGGGATACTTGTTGCTACCTGTCAATAAAAAATGGCGCAAACTCAAGCAAACTACTAGATTTACGGAAAAAAAAGTTTAACTAATTACATCATAGTAGAGAATAAAAATGCCAACAAAAGATTATCAACCATACCTAATTAAAAGACTGAAAAACCCAGAGTATGCGGTTATGTACCTAAAAGCTGCATGGAACGAAACTTTAGAAGATGGTGATATAGAAGCCTTTATACTGGCATTAAAGAACGTGATTAAAGCTATAGGTTTTACAAGTAAAAATTACTAACAATTTGAATCTCATTGGTATCCGCACATTTACTTGAGGAAAGCTCTACGAGCTTACTATTTTTGCAAACAAATTTATTTCCAGCCTTTTCCACAGTCTCCAGTCGCTTTGCTCCTTCCACCTATGGAAAAAACTAGAATAAATCTGTAAAGATAATCTTTAAATATGCAAAACCTGTCGAGATGAATCTCGAACCATAGTTATCAACAACTTTGCAACAGTACGTTCGCATAGCTCTCTTTCCTCTGTTGAAAAGCTATTGATAACTATTCAGGTTTTACAGATTTAAAGCTACTACTATTACTGCTAATTTTTTTTATATTTTTTAGGAAGAAAAACTTGAAATGTAAACTTAGATATCACCAATTTTTTGTCTGAGAAATAGAATGATTTTATCTGTTTAATTGTCAAGCTAATTTCTAAGATTAAAGATAAAATCAGTGCCTCTGAAAATTAAATATCAAAGGCACTAATTTTCTAATAACTACTAAAAACGTGAACCTGGTTATAACTCATCTCAATCACAAAGACATCGCCATTTAAATCTATATCTCTAGCAAATGCCTTGTAATCAAAATAGGTTTTAACGAATTCTGGTAAATTCATAGTCTGGTCTATATAGTCATAGGCATAATCTTCTAGGCTCTCATACTCTCCTAAATATTGCTCTTCCATTGCCCTTTTTGCTTCTTCTAAATCATTGCAACAATGACTTAAAATTTCAGCCCCAAGTTTTCCATGTTCTACTAAAAAATTGGCAATATTAGAAACCGTTTCAAGCCCTGGATATTCGCTTAAATATACATAAAAATCATCGTAATCATGTATGGCGAATTCCTCGGCATCTTCTACTGGAGAAGCTGAAAGCATCTTATTAATTTTTTCCTGTAATTCCTCTGGTTCTTGGTCTGCGTCAATCCATTCACCATGAAGAATTCCAGCATTATAAGATGCTAAACAAGCAACGTAGATTTTAGGGTTGAGTTGTTCATTTTTTCCGTTCATACTAACAACACATCAAATGGGATTTTTCTACTCAAGGAAAAAGTCATGTGAATCTTTAGAAAGAAGGATGGGCAAACATCCTTCTTTCTTCTTTCTG
>JAAUYF010043775.1_pt1 | contig 17920 bp, 28 predicted proteins | sample 7278051 | NCBI WGS metagenome assembly JAAUYF01 (sample SAMN14350202, study PRJNA611818) | marine sediment metagenome | isolation source: surface marine sediment (0.6m) | place: French Polynesia: Moorea | collected 2018-08 | reverse complement strand
GCGCCGAGAACCCGCAGTGGACGTAAACCAAGGACCCGTAAGGAATTTTTCAGGGCTTGCGGATTGTTTCCAGAATGAGGGAGTAAAGCGAGTCGATGCGCTCGGCGAGCTGCCGGTTGTCGGTGTGGCAAGCGTCAAGCCGCTGACGCATAGCATGCATGCTGGCGCGCATGTAGCCGATAGCCAAGCCACCGGCCAATGTACCCGAGAGGGCCGCCAAGCCAAGAGAGATCCAGTCCATGGCCGACACTTTATGCGCTCCCCCTGCCGGCTGTCAGTGAACAAAGCCACAGTTTGCCAGAGCAGGGATGCACAGCGATGTAGGCCAAGCTTGCGCAAAACGTAAGCAATCCGTGAGAGCGCGCCCCCAAAGCCGGGCGCTCTCAGGAGGGGGAGATAGAGAGACTTTGTCTCTCTATCGTGGGGGAGGGTTATCCACAGGTTTTCCACAGCCTTTTCCACAGCCTTTTCCACATTCGAGCTCAACTTATCCACAGCTTACTCGCAAGGTGCATTTACAGAGCAACCAAGAAAGGCGGCCAGATTGCACACCGCTGTCTACCGATTCCAAAGGCTTACCCAAAGACTTTACGTATCAGTAATCCAGTCCAACGCTGCGCAGCTATACCATGTGTCAACGCGCATTTCCGTCAGAATTCGATTAACAAGCGATTGACTCATATGAACTCCAATTGCGTTGGCTCCCTGGGCAGGAAATGGGCCGACAATCGCGCAAGCTCGGCCACCTCCACCCATGGCGGCCGATGCCAGGCAAATGGATCGCCCGGCACACTCACGCCGCGCGAGCTCCAGCGCTCGAACACAGGCCAGCACGACCAATCCCAGATCCCGTCAAGGTCCGCAACTATCACCGTACCTCATTTCGTATCGCCAGGTTGGCACTTTAGCTAATCCCGCCATTGTTCTGCATCATCATACTGATCCAGATCTTCCCAGTCATTGCACTCATGCTCGTCGCACCGACAAGGCGCATTGTCGCATAGCCCGCCAGACAGGCAGCCGCCACAAGGCACCTGCCAGCATTCCGGGCAACAATTGCACTTTGCCGCAACCTCTTGCAGCCATTCGTCCTCAATTAATTCTTCTGGCATGTTCTCAACGTCACCCGATAATCAACCTGCCCTTTACCAAACGCCCGCACAAATTCCGAAAGCACCTCGGCCACCTCGGGATAATGCTCCTGCACATAGCGCACATCTTGCCGATGTTTGTCGCGGTTCGCCGCAATGCGTGCATTTATGGCATCGAGGCGTTGTTGTAGTTCATCGCTCATCTCGTTTTCGCCTTCGACTCATGGTGTCCAACTTCTAAATTGCGCATATTCTTACATTATGTTAAATGGATTAGGCGTTGACTAACCCTTGCCTGTGGATAACCTGTGGATAACTAGCTTTTGTCCAGGTTCAGCAGACTTCCAAGGCTTATCCCTATCAGGCAGCTGCTCCAGTCTGTGTGCAATCAATGATTCTGTCATGCCAGGACTGTTTGGGACCTCTCGAAACGCCTCAAGACGCCCAGCAAATTGGTAGTTGAGCAGCTCCAGGGCTTCCTGGGCTGTCATTCGCTCATCGCACCCCGCTAAGGTGCCCCGCTCGCCGGTGGTCAGCTCGAAATGAAACGCCTTCATTTCATCTGCCCGGAGGCACCCAAAGCTCAATCAGAGCAATCGCGCCGCGTTGCGCCTGGCGCTGCCTGCGATTGGCGTCCCGCCGCTCCATGGAGTTCACCCGCCGCTCCATGGAGTTCAGCGGCCAGACATCGGACCAGTCGAGCCCTTGGTCAATGAGAGCGAGCTCCGCGTCCATCTGCGACCAATGGGCAGGGCATTTGCGCATGCGCCCGCGGGCACCGTTGCGCAGCTGGAAGAAAAATGCATTCGTCGATGTTTGTTCAGCCATGGCGTATCTCCAAGTAGAATGCGCGGCTCCAGTGGCCGGAGCCGCGCTGGAGGAATCGCGACAAACTGTCTCTACTTTACCCTCCTTACGCGCGCGGTCGGGGCGCGTGGCCCGTCTTTCTGGGAGGAAAGAAACACATCGGCTGGCGTCACCGTCTCCAGATGCACAGTCACACCCGACGTCGCTGCCCAGGATTTGGTTGACCTACCTAGTACCACAATCTGCGAATCATCGCGCCAGATTATCTTATTCAACGCATCCTCAATGCTCGCAAGCAAATTTTTGAGATCGGGCCTCTGCGTATGCGCCAATCGCTCATTGCTCGCGCGATATCGTTTCGCCTTGCTCCAGCTCGCCGGTATCTCAAACCGAAAGTTGCAAGACAGCATAAATGGGTGGTCGCTCGGCCCATCGTACAGCTGTCCCGGCATCGCCTGGCGCGCAGCGAGACGCACTTGCTCCGCCCATGCCCAATACTGCGATACACATTTACGCGGCAAGAATCGGTCGCGCTGCGTCATGCGTGGTTTCGCAATCGGTAACCCATCAACGGTAAACGTTACTTCCATTGCTGTACCGCTTGTCCGATTTCGCTGTACAGCGTTTGCCGTACTGCATTCTTTCGCTTGCTCTGCAAAATCACCCGCTGCAGTTCATCGGCCAGTTGCCGCACTTTTTGTTCATGGTGATATTGTCCCCATGCAATCAGCATGGCGCGCTCTTGTTCGTCCATGATATGTCTCTATCAGTTATCGGCCAAGTCTTCTTGGTCTTCTTGGTCTTCTTCTTCTTCGACCACGATATACATTCCCGAGATTATCGCGTTCGGCATACGACGCCTTACCTGATGCGCAATTTCGTGCAGTCGATCGTAGGCTGCTTGTTCTGTTCGAAACCCAGTGCAGAAATCTGTGTCGTTTTGCTTGTCATAAATCGTGAACATGATATGCCTCTCTGCCAGCTAATCCTGAATTGTTGTCACGAACGTTCCATCCGCCGTATAAATCTCAACAGTTTCCGATTCTTGACGGATGCGAATTGCTCGATCTTTAAGCTCGTTCAAAAGCTCATTCCAGTCCGATTCATCATACGCATCATACGACATCAATCTGATCAGCCGCCACAAACGCCGCGTCTCTTCAATCGTCATCGTGATTTGCTTCATGGTTATGTCCCAGATGTGCCTGCATCTAAAAACCGTTGCGCCGATTCCAAAGCAATACGATACGCGGGATCGTCTTTGCGCCATCCCTGCTCAGCGACTTTGATTAGCGTTTCAATGTGCGCTTTGGCCCGACCGAGTTGCTCGCTCAGCTGCGCATTCTGCTCTTGCAAAAAGGATTCGTAATCTTGAGATGTTGACATCGGCCGTCCTCCGATGGTGGGTGACCTAGCATTAGTCCCCGCGGACGGCTGTCAGTGGTACGACAAAAGCGGGATGCTAGGTCATGAAGCAGCCGTCACTTTCACCTTAACCGATCAAAGCAAGCGGCGCAATAAAACATAAACCATAATCCAGCCGATAACGATAGCTAGAATAAATTCTAAAAATGCGACCAACATCAAATCACATCCGGCCCCGATCCATAGGGACCGGCATCGGTTGCCGTGTAGCGAACATTGATGTCGAATGACGTCGCCGCTACGACACCAATGACATCATAGTAATCGTCGAAGTATTCGGCAGATTCGTAAGGACTAAATAGCCATCCCAACTCAACCGCATGCCCGGCCGCGATCACCGTGGAAACATCAGTCACCATATCGGTCACTGTTCCCGTTTTGTGTGCACGCGCCGATGTAAATGTTGTAGGATTAGTGCTCGGGTTAGTGACAAGAATATTACCAGTCAAGCTTTGATCTTGTATTTCCCAGGTGCCCGTCTGATTGCTGGTAAACCAGATACTATCTAGATCGCCGCCAGAGAAAAAGGACGTGCCTGAAAACTCAAGCGCCGTGACGTCGTTATAGGTCCCGTTGTAATCGGTCGTTCCGGTGACGATGAGGGTAACAGATTGCGATGGATAACCTGCGGGCAATCCATCTCCATTAAAAGAGATCCCGCGAAAATCGATGTTTCCGGAATCGGTCCCCTGAAAAACTACCCCTTGCAAGCCGAAGCCGCCCCCGGGGGCGAAAACCTGCGAAGCGTCGTAAAAACCATCATATAAGCCTATGGTTCCGGTCACGCGGATTCCATTGGCAAAACTACCCGTCGCGCCAACCAGTACAGTCGCATTGTTTATCCAAGTGCCACCTGGCGCGGGTGGACCTTCCCAAAATGTTGCCGGTAGATTGACCTCGCCACTGATATTGCCAGCCGCGACCGGATGCGTGCCCGCGTATGGCGCAGCGCCCGTGATGTGAATTAACGTATCTGCTGCCTCGAATGTCGGATTTAACGCATCGCCCGCATAGCGCATTACAGCGGGATAGAGGTTGTGGGCAGGCAAAGAGACAGCAGTATAGTTTCCGCAAACGCGGAATATGGCCGGCTTGAATAGCAGGGTTCCCCCGCCGGCTTCTTGCGTCAATCCGCTGAGAAAAACCCGATCATCGGTCGAATCGTTATCGACTAAGTATGTGCCGTTGTTCGCCGGCTGATTGAATATTTCGACCGCATCGCCTCCCTTGAGCCAGTTCAATCCGGTGCGAACCCAACCTTCGGTCGCATTGATCTCGGTAATTGCCCATGTCGCATTTTGCACGACCATGCCGATCCGCTGGCTGCCCGTCGACGGAATAGTAACCCCATCAAGGGAGCATAAACTCAGTCCGAATAAGATATCGTCCCCTTCAGGATATCCGCACAAGTCGTCAAAGCCGGCAAAAATATAGCGCCCATCAACGGCGTTAAAACACTCCCACATATATTGGTGGCACGGCGGCGTCGGAATCGTAAATAGCACGTCGCTGGGATCGTTCAAGACGATATCAATCGGAAAATTCTTGTAATTGAGATACGAATCCATCCCGACATAGAACCACTCAAACGAAAGAAAAGACGTCCCGTTAACGGATAAAAACGGCAAATCGGGGCAATATTCTTCTGGCGTCCCCGAATCGCACGTACCTGGCCCACCTGGGGGTTGCCACAAAACGCAGGGATGGAACTGAGTAGGAGAAGGACCGGGAGGTTCAACCGCCTGAATGGAGCGAAAAACCGCATTTGTCGGACTGCGATAAACGCTGCCTGTCGGCGTGCGTTCCGGGGCGAGTCCCATGACCGTTACGGCGGCGGATCGGCCGCCCAGACGCGACCCACCGTCAGATCGAGGGCACCGACTGCGAGGCTCTGATCAATGACACCGGTCCCCCCTTGGACCAATCGAGCGCAATGGATAATGTCGCCCGGTTGGTAGTCTGGGGTGATGTGCTCCGTCAGGGTGATCGGAATGCTTGAATTGGTGGCCTGTCTCGTCTGGTTGTCGGTATAGCTGTAGCTGATGCCATGCCAGGTCTGGCCGTCAAATGGCGTTCGGCGCAATAGCCAGGGCAAGGCGACCAGAATGTTCTGAGTCCCGATGACAGGTGGCGTGGGCGAGGCATAGACGCGATACTCTCTAGCAATCAGCACGTCCGGGTTAGCAGGCACAGATTCGACTCGGGCCATGAACACTTGCCGCCAGAGAAAGGGCTCATAGCCGAGCTGGGCGAGTTGACCACCCAGTTGCAACCGCTCGATGGCGTCGCGCTGTTGATCCAGCCATTCGGCAGAATTCGGATCGCCTGGCTTCCATCGGTGCAACGTACGCGTGACGTTACCGCGTGCAGTCATGCCGGCAAGGTCAGCCCAAGGAGGGCATAGTTATACGTCGGGTAGACAGCGACGGCTTTCTCGCTGTCGGCATCCGGGTTGCTCACCGGCCGATTATCATCCTGCTGAAGGAAGATGCTTGGCACGGTCCAACCCTCCGGCTGCCACTGGAATTCGAAAATCTCGCGCCAGCGCTCGTTCGCCTGCTCGATTTCCGCCCGCGTGCAAAGTAGTGTCTCAGGCGCCTTGGAGTAGATCGCGCTCAAATTGACCGTATTCAGCGCAGCATTCACATTATTGTAGGCGGCAGTGAAGCTAGCCTGTAGCCGCGTCCAGCGCAAAATCTGGGTCGGCGCCTGATACTCGACACTCACGACGACCGTCTCCGTCTTCCCGGCTAGCAGCGGATCCTTGTAGTCGCCGGCATACGTATATTGCAGCGTGATTTGCGTGCCCGTCCGGTCCCGCGTCGTCCGCCGATTGGCCAGACTGCCGACCATCGAGAATTGCCCACCCGGAGACGCTTCACTGTCAGGTGCCCGGAAGATGTAGTCTAGGTCATAAACCGTTGGATCATTCTGGCTTTCCCGGCCGACAATCTCTCGACAGACCAGATTAGCAAAGCATGGATGCGCCGCACCCAGATCAAAACGGCGCGCGGTGAACGCATCACATTGCCCGGTGCTCCCCTGGGGGACATCGAGCAAGCGATCGCTGATTGTCGATTCGACGCCGCCATCGGTGTAACGCCAGCTGCGCCCACCCACGCGCTCCGGTGCCGTCTGTATCGGCATTACCGCGTCGTCCTAGAAAAGCCCGGCAAGAAGAAATTAAAGGCCGCCCCCATGGCTGCGGCTGCTCGCTCGCTCAAGGTGCGCTCCCGTAAATCCAGTAGGAATCGGTCGACGCGGTGCACCAGTCCGGTGATGCTCGTCACAATCTCGGCTGTCGCATTCAGGGTCGTGCTGCTGATATTGCTCTGGACGCGCGTCACGGTATCTTGCAGCTCTTCGAAGGTCCGGGCCGCATCGGTTGATACGAGCGCCATGTTGCGGATCCCGCTCTGCATGCCGGCGGCCAGTCCCGCCGGCCCCCCGCGCATCAAATTGACCATTTGAAGGTTGCCGGTACCGAATGCCCCGGACGTCAGCGCCGCCGCCGCGGCGGGGGTGGGCGCCTGCTGAATGATGCGACTCATGCGTCCCAACGCTTCGAGAGAGCTTCCGCTGCGTAACAGCCTGACGGCGGCTGTCTGATCATAGCGGGCCATCATCCGTAACAGCGGCCCGAAGCCCATTTGCGCCTCGCCGAGACGCTTGTTAAAGCGCAACAATGCATCATCGAGGCGGTCTTGCGATACACCCGCCAGGTCCCCGGCATGGCGCAAGAGTTGTAGTTGCTCGACCGTAATCCCCGCGGCGCGGGCCAGCTTGGCCATGCTGTCGACGGTGTTCAACATTCGACTGCCAAAGGCGCCGATTCGCCCAGCGCTGAAGGCCGTTGCCGCGATGCCCGCCAGGCGCCGAATGCCGCCCCCCGTACGTCGCATGGCGGCATCGAATTGCCGCGTATCGGCTGTCAAGATCCAGCGCAATCGGCCTACATCAGCCATTAGCTACCTCGGGCGGTCGGAATCGGTCCAAGATTGCTTCGATTTGAGCTGTGCTTTTCGGTCTCATAGGTGCGGACTGCTCTTCAATGTCATTCAGCTCCCGATAGAACCGAAGCCAATCCATCAGTACCCGGATGGGTATCGCGGCAAAGGCCCGATCGGGATCAGCGATTCCTCCGATTTGGCTGGCAATCCAGAATCGGAGGTAGCGACCTCGGCTGAGCTTTTTTTTTGATCGAGTTCGATGGCATTGAAAGTCAAGAAGGCATCGGCGACAGCTGCCAAAGGTTCCAAAGGCCCATCGAGCAGGGCCGTCGTATCACGGGCTTTTAATAGCCGCTTGCCCTGCTCATCGCATAGCGCAAGCACGGTAAAAGACGCCAGCCGTTGTGCGCCTGCCTCCTCCTCAAGAATTGACCAAAACGCGTCAAATTCGTGGCCCCGGAGTTGCCGGACGTACACCGTGCCCCACGCCCGCGTCGGCACGCTTTGCACGCTATCGGCTAGCGTGGCCAAGATTTCGTTGCGTGTTTTCATGGCGGCGTCGTCACGGTCAGATCGGCCGTAAATTTCAGCGTCGCTGTCGCGGTCATCCGATCTTCAGTGGGCCCGGTCGGTGCGCTGTAGCGAAAAGCTTGCAGGTAGCCCGACCGACTCCATTTAACGCCGTTGCTATATGTGATTTCCACAGTTTCCGGATCATTGGTCAACGGCGGCTTGGTGCCCGGGTCGAAGGCGATCTCGCAATCCAGCTGGCCCCAATCCGGAATTTTGCCCGGCAAATAAGCTCGCTGCGTCGATGTCGAATGCGTGACATCGACATTCGGCCGCTCTAAGCCGCTTTCGTCGACATTCAGAATTTCTGCCAGAAATCCATTGGAGAACGTAATGGTAATGCCGGTACCAAGAATCGGCATGTCAAAATACTCCGTGCTTCAGTTGAACCTCCGCTAAGCGGCGTAATTCCTCCGGAAAAATAGTCTTTTGCGCATATTCAGATGCGCGTCGAGAAATATGTTCTGCGTCGGGCATAAGCGTGACTACGCCTTCTTCGATGGGCAGCTGAGTCCACACGCCATCCGCTCGTTGGCGATGCCTGGCGCCTGCTTTGCGCACGAAAATACCTTCATGCCCACCGGGCATACGCGCCCTAAACGCCTGCCTATAGACGCGCCGCCCTATTTTGACGTAGCCCTGTCGCGTCATTGTTAATGTGCCTGTCAGTTCCTTTGCTTGAATGGCGCGTTTAGTGCCTACCCATACGGAGGCACGCAAAGGCTTTTTCGTTCGATAGGCGGGAAACATATCGATTCGCTTGCGCAGTACTTTCTGTGGCACATTGAGCTTGTCCGCCAGCTGCTTGACGGCGTCTGTGCGTGCTTTTCGCGCTGCATGGTTCAATGCTTTGATGATCAGCTGGTCATGCTCGCGCATCAATCGCTCAACACGGCGTGATTCCTGCCTCATGTTGCCGCGCAGCTCCAGGCCAATACGAGCGCCAGCCAGTCCAGGCATGCGCGGCCGAGACCGATCGCCAGCACCTGCAACGCCAGCGGCCAGACGACCCGCACCAACAAGCACGCGCGCAATAACCGGCAAGGCCATCAGTCGCGCCTCAGAATCACGAGCGCCAATCCATGGGAATCCGGCCGATAGGCTTCAACCCAATACGTCTGGTCTTCGATCGTGACCAAACTGCCGTACGGGATAGGACGGATCTCGTCGTTGCGGCATGTGAAGCCAGGCGAACGCTCCTCGCGCTCCCCTTGGGAGCCGGGATCGAAAAGACCATTGATGGGGGTGCCGTTGAAGTCCGCCGTGATGGCGAACTCATCGGTATTGAAAAACGCCGGCAGATCAGCCGCCAAGCTGTCTTTGAAGGTATCCACGCGTCCCGCCGTTTCGGGTCATCGTTGCCGACATTGTGACTCATTGGGCGAGAGTCGGCAAACTAGCTCCTCGGGCTTGCCGACGACCAGCGGCCAAAGATCGCTTGAAATGACCACATAAGAGCATGGGAAGGCTTCACGTGGAACATACGAAAGAAAGCCGATAATCGCGTCTCGTCGAATCCACATGGGCCGAATATGTGGCGCGGGGATGTATCGCGGATCCTCGCCGATCTCCTCATCCCAAGTCCGCCCGCACGGCTCGAAGACAATCCATTCGGAGAGGGCGCCGCCGTCCATGGCGGCAAGCAAGCCCAAGGCAAAAATCAGGCGACGGCCGCGACACCCGCGAGCTTCACCTGCGCCGTGGTGTCGTTGTCTCCGCTCGCGACATAGTGAATCCCGGCGGCCTGCGCGCCCGTGGCGTCGGCGGTGAATTTCAGCACGCCCCCATCCGCAATGACATAGGCCTTTTTTCCCTGCGTGCCACCCGAGCTTGCACCCGTTTTCTTGGCGCCCTGGAAGACGCCTTCAATCTGTAGTTGGTTGCTTGCATTGGCGCCGCCGTCGTGCAGCAGAATACCGACGACGTCGTTGAGCGCCCAAATCTGCCCAGCGGTAACGGCTTCGGTGATAATGTTCGCCGGCACATCCAGCACGTTGCCATACGCAATGAAGTTCGTTGCCATACTCGTTGCTCCTTTTCTGCAGGACCTGCAGGGCTAGAAATTACATTAAGTCCGCAGACTAAGCGCCTGCATTCCTGACAAATGTCCGGAAGTCCATCGGGCTTGCGGCCGCATCCAAGCGCACTTTCAGCTCGACGCCATCCCGCGTCCAGCCGTCTTTCGTTTCGAGGTACGGCTGTTCTTGACCCTGCAAGAATCCCACTTCGATCGTGTCGAATGTGTCCGGATTGGTGCTGCTGTACCAGATCACTTGACTGACCGCATCGAGGCGCGCATCGGCCGCGACCTCGTAGGTCCCCTGGAACGGATTTGGGCTCCGATCGCCGACCGTATCCGGATTGTCTTCGGCGGCCCGAAGCACATTGGCCGTCGTCTCCAGCGCCTTCGGCACGATCACCCGTTGCAGCGGCAGATTCAACCCGTGGGCATGGCTGTCGCTGTCTTTCTGCAACCCCATCAGCAGTCGATGGTTATCCAGCGTCGCGACGCTAGGCGGCCCGGTCACGGTCGCGATGTTGTTGTGCTGGGCGTCAAACAGCGGAACCCCGTCTTGTCGCATCGTGGGATTCCCGGTAAGCACGGCATAAACCAGATCGCCTACCAGCCGCGAAGCGGCCCGCCCCTGCTTCCGGCTAATCGTCGTAAACTGGGCCAGATCATCGTTGACGATCGCTTCGCGTCCAATGCCGATAATGCTTCCATACGTGCCCAGAATGATGGCCTCTTTGCGATCGCCGACCGTGACGTACTTATATTCCCCGTTTTGCCCGAGCGGTGTCAGCGTGGGATATTCACCGATGGCCACGCGCGACTGCTCGCGGAAATCCGTGATCGGCGCGCCCGGTGCGGCAATCATCCGCCATGTCTCCTCGACCTCATCCCAGCCCTTGAGCACAGCCTTATTCAGCGTGTCTTCCAGAAGCGCAGGAAAATCAGACGTGCTGTGCGTGATGCCCAGGTCGCCCCGAATGGATAGCGCCCGGCCGACAATCTGCGAGCGGTTCTGTCCGCGGACGTCTTCTCCGCGCGCCTGCAAGCAATAACGCGCCAGCTCCGTTAGCGACATTGCGAAAAATTCGTTCTTGCGGATGTCCTTTTTCTGCTCGGCCGTGGCGATGTTGGCTCGCGAGTAAAGCGCCAGGCGGATTCCCTCGTGCATCTTGTCGATGCGGTCGTCACCGGCCGTAATGGCCGATCGCCGCGTGCTGCCCGTGACCGCATCATTCGCGCCGCTTGCCGTGACGGGATCCTCGTGGGGCAATGCTTGCAATAGCAGCGCCGAAGTCTGCTCCGGCGACAGCGAGTCCTCTATCGCCTTTTTTCGAATGCTGTTCCGCTGCGATTGCGGCACAAGCGCCACTGTCCCCAACGCGAAAACCCGATCGATGTCCGCAATTCGCTGGCGCTCCTTTTCAGTGGCTTTCGCCTCGATATCAGCGATATTAGAATCCATGAAGTTCCCCCTGTCGGTAGCTAATCTAGGTCCCTGAGCAGCAATCGCCAGCCCAGGCGTAATGATGTCGATCAAGCCAGCGTTGCGCGCTTCAAGTGCCGTGAAATAGTGATCCTTGCTGCCGTCCAACCAACCGGCAACGGCATCGGCATCGACCTTTCCGCCGCGCTCATATGCGCTGGCCATTGTCGAGGCATGCTTATCCAGCACGTTCGCCGCCTCGCGCATGTCGGCGGCATTGCCATCCACGCCGGCCCAGGGCGCATGTATCATCAGCATGGTGTTATCCGGCATGCGAATCGTATCGCCAGCCATCGCAATGAGGCTGCCGACGGAATACGCATACCCGTCGATTTCGGTCACGATATCGGCCTCATGCCGTCGGAGCGCATTGTAGATTGCAACGCCATCGGCCAGCGCGCCCCCATGGCTATTGATTCGCACGTGAATGGGGTCGGCACCGTTCAGATCTTCCAGCGCGTCGACCACATCCCGAGCCTCCACCGATTGCTCGGCGAACCAGCTCGGTCCAATGTCTCCATAGATGAGAATTTCTCTTGCCTGAGCTTTGACTTGATACATAAGCTAACCCTAATTTAGCTCTCGCGGCGGCTGACCATTGACCAGCGTCGCGTCACATAGCACGCCCTGACAGCCAGGCGGCATGAATTGGACGACGCGCTGAGGATGCCAGCCATAAGTCTCGTCGCGGCGGCAAAAGCTATCATGCGGCTGCCAATACCACAGCCCGGCGCACTCGAAATCGCCGCCTTCATGCGCATCCCCATGTTGGCGATAGCCTGCGTCAATTTGCGCCTTGGTCACGCCGACGATCGACAACAAGCGCCATTGCTTGCCGCCTCCCGTTCCCTCCTGGAATACGCGAAAGGAAAAATCGTGATCCACTAGCCGCCGAACGGCTTTCTTGTCCCAGTCGGATAGCGGTGGCTCGACGCCGCTTTGATCGCCGATGTACCACTGGTACCAATTCCACCAACTGACCGCCAGCGTCTTCTCCAATGCAATCCAGGCTGAGCTGTATTCAACTGTTAGCGACATGCGCGTATTGAGCCTCAAGCCAAGCCGTACCTCGGTTAGCGCCCCAGACTTTCAAATTGCTCTGCCAGGTTGGCACGGCATCTTGCCGCACGATTAAGCCCCGATCAGTGGCTTGAAAGTAATGGTAATCGGTGCGCGCCGTGCCCCACCGCCAAATCCCCTCACTTTTCCAACCGCTCTGTATGTAGCCCGTGCTGCGCTCCCACAGCAAGACCATGACAGCGGCGGTATTCGCCTTCAGGCTACCGATCCAGGTCGTAGCATAGACTGGATTATCATCGCTGCGCGCATAGCGCGTGACGTAATTGTAGTTCCCCGCCTGAAACTGAATGGCGATCCACTCATGCGAAAACATGACGTAGCGATTGATCCGTACACCCTGGTCGCTGACCGCGTCGGCAGGATCCACCGATAGCACCACCTCAACAGCGGCCATCCCTTCAAGCTGATTGATGACCGCTTCGCCATGAACGTTTTCCAGCGGATAAGTGATCAGATCTTGCGCGCGAGATACGGCCGCGCCCGGCGAAGCTTCGATCACACTGGTGGCAAGGATCTGATCCTCTAGCTGATTGGCCAGCCAATAGGCTTCGCTGCCTTTCGGCACACGAATTTGCATTTTGCCGCCGGCAGCTGCCGGTGTTTGCTTGACGACTAGGCGTTGATACGTGTCAGTCAGCGTCAACGCCTGCGGCGTTTCGCTCTCCAAGGCTAACGACAACGTGCCGGAGCCTCGCGCATAGAGACTCATGGTGTGGGCGATGGCCATGCCGGTGACGCCTTCGAGCGTCACAATCGCGTCGGCGACAGCGGCCGCATCCAAATTCCGCAATCGGTAGACGTACTGATTGCGGCTCAGCGCATCCAAGCCCGCCGCCTTTAACGCGGCCCGATCGAGGACGCGCGTTAATGTCGCGGTCGTCTCGCCAGTGAGCGTCAAGCCCGTCAAAGCGGCATCCGGCGCGCGATTGTAATTCAAGCACACATTCGTACTGGCCCGCTCGCCCAGCAGCCCGAGCATTTCGCCGGACTGATACTCGATGCGTGCCGCATCGTGACCGACATCGCGGTAATGCCCTTCGATCGCTGAGGCTTCAGCGGCCGCGCTGGCGCGATCGATAGCGGGGTACTGATAGCCCCTTATCGAATTCAACGATCCGCCGGTCATTGGGGCGTGAAAAGTCAGCTCGGGATCCAAAGAGCGGGCAAAAATGGCGCCGAAATTACCGATGACGCCGAACTGGCGGGCCAGCAGATCATCAGTGACCGTCCAGTGATTAAGTGCCGGATACATGCCGCAACGGTCCAAAGATTATCGTCAAAGTCAGAATAGCGTCGAACTGCTGTGCCAGCGCGTCGTTGTGCAGCATCCAGTGGTTTAACGCTGGGATCCCCATCGCGGACCTCTGCCGGACGGCTCTGTCGTCTGTGGTGACTCCGTGTCCTCACGGGCAATCTGCGCGTCGGTCATCTCGGGATCGTTACCTAAGTCGCGCTGCGCCTGCTGGCGGGAAGTCAGCCGCGCCTCGACCGCCGCGATTCGTGCATTCATCTCTTTTTGGATGTCGATTTGCGGCACGGGTGGTCCGCGGAATTCACACCAGTACAGGCTTTCCGGCAGCAGATCGGCGGGCGGCCGCAGCACGCCGGCGAGAATGGCGGTATCAATGAAACGTCGGCGCATGGGGTAGTACCAGACCCCGACCATGTATTCCCGCAGCTTGGCGTAATCAATGCCACCCTCGACCAGCTCCTGGCGCTGACTGGAATAGGTGCCATCATAGTCCTTGGCAATCGAGCTGTATCGCGTGCCGGTGCCGGTCGCCACCGCCCTCAACTGACCCTTTCTAAACGCCTCAAGCCCGCTATTCGGTCGCGTGGCGTCCACCATCTCGACGGATTGGCCTTCCACCTGGGTGATGATCATGCCGGAATCGAGACGAAATTCGTTCCAGACCTCGGCGCCATCGGACCGTTGCTTGCCGGTGAAATGCCCAGGATCATTGCGCACCACCGCGCCCCAATCGGCATTCATTCGCGCCGCGATACGCTCGCTCTCCTCGTACTCGTACAGGTCCTGGAGCCGTCGAATAACCCCATGGATGATCGGTAGTCCGCGCGTCGATCGCAGTCGCTTGACGTGCTTCAAGTGCGACATGTTTGTGGCGAAAACGCGCTTAGTTTCGCTGGTGGCGGCCAAGATGCTGGAGCCGCTCAAGCCGCGCTCTTGTGGATGCTGTTTCCAGACACGATAGCTCAGCGGCCTCCCATATTGATTCTTCTCCACACCTTGGACGATATACGGATCGCTGCTGCTCAGCTCGTAAGGTAGAAAGTCCGCCTCCAGCAGCTCGATGACGTAGGGCACGGAGCTCAAATAGGGAAAGCGCGTGGAGTTGATGTGATGGACCAAGATCTCCCCGTCCCGGACCAGCGATCGACAGACCAGTCGCTCGACATCGCCGCCCGGCATTTCGCCGGTCGTTTCAGGTCGACGCCACCATTCGCGCCACAGCTGATTGACCTGCCGATTCCACTCGATAGCCGGTTGACTGTCCGTGGTAATGGACATCTGCTCCATCGTCAGGCCGGTGCCGACCACGCGGTTCTCGATGTCGTTGAAGATCCCGATGGCCAGATCGTGATTCTCGTCAAGGAATCGCGCCTGGCTGCGCAAAGACAGGCCGGCTGCGGCCATCAGACTATCGGGGCCGACCGTACTGCCCTTGTGCGGATGGGTGCGGGTGGGGCGGGCCGCTTCGTATTGAGCGCGGACGATGTGCAGTTGCTGACGGGCCCGTGCTCGCCGCAAGGCCCATCCAGGGAAGAGCGTATCTAGGATCGCCATGAGGCGTAGACCACGGCAGGACTGCTGCTGCCGGCTTCGGCGCGCTCAGCAATGGCAAGCTGCGCGGACCAATAGTCGATCTGGCGCCGAATGTCCTCGCTATTGGCGCGGGTCAGGCTGCGATCGCCAATGCTGTAGGCTTGTCCCGTGGCGACGGCCGCCGATGCCGCCAACCAGGTATCAAGCTGCGTGCGAATTTCGACGACGGTCAAGGACATAGAGGAAGTATAGCGAGAGTGTTGCGTTGCCACCACTGTGCAGAGCTGTGCACAGTGTCGGGCAATGGCGCCTCAATCAAAAAGACCCCGCCGCGTCCTGCGGCGGGTTGCTGGCTGTGCGGAAGAAGAGGTTACAGGCTGCGACACACTGTCACCGATGCCGCTGGCCTTAGTCTGCCAGTCGGGCGCCAAGTTTTCCAGCCTCGCCCTCCCAAGGTCCGGATGCTGTAGCAATCGCACGGCCGCCAGCCCCAAAACGCGAATATCCAAGGCTTCGTTGCGGTGACGCAATGGCACCCAACGGAAAACGGGGCGGCCGCGCTCGAGACGCCGCTCGCGCTTCTCGCTGCACAGCTGCCTAAAGTACTCCTCATCGAAATCCGCGGTCATCGGCCAATGGCAAAAGCCTGGGCCTGGGCTGGCCAGTTTCAACCGATCGAACAATACGCCCTTCGCCGTATCCGTGCCCACTGCCGTCAAATGGACGCGCTCCTTGTTCGGGGCCCGCGGAAAGCTCGCGATCGGCTGATTGCCCTGACTGCTGCCCTTGGTCGGAATAAAGCGCTGCGGATTCCGGCGACAGAACGCATAAACCTCATCGGCCAGGTGGCCCGAATCGATGCATGCGATCAAGATATCCAGCCCCGTGCCGTCAATGCGGTATCTCGGCTGATTTAATGTCTGCTCCAGCAAATCCCACACTTGCCGCTGCGTCGGCGAGCCGCGCAGGATGCGATATTCGATCGCCCAGTTTTCTTCCCCCTCGCCCCAAGCCACAATCTCTAATTCCAGCCGGTTGTCCTGCACATCGACCGCTGCGGTCAGATGGGAGCCATCTGGGATAGGATGCGGGTAAAGCTCGCGCCGCTTGAAATAACCGAGCGGATCCAGCTCGTCGGCGGGGATGCTGAACGATTCCCCAAGCGAGGTGTTAACGAACGTCTTCAGCCGCTCCGTGTCGCCCTGGGCCGCCAGCCAGTCGTACGCCATGTCGACGGGCGTGCGCCACATGGACACGAGCTCGGAAAGATGAAACCCAGCGATACCAGGCCGATCGGCGCGACGGGTGGCCCGCCAGCCCTGGCGCATAGCCTGCCGAATGGCGGATTGCCGCTCGCCCTCGGTCCAGCGCGTCTTGCACGCCTCGCATTGGATGGCGGCCGTGTCCGGTCGATGTTCTGGCGTCTTATCCCAGACGACGTGTGCCCAGGTCAGAATCTGAGCATGCCCGCAATGAGGGCAGGTCACGTAATATCGCCGCTGATCGGTCTGCGCCTCACCCGCTTCGATGCGCGATAAACCCTTTTCCGTCGGGCTCGAAACGACGATGATCAGCCGATTCCAGAATGTGGCAGTGCGCTTCTTGGCAATCGAGAAGACGTCCCCTTCGGCGCCGGCGGATTGGGGATAACGATCCTGCTCATCCAGCAGCAAAACGCGGATCGGTCGCATCGCCAACCCCGCGGGACTGTTGGCGCCAGCCAACTGCCAGTATCCGCCGGGGAATTCCTTCTTTCGCAGCGTGTTACCGCTATTGCGGCTTTTCGGATCGGGCAGCAAGTCACGCAAGACAGGCGTATCCCGGACCATGGGGGCAAGGCGCTCTTTACTAAAGCTCTCCGCCATCTCGATGGTCGGCTGCACCATCAGGACGGGAGAAGGATCCTGGTGGGCAAAGTAGCCCGCGACATTGAGGACCAGCTCCGTCTTGCCGATCTGGCTACAGGCGCGGATCCAGACCTCCTGAATGCCTGGCTCGGTGAACGCCGCCATAATGCCGTAGAGGGCCGGATTCCGCGCCGTTTGCCATTTGCCAGGCTCGGCACTGGCCTCGGCTGAGAGATAACGGTAGCGATCGGACCACTCAACGAGATTGAGCCTTGGCGGCGGGCGCCACGCTTGGCACGCCAGCTTCCAGAGCGCGATCCAGCGCTGCCGGTAATCCGGTCCCCTCAAGCTCCCCGAGAATCTCTCGGATGTGTCGGTCGGCTGTTTCCTTGGCTTTCTGAGTGTCTTGTTCATCGATGATTTGAGTGACCAGCTTTCCGCCCAAAATCAGCAGTTTGGCCCGCGCCGCGCCAATCATGGCCTGCCATGCCTGGAGCACATCCTCAGTCTTGACGATCTCTCCGGCCAGCAAACCCTCATTCAGCGCGGTCACATTGGCCTGATGATGCGCCAAGCGCGCCCGCTCCCGCGCCAGGTCAAGCTGCTGCGCTTCCTCCCCGGTCTGCCGGTCAATCAGCCAGCGAATCACCTGCGCCGTGTCGTACTGCCAAGCCTTGCCGCGGCTCCCCTCCTGATGCACCGGCATGCCGGAGCGTCGCCAGTGCGGGATAGTCGAGGAGCTCACCCCACAGATGAGAGCGAGGGTCGATCCGTCCACGAGATTGGGGGCGTGTTGGGCCATGATCTGCGCCGTTTACACAGCCCTTGTTCGGGTTTTTGACGGGACGCCCGACAACTTGGGCCTCGG
>JAAUYF010132422.1_pt1 | contig 18035 bp, 39 predicted proteins | sample 7278051 | NCBI WGS metagenome assembly JAAUYF01 (sample SAMN14350202, study PRJNA611818) | marine sediment metagenome | isolation source: surface marine sediment (0.6m) | place: French Polynesia: Moorea | collected 2018-08 | reverse complement strand
TTCTCGGTTATTTCTCTCATGATTGGATATAGGTCGTCGATCTTGTCGATCAACCAACCAGTTTCAGATGTAATCCTATCACTTGGCCCACCAGTTCTTCGATCACCGATTGCAGCCAGACCACAAGCGTTGGCTTCGATGATTGTTCGAGGACCCTGATCAGTGAACCCGACAGGCGGAATATAAATGAAAAGGTTGCCTTGAGCCAAGTACAGAGGCACAGGCGGTTGGTTCTTTCCATGACGGTGAATCCTTACATCACTCGATGTCAAGAATGAAGGCGGTGGCATGAAATAGAATTGTGCCTTCTCATTGAAGTTCCAAATATTTTTCAGTATACTGTATATCTCTTTTCGGTGTTTTGCATCACCCTGAGAGTTCAGAAACATCACTCGAAGATCGCCTTCATATTTCGGTTCAATCTTGAAGAAATCTGTGAAGTCTGTTGGAGGCGGCTGAACAAAGCATTTGTCAGCTGCATCTGGATATATCTTCAAGAACTCGTCCTTCAACATCGAGGATAAGAATCCATATGAATCCCAACCCTTGGTCCACTCAGTCCTTCCAGCAGAACCGATTCGATAGTTGAGCATGAGCGTTTTACGCTTGGCTCTGAATCGAGGCATGGCTTCGGTGTACATATCCTTGTTGTAGTTGAAGATCGTGTCTGATGCATAAAGCATTCCGAGTTCACATTCGCCTTCCCACGAACCCCATTTCTTAACGAGGATTCCACCCATCTTTTCAACGTTCTGTTGATACTCTCCACACATGACGCCAGTAGGATACAGTTCAACGTTGTATCCCTGATCCTTCATCATTTTCATTATTTCGCATGTACTTCTCTCCGAACCACCCCATCCGCGTGTAGTGGTGAGCATACGGAATGTAGGTTTGTTTGGATCGGCGACAGGCTTGGGATTCAATTGATCGTCAAGTTCTTTTCGAACCCAAAGGTGACATCTATGACCACCCTTACCTGGACCTTCAAAACCCGCTTCGAGATATTTGGATTGCCATTTGCGTTCCCACTCACGACCAGCATCATGAACGATAACAACATCAGCCAGTTCAGCAGCAGCCTTGGTTGTCCATTCACGATTCTGTCCACCAGCAGGTCCATCAACAAATGCAAAATCAAAACGTTTCGGAAGGACTGACGGAGGTACAAATTCCTTAGTTGGGTCGTAGCTGTAGAACGTATGTTTGTTTTCATCTGCCTTTTCTTTGATCTTGTTGATCCATCCTGGCTGAGATTCGAATGTATGAATCTCATCCACAACTGATCCAATAAGAAGCGTAGATAAACCAGCACCGAATTCCAGAACGGTCTTGGTCTTGTATTTCTCCAGAAGACCTTTCATAAAAATCCAATCCCTATCAGTTATAGCTCCACCACCCCACTGGAACCCATGCTCTTTGAGCAAGTCTTCATCAACTGGTTTAACCGTTGGGGCAACAAACACCTTCTTTTCTTTGGTGACATTTTTGAAGAATTTATTTGGGAGTTTCTTTCCCATCTCAAGCCTTCCACCCTTGTAGTAGTGCATGACGCCTTCTACGATGGTTTCTGGTTCGATGATCTCAACACATTTCGGAACCTGATGTCCGATAGCGTTTGTTTCGTCCGAATGGTTGGTGCACCCTTTCATGCTGGTCTTCCAACAGGCTTTATGAGCAGCACAAGGTAAACAACCGTTTGTTTGGATGTATTGGTGTCCGTAATACTGAGTGAACCAAGCTGGTTCCCGCGCCCCCGCGAGGACCACACAAGGGTTGCCAAATGCAGCACTTAAATGCATATGCATGGAAACCAACCCGATGCTTCCCTGTGCATGTAGGAAGATATTGAAGAGATCACGAATACCTGTGTTTCGGTCTTCGGTCTTTCCAACCATGTTCACAACACCATCCAGAACTGGATAAGGATGTCCCTTGACACCGACCTGAACAACCTTGATACCAGTCTTCTGCATCATGTCAACAACTTCCTGCCAACGGTGATATTGTTTTGCTGGCCATCCTGGTTCTCCACCATAAATGAATACCCAATAAGGACCATCAACCAACGGAGGTCTATTGTATTCTTCTTCTGTCATCCAGATATCTGGAGTGATCGGACCCTGTGTGTAGGTGATCCCCAACTTGTTCTGAATGTCCAGGCGATATGCGTTGCACATATGATAGTCCCAATAGTTGGATTTGTTGGTAGCGAATCCTGGGCCTATCTTTAGGATGTGTTCGTTATCGATGAACTGATGATCGATATTTGGGTTGTTATCCCAAATGTGTCGAGCAGTAGAGATGACACCCACGCGCACGTAGGGATACGCGGCCTTAAAATCGCGGATAGCGGCTGTAAACGTGAGGATATCACCGAACGCCTGACGGTTATGGAATACAATCTCTTTTGGGGGTTCGTTACCAGAAGCGACCTGTGGTGCAGAATCAGGAGCGGAGAGTTTCGGAAACTCTACATGACCCGCGAGATCCTCAAGCATCTGTGTTTGCTTTTTGGTGTCGTCTTCAAGAATGTGATGGATTTTTCCGCTGGTTGTTATGATCGAAGCTGTGAAGGAATCCAGTCTTTCCTTTTTGATTTCTTTGGGTAAAGTAGTGGCTTCCTTACGAAAAGCTTCGGCGACAGTGGGTCTGTCTGGTTGGGTTTTCGAGGCGTCATCGGCCCGAGCGTTTTTAAAGTCAATCTTGATAGGTTCGTCAACCTTGGTATCTTTGCTAAAAGCTTTGATCAAATTTTTATCGTCTTTCTGTTTTCCCATGGGATAGTTCCTTTCGCAATTTCTCGTTTATTTTTTGTTCTCTTTTTTGAAAAGTGTTCTCGTTATTCTGAAGTTAAATCACATGTATCAGGAAGATCAGCGGTCTGTATATTACCCTTTATATGAGCCTTCAAACTTTCAATCATTGTACGATCACTTTTTATTGTTGCTTTAAAATGTGAACGCAATTCATCAGCCGACTTATCAGCCAAAGTAGCTATTTCTGGTATTCCAATACTGAACGTCCAATTGGTCGTATGATTGATAGCGGTATTGACCCATCTGATATTTACCGCCTTTCCATCCTTAGAGACAACTTCATTAATAAATTCGTTGTATTCTGATTTGAATGATGTTAATAATGCTCTATGAATAGTTTTTATTTTTTCTTGGAGTTCGTCAGAAATGAAGTCTAACCAACAACGATCCAATAACTCTTTCGAAGTTTCAAATCCCAGTCTGTTCGCTAAGGCCAAGTTTATATATCGGATTCTCATTTCTGCATCCAACACAATAACGTAAGCGCTTGTGTGCTCTAGAATTTGTAGAATGGTTTCGGCATTCATTTTTATGATACCCCCAAATGCGTTGCAATTTTATCGATCATGTCAAGCTTGCTAAAAACCTTGTATACGAGCATAATGAGGGCTATGATAATCGAACCCATACCAACATAGAGGATATTAGTCCGATTCATAATTTTCCCATGCCCCTTTATCATTTCTTTATCATGGGTGTTTGTTGTGGTTTGAAGCTTTTCAATCTCTTTGATTACAGCGTCTATTTTTTCTTTGATATGTGATTCGAGATTAGCATTATCATCCTTGCATTGTTGAATCATATCTAATATAGTTGAAAGTTGTTGAGATATAAGCGTATTCATCTCAACGCTGTTTTTATAACTTTCTAACAGCAGGAAAAGATCATCCTTACTTAATTGGTCATTTTTATCGGCCATGGAATACCTCAAGTTTAAACTCGAATCTATATATATTAATAATTGATAAAGGCTAAAGTGTTTGGTAGTTTGTTCTCACAATTATATTAAACGGGAGGATTACATGAACGATTTTCAATCACTTCAAGACAGCAAAAGAACCACTCGTCATGAGATGCAAAAAGACATCTCAAAATTGGAACTAGCGATAGTTCTCATGGGCGAAGTGAACTCAACACTGACCGAAGCATTCTTTAACCATGTTCACAACACTGGTCTACCAGCAAAAACAGATGTTTCTGCTGCTTCTGCCCCGCTGAAATTGGCCCGTTCGATTTCGGACGTCAGGTTGGTAAAAGATGCTTTGAGCAAAATTAAGGAGAGCGTCTAATGTTGCGGTACGTAAAGTTTAACCCGACCACACAGTTAGTTTACAGCTTCTGCTGTGGTCGGGTCATCTTTTCAGATGTGGCAATTGAATTGTATGATATTTCATTATTATTCGATAACAACTACATCGAAAAAACATTTAAAAAATATGTTAGAAAGAAAGGTGAATGGACTGAAATTCTAGCATCTAATTGTGGCAAGTGTGAAGGATACGGTTTTTACGATTGGGTTACACGATTGACAGATTCGGGTGACAAGGAACCCGTATGGAATCGCGGAGGCCAAACAAAACCCTTGATCGTAAAGAACGAAAATCCAATATCTGTAATCTACAGAGCTACACACAACAATCACACTTTCTACTATATATCAGACTTCAAAGCTGATGAGTTGACCTACCGATGCGAAGAATGCCTCGGAACTGGTATACCACTTCACGAAGAGTATGAAATGATTCCTCTCACTATAGACTCCCTACCGAAACCTAGAGTTTCGGAAATCATAAAACCTAAAACTTATAATATATTTAGGAGGATATATGGAACAATTTTTCACCATAGAAACAGTCGTCAAGCAGTCCAATAGTCCTTGTATCATTACGCTGAATGGTCGCTTCCAGTTAATCGGAGATAACGCGAGAGCTCTTGAAGAGTATATGAGGCCTGGAATGAAATGTGCAGCAGTAGGATACACCAGAGGAAAAGATTTTCTCATTGAGAGATTGACCTTTACTGACGGTGTTGTAAAAGGATTACAAGTAAATAGATACGTTTAGGAGGTAATATATGAAATTCCTGTACATCCTTATCATCCAAATCATTCTAATCACACCCGCCATTGCTGACTGGAACAAGGGAGAAACCGAGCTGTTAAACTTAGCTTATCAGGAAGGTAAGAAAATCAACCATCCTGAACTTCTTCAGATTCTCATGATGAATGAAACGGTCGTGGGAAGATGGGGAAGGTACGGGGACGATCACTTCAAAGATTGGAGATTGCATTGTTTCGGCGTTATGCAGATGCAGTTTCGTACTGCTCGATGGGTGGTAGACACCTGGACCAACTACAAATTGAATGACGTTCAGTTGGTTAAACGCCTTCGTTTTGACGATGCATTTGCAATCGAACTCTCAAGCGTGATGATAGAAAAATATCTCAAACCCTACTTCGGAGATGACTTGAAAAAGCTCATCCTTGCCTACAATACTGGCCCCGCGAAAGTCCTGGCTCATGGATTGAATCATGATCCGCAGGGATACCTCAAACGCGGTCTACGCAACCTGCGTAAGTACATCGTCCCGTTTAACAAAAAGCAAGGCAACGGTTGCATAGTGGAATACAAAATAAAAGAGCATGACACTCTGTTCAAAATCGCTGCAAACCTCTTGACAGAAGGAAAGCGTTGGAGAGAGATATTGGAAATCAATTCCGATCTCGACCCAAACAACTTGAAAATAGGCAGAACAATCCTTATCAAGAGATAAGAAAAGTTTTCCTTCAAATGGGCATATCCGCTCGTTTGAAGGAAAAACTTTTTTTGGAGGTTGACAATGGGGAAAAGAAAACCTAAAATAATCCTTGACGAAAAAAAATCAGAACAAAAGAAAGCTATAAGGATACCTTTCGCGAAACCCGTTGAAACCTTTAAAGATAAAAAGAAATACAACCGAAAGAAGAAACACAAAAGGGGTTACGATGAAAGATGAATACAGCAAATTTCTGTTAGAGCGTTTTCCACAATTTTTTCAGGGATTCACAACACGCTACCCAACGTATGCACATAAACAATTTTGTATAGGCGATGGGTGGTATGGGTTGCTATTCGATATGCTTGCAGCCATCAACCGAATTCTCGATAACAATGACAAGCGAAAGATAACGGTCGACGTTTTACAGATAAAAGAAAAATTTGGCACATTTAGATTCTATTATATCACCAAGATCGAAAACGAATCCTGGTTATCAAAAACATTCAGGAAAGTCGATGAGTTCGTGAGAACCTATATGTGCAAATGGGGTTACCATAAAATATATTGGAAGCTGTATCGATGGCGGATCAAATATCTTTATGGAACCTTATACGAAAAGGTCGCAGCCGAAGTCGGATACGCCGAAGCCAGTTCTGCTAAGGTGTGTGAGATTTGTGGCGGCGAAGGAAAACGTTGTTCACCCAACGGTTGGATAGCAGTATTATGTGAAAAACACGAAAAGGAGAGACAAGAAGATGAGTGAAGAAAAACAACTTAAAGTGATTTACATGGTTAACGGTCTAATTATCATCGCCGAGTCTGTAGGAGCCGACGAGCAAGCCAGAATCCTGATTAAAAAGGCTTTGGGTTTGGTTCCTGGACAGCAGCGAGGAGACATGCAGTTCATGGAAGCTTTCCCGTTTACGGATTTGGACACACCCATCGCCATCGAAAACGGTTCTTATATCGCGGTCACGGACATCGAAGACCAACGGTTGGTCAATGCCTACCGAGATGCCAGGACCAAACTATCCGCTCAGAAGAGTGGGATAGTCCTCGCCCAGTAAGAAGTTAGCCCAAGTAGCTCAGATGGCCAGAGCTGCTGATTTGTAATCAGCGGGTCGGGGGTTCGAATCCCTCCTTGGGCTCCATTTCAAAGGAGTAAATATGTATTTCAAATATCCAAACATGCCGTTTGTCACAGCCGATCCACATTATTTCCATACTCAAATCAACGACTACTGCAAACGGGGTTTTACCAGCGAGAAGACAATGCGTCATAAGTTGATGGAGAATTTCAATAGCGTTGTCCCAAAAGACGGAACTTGCTTCTTCATCGGGGATATGGCAATGGTAGGTACCTCTCAGTTCGAAAAGATCACTGCCGTTCTAAAGAAACTCAATGGAACCAAGATCTTAGTGCTTGGAAACCACGATGAATGCAAACCCTTTCGCTACGTCAATTGTGGTTTCCAATCGGTTCATACGAGCCTTTCGGTTCAGGTCGAACTCAATTCCATGAGGACCCCGAGAGATTTCGTTCTATCTCATGACCCATGCGTATGGGACCTCGTTCCAACAGGTCATGTTCTTCTCTGCGGTCACGTCCACAACCTATTCAAAATCCTCCACGACAAAGATACCATAAACTGCGGTGTCGATGTTTGGGACTTTCATCCAATCTCTTTCAAGAAAGCTTTCATTGAATTGGAGAGGATGAAGACCGAGGCCCAGAAATTGGAACATACAAGAAAGTTCAACGAAATACCGATCCCAGAGGAGGTCATCAAACCCGATCAGGAGACTGGCTGATGACAAAAAAGAAAAAACATCAAAAAAACAAAGCCGAAATCCAGACCGAAGTTGTGTATGCACTTCGTCATATAGAAAAGGGTACGCTCTTAATAATGGAGAGGTTATCCAACTCTGGCAGTGATTTCTGTAATGAGCAGACAGTCAGGTTGGATTTACCGTATGGTGATGATCCAGGAGATTGGAATCCAGATACTTGGTACATCGACAGTGCTTATAATGCTGAGTACGTGCGGAATTATTCAACTGAATGGTACAACTCCAGTGAGCGAAATCCCACTCATAGTTTCAAGCCCGAACAATTGGAAATAGTCCGAGTGGAACGGGTAGTAAAAACCTTGCAAGTAAAAGCTGTGGTCCCCACCTTCGAACAGTATATAAAGCTCAAGTATGGTGAGACAGAACCAGAACACTGTGAATATGTTTTAGGAGAATACAAAAAGTCGCCTCGCAGTTTCGGCACCAACCCATATTCTTTATGGGAGCTGATGATGCTTATTGAGAATGGACGATGGGACCCCGAAGGAGATACCAATGGCTGATATAATACCTGCTTATATATTTGAGAGAAAACGTTATGAAAAAATGTTTGATCCGTATAGCGATCCCTGTAGCGAATGTGTCGATAAACCATATTGTTCAGAGACTTGTCATCACGCAAGAATGTGGTGGGCTACAGAAGCTCAAATGCTGAGAGAGGGGAAAATATGAAGAAAGTATTTTTCACGTCAAGCGATGGTGAGGTGTGGGTGAATAAAACTCACCTAAAAGAGATTATCCGCAAGGAAGCCGATGAAATATATCACAAATCCACTCCGAAGCGCCTCGCCGATCTCTTAATAGGTTATCTCGACACCTTATATTATAAAGAGGAACCTGGAGATGTCAAGTTGCCAGCTGACGCTGATGCGGATTATTTCTACTGTGGAAGTTGTCGCCGAGGCTTCCCCGTGAGATACACTGACGAAATGGTTCGTATGGATTGTCGTCCGTGTCCCACCTGTGGTGCTCAATCTCGCGTAACACCCAAACTTGGAGAGGAAAAGGAAGATGCCCCAGTTCAAAAAAAGAAAACCAGAAAGAATCCCAAAGGTAATTGAGACTCTCCGAAAAGTTTGGTTTCAATATCCAGACTTGAGGTTGGGTCAACTGTTAACCAACGTAACTCCAAACGGCAAAGACCTGTTCTACATTGAAGAGGATGAGTTGGTGGAGCTACTTAACGAATATGCAGCCAAGAATTTTTAAGTGAGGTTATGGAGAGTAGCCTGTTCAATTCATGGCATTCCCGTGGTCGGGTGATGGGTTCGATTCCCATGCTGCAATGTATGATACCATAAGTGATTCAAAGCATTTAGCAGTCTCGGAGCAAATAGGTTAGCCACCGCTCAGGGGGGTTCGAATCCCCCCGCCTCACGCCCACAAGGAGATAACTATGGAACTTAAAAAGAAAATAATCGTAAGAGCCGAAGTCTTGTTGGATACATTGGATGCCTTGGCTGACAACTGCAATTTCTTCGCTTGTAAGGGTTCAATATTTCCACCACTTCATCAGATCACATGTCGTAACTGTCGAGCAGCATGGGAAATACAGATGGTCATGCTCGGATACTCCAAGAAAGAGATGGAGCATATCGAAGCCTGTTATGAAAAAGAATACTGGCGAATCTGGAGGATGCAGCAAAAGTGTCATCATCCGAATCTTGAGGATGACGATATGTTTGAAGCTCCCTGTCCTGATTGCCACAAAGAATGGGGTGACTCGGACTCCGACGAGCTTTCAATTCTTAAAGTGATCATGAGAGAGCACAAATCCATCCATGATTCCGTCGATCTCATCATTAGTCTGCTCAAAGAAACCAATTGTGATCCTGACCAAAGGTTAAAGGATCTTATCTAGTGCCAATCAAAAAACTTATCCACGTTCAAGGCGATCATCCAGTCCTAGCAAGAGTAGATAAATATCTATGGAATCAGGATGATGTCGACGAATTAGTCAAAGAATTACAAAAATATAACTACGAAAACATAAAGGTAGATGGAAAGGAGGTACCTGATGTACACGAAGCTGTATGATATTCATTTCGAAATTGGTGCCGAACAATCATTGTATTACGCGAGGAACGTCCTTGGCAACAATGCGATAGAGTTCAAACAATTTGCATCCAATATAGCAAACGCGATGACCCTTTGTATCGGAGATATGAATGCAAACGGGGCATTTCAATCATTGGGTAGAGATCCCAGTATTTCGAAATATCCGATGTCCCCGCATCAACACTACATGATCACCAATAGCACATATGGAGCTGGCGGTCATTCGCACCACCAACACACACCCGCTACACCCGCGATTATACAATATTTCGATTTACACTTCGAATGTGCAATCGATTCTGCAACTGGTATTCATCACGCCAAAGCTGTATTTGTGGCCCAACCTGGAGCACCAGTTCCTGGTTTGTTGGTTTATCATAACCAATCCAAGTTTCTCGATGACGCTTTATGTGATGTTGTGAACGATATGGAAGGAGATCGTTTCTTTGATGATCTCATGAAAAATCCCCTGATGTCACAATACCCGATTCCTGGTGGAAGTGGACAATCATCGGTATCACCATCATCTGGATCGATTTCCTCATCATCCAAGAAAAAGGAAGAGGTTAAGAGAAGACTCCCGAGTGATATTGGAACCGAGCTCATCCATCCTGCATGTCAAGATGTGTGTACATCGTTCGAGCATTTCCGAGACACCAAATGTCGAAGTATGTGTGAATGGAGGTTTTAATATGGGAAGCCAATATAACTGTGAATTATGTCAAGATCGCGGGACTCTTCCAGATTTCCATAGTACGGGGAGCAAAATATGTGAATGTCGGAAGGAACCTAAAAAATATGTGGTCGTGTGTTATATGAGGGTTGTACCTGAGAATCCTGAACATATGACCTTTGATGAGGCCAGAGCAGAGGTCGAAAGTCAAAAGCTCATGCAGCCAGAGCATATATTTCGAATTGAGCCTGTCGATCCAGATGAAGCGATGTTTGGGGAGATAGATGTATAATGGCGTGGTGCCATGATCCTGACAAAGCCTTTGATCATCGTTGCAACAATCTTGGCTGCGAAGATTGGTGTAAAGATAACTCTAATTGTCCTATTCAGGGAGAGGATAAAAAAATGTTTATACTGGTTAACGAAAATAAACTTACGACGAGGATGTTGCACGAATTTCCAGTCATCGTCGAAATCTCAGAAGACGGAAAATCGTTCAAAGTCATAAATCACTCTAACTTCAAGGAAGCGATAAACCAGACGTACCACATATCCCAACTGAAACATATTCTTACAGCGGGATCGAATTAAAGTTGTGGAGGGGTCGGCTCAAGCGACCTCTCCGCTACTTCTTCTTTTTCTTGTGGATTCCGATGGTTATGGATTTAGGTTGTTGTTTCAACCAGTCTTGATATCGCATGGGAGTTTCTGGTTCTCTACGAGGTTCGGTTCGTGCATCCATCTTGACACGAGTTCCAGCCTCACGCCCACCAGATTCGCGAGCTTTTTGTTCATCGAGGGTTCCACCATCTTCCATAATTTTATCGACCATTTTGTAAATAGATTTTTCGTCCATTTTTGATACCTCGCTAATCGAATTTATTGTTTGTTAGAAAAAATAAACCAAGTCATCTTAGAGAGCTTTCTATATATATTAATAAGTGATAGAAACACAATCAACCTTATTTAGGAGATATATAATGCGAACCCTAATCTTAGGAGCGATTGGATTATTTGTACTGGCCACTCCAGGTGTGTTGACAGGGATCATTGCTTGGAGTATAATTTTTCCTAAACATCGGAAAATAATCTTTAATCATTTAAAAAGCCTGAAAGGAGACACAATGGCTGCTATACAAACTATCAAAGGCGAAAAGAAAGCATCCGACAAGGAATTGGTTCGAAGAACTGATTTGGCTGAGTTGGATGTCAATCGGATCGAAGGTGTTGACAATGCGTTTGCTTATCTGGAAGAAAAGCATCACGAAAAGGCCACTACGTTCACCCCCGCATTGATGGTTGCAATGTTTGGAATCGGTGCTGGATTGATCGGAACCCTTTGGCTCATGTCAACGTATCTGCCCCTCACCGCTAATTTACCTTGGTAATTACAAAGTCCGCCAGTCCCGCCAGCACACAACAACTATAAATATGGGAGGCAACATCATGCAAGCAGAAAGCTATAACCTGTTGTATTTCTTCAACGAACTGATTAAAATCGGCCACCGCAATATGGGAAAGCCTGGATGGGGTCATCCCTGTGACCATCTCATCGAATCTCTGGTCCTGACCCGAGACAAATTCATCAAAAAGATCGAAGGCGATTATACCAGAAGCTCCCATGAATTTCGTTTGAATGGAGCTGGCCTGAAGATGCATTGGGAAGTCGTAAGGGAAAAGAAAATGCTGACCAGAAGTGGAGACGACAATCAAGGGCCGATTGAAACCAATCATTTCATCTGCACCATCAGTGGTGATCAGGCGAAAGATTACCCCGAGTTCGTCGAGAAGGCCAGGAAGTTCCTCAAGGATCGCGGTGTTTGCAGACACGATTTCGAAGAAAAAAGGAGAAGAAGAGAGAGGTAGAGAATGCAAACAATCTGTCCTTATTGTAAAAAGAAGGTTAAACTCATTCAGAAGATGGGCGGTTGGATCTGTTCTAAATGCCGCCGAATTCTTAAACGATTTTAAGGTAAAGGCGGGGAGACCATATCCCCGCCAAACCAATTTTTTAGATCGGAGGATGTATGCTTCAAACAGATAAACCATATACATTATTGGATTATATCGTCATCTTGTTGGTCTGCGCTGGATTCATCATCGTTGGACTGGTCTTTAGATGTGTGATAATCTACAACTGGTTCAAGGAGAGAAATATTGTCAAAGAAAAAGTTATCAACACTTAGACTCTATGCAAAACCAGCAGACGGAAAAACGCTTGGTGAGCTGGAATTTATCTGGCTCACCAATCGCGAATCTATACCTAATGGTTTCAAAAGAGTTAAAAAATTAAAAAAGGGGGTGGATTATGAAGAAGTGGATCAATAAACTAATTTGGTTTAAGCACACCCGATATGACGATGGCCGTGAAGAGGTCAACTTCGGAGCTCACCCCATCGTTTATATTATTGTTTTTATTCTTTTATTGGTCGGAGGTTACTACTTCATCTAATGGAAATCGCAAAAATCATAGGACTTAAGGTCGTGGCGATCAAACACCTCAGAACAGATAGAAGAAAAAAGAAGGGGTTATCACCAGACTACATTTTGTTTGATGATAAAAAAACGTATATCGAGTTGGATGATCAGGATTCTTATACATATCACGATTATGATCCTGGTGCCAAACGTATGTCCATCATGCAAGATGAAAAACTTTGGAAGATAATGATGAATGATGATGGACGTTTTCCAGATGCAAACACAGACATCGATTGGTGGTAAAATGAAAGTATTGTACGAAATAGAAATTTACGGTAAGGACATCCCACCCAATTACGTATATATAGAAGCTGACGAGGATATCGAAATCGATCACGCTTCCAGTGATATCGGCAAGGTAACTCATATAACGACAATCGACCAAGATGTGGGCCTCGAACCCGATCTGGTCATAACCAGGAGAAGATGATGGAAACTATCAAATGTGAATGCAAAGCCATTTTGACCGTCCGAGTTCTCCATAGCAACGCTGGCCATTACATTGGTTATTGGTGTGATAACTGTGGGCCATACTCACGGATATCAGAATACTATGAAACCAAGGAAATAGCCGAGAGCGTTTTGGCAACAATGGTGCACGGATAATGGAACTCATACGTTGTAGACAATGTGGTACGATAGATGACCGAGATTTGTATGCAGAAGGTGGTTATCATGACGTAACATGTATGGCGTGTGGAGCCCGTTCTGGAAAATATGGTGATGAGAATGCAGCCATTAATCTGTGGAACGGAAAAGGTATTAAGTTTCATTTGGTTGTGTGGCAGGGTCAGCTTCACGGGTTTGTCTTAGAGATGTATGATGACAAAGCCACGGCAGATTCCAGAGCCAAGTATTTCAACCACATGATCAGAGGCGGTCAAAGTCCCATGGGATACAAACTCGATCCCTCTCGTGGTATACGGGAAACGGTTTCTGTCGATACGATAGAACCCAACAAAAAATTTGAAGGGATGGACTTGACCAATGGCGAGCGAAAGATTTCATAAAAAACCTTTAGATGAAGGCGAGTATATTGTGGCCATTAGAACGGGTCTCAATTACTGGCATATATTAACAGGCAGAGAGAATATGGTGACCATGGAAGAAGCAGAAGATTATCTATCTAACTTCGAAGACACTTTCAATGTCGCTATCCTCAAAGTCGAAAAAGTTACTCGAAAAGTTGACGGTCATAAAAGCTAGGAGGTGTATAACTAATGAGAAACATTAGCGAAAAGAGAGAAGCGTTGGCCTACCTGAAAACCATTGGTATTGGAGTTGTCTTGGCCGTGGCATTGTTTTTCGGGTGGGTTGCTATCTTCGGCGTGTAAGGAGACCAAATGGTAACACTTAGAGATCTAAAAGTTTTAGTTGAAGATTTGGAGGGAATGACCAAGGAAAAAGGCAAAAGCGCCCAAAATGTAAAGATCAAATTCCGAACCTTCGACGAACAATTTGACGAGAACGCAGATGAGTTCCAATTGCCCGATACCATTACAGGCGTTGACTTAGATGTCAAGAATTGGGATAAAGTCACCATAACTATCGAACGGCGTTCAGAACCCACAAGGGCCGATGAAGTAAAACAGCTCTTGGAGAAAAGTTAGGAGGTCATCTATGAATCCTGAAAATGCAAGTAATAAACAGAAGATAATGAAAGCGGCTGCTCAAAAGGCTTTCCCGAAGAAGAAACCCGCAAAGCATGTTATCCAGGTTAAGGTTTTGGATTTCACGATCTGGAAGGGGTTTAAATTCGGACTCGGGTTTGCTATCGGAACATTCGCCTTTTCGGTTGTTATGGGAATCCTGTTGTTCGTCCTCCATCTGACCTTGATCGGCGCATTCACAGCCATCGGTGGATCAGGTGTATGAAACATTTCATTGCCATACTGATGGTTATCACAGCTGTCTGTTGTTTGGCATTCTGTGAGGAACCACCACAAAACCCATATACAAAAAGGTATGAAAAGAAGGCAACAGTCGAAAACGTAGTCCCTGTGGAACAACCCAAAAAAAAGTCTGACAAACAGCGCGATCCTGTCGTGATGTTTTAAGGAGAAAATGTTATGGAATGGAAGCTTGGAAATTCTAAACAGATAATTACTTCACTCGTATTGATTGCTATCATCGCTGTCGCTACACAGGTAAAACAGGTATCGAACATTCACTTGGTCGTCACCGTCCTGCTAGCGATCCTGTTTGGATATGCTGCCTACGCGTGGAATAAGGGTGGGACTCAGAATCCGCTCAAACCTACAAACCCATCTAAGGCGTATCTAGTTGCATTTGTTACGAATGCTCTTGGATCATTTGCATGGGATTGGTGGATCTCAGGTATTATCTGGGTCTACATTCTATGTGTATACATAGCTATTCAACAGCCGAAGCAAATCAAACCATCGGAAAAGGAGAAGAAAGACGATGAATAGAACCCTAGTTTTCAGTATGTTATTTGTTATGTTGGTCGCGGTTGGGTGTGCTGGTATGCAAACAGCTCCCCAAAATGTTCAGCAGCCTGTTGATCAAAAGCTGACTATCGAGGTCGTCACCAAAGACGGAAACCCAGTGGCCTACGAGGTTAAAGATCAGAAAGATCGTGTTATCAAAAGCATGGACGTCAGAAAATCTGGATATTCGCTATCTACATTGTCCGCCATTTATGGTAAAAAGCTGTACATCAAGATTTTCTCGGGCCTGTCGGTTGCTGATGTAACCAAGGTCTGGACCGACATTCTCGTGGCGGTTGAAGAACATGGTTTTGATGAAGACAGTGAAATTCACCTATTCATTGACTCTCCTGGTGGAGACGCGTTCGCTGGTCTGGCTCTCGCCGACTTGATCGAAGTTTATCAAAAACGAGGCATCAAGTTCGTCGCTCATGGAACTGGAATCATCGCCAGCGCAGCCGTTCCTGTGTTCGCCGTATGTGATGAAACTCATGCGACCAAAGCTACGATCTTCATGGTCCACGAAGCTGCATTGTGGAAATGGCCAGGAAGAGAAAGTGCATCCGACATTCGCGCCCAAGGTCGTTTGATGGACCTGCTCCAGAAACTGTACTTGGAGAAGTTGGTCAACAACTCCAAACTGACCCTCGACAAATGGGAAATCCTGGAAGCCAAGACCTCTTGGTTCAGCGTTGACAAAGCCATAGAGATCGGCATTCTGGATCACATCGACAATTAGGAAAACAGCGATATTGCAAACTCGTTTGTTTGCAAACATTCGAGTTTGCATTATCCAAAATAACCGCTACTCGGCGGAATAGAAAAGGAGCCATTATGAAAGCACTAAGTATCAGAGATCAATTTCACAGATGGGTAAACTCTTTGGTTAGATTTGGAGCATCTCCAAGTGATTACATTTATTGGAAATCCGATACATTCGTTTACGGACGAAACAAAGTCAAAGAGTATAAAGGTCATGTAATCATTTACACGAGAAACCACTCATACAGCATAACCTGTAGTGTTAAAAATAACGCCACCAAAGGTTATCTGGGATGCATTGTATCTGCGAGGAAACCACTCGCTGGGGAGGATCACACAAGAGGAAAAGATTTGGCTGATGGCTATTTCACTCGCAAGACCTGGAATCAGATCGTTCGGGAGATGTTACAATACGAACTCGTGAGATTAGCTGTTGGAGTGAGAAGAGAAAACAGGAGGGATTTCAAATGAAGGGGTGGAGCAACGAAACGCCATGCGAAGATGGCCATTATTGGATTGTTGAACAACAATTCGATGATGAAAAATTGATTAAAACATTTGGTCCGTCTGTAGGATATGTGACGATAAAACCAAGTTATATGAATATTGATTGGATTGGTTCTGACGATCCTGGTGCATTGCCCGTGACAAACCCGATGGTAACCGAGAGGGTTTGTCCCAGAGATCCGATCTTTGGATGGGATAACGAAGACGAAGCTGCCAGAAAACGCAAGGACGCCGTAACAAGAAAGTGGGTATATTGGGTCAGACCTATACCAAACGCTTACTTCAGCGAAAAGCATCCAGTGCCAGCATATCCTGTGATACACCAAGAAGGCTTATTATCCATTGAGAAAGCCTTTTCGACTACTGAACATCACTGTGACCTCGGAATACAGGTTGCACCCGATGGTAGAATCTGGGTGTGTGTCAACGGCGATGCATATATCCGCTTTAAACCAATATCCAAAGAAACCTACGAAACTCTATATCTTGCTGCTGTAAAGGCGGCGGTTGTAAAGGGGGAAGACGATGTTTAAGGAGTCCGAAAAAATAACCAATAAAGATCAGATACTTGAGATATGTCGAAAGTATATGAACAACCGAGGTAAGGGAAAATTCTTATACTCACTATTCGATAAAAGTCAAAACCTAATTCACGAAGGATGTGGAATCATGGGTATTATGACTGATGATAAAGGTGTAAGAATAACCTTGACCAATAGTAACAGCAATTACACGATTCCAAGTAGTTTTGTAATGTTAGATGATGTCGAATATATTCAGGAGGTATCCTGATGAAAGAGGAAGCTCCTGTATTCAATCTCGGTGAAAAATACAACGTCAAAAAAGATGAGCAATTATTTAATACCACCGATACGCCAGCTGTGTTGATGTTCAATCCAAAATACGTTCATAACGTCAGCGCGGCGGTTCGTGGATGCTCGTGTTTCGGTTCCAATCTTTTGATATTCACTGGAACGAGAGTTCTGGAGCAACTCAAAACTGGAAAGAAAGGATATCGTCTACCGAGAGAGGAGCGAATGAAAGGATACAAAGACGTTCGCCTTCTAAACGACGAATATCCATTCAACCGTTTTCATCCAGATGTTGAACCCGTTGCTGTTGAAGTTCGAAAGAATGCAGAGTTCATGCCAAACTTCATCCATCCACCACACGCTTTGTATGTATTTGGTCCAGAGGATGGTTCGATCCCACAGATCTATTTGAAGCACTGCCGAAGGTTTCTTTATATACCTTCGAAACACTGCTTGAATCTGGCAGTGGCTGTAAACATGGTTCTGTATGATCGGGTTTCCAAAGGCAATTTCACAGCAGCCGATTTCATAGAAAATATGGGTTGGAACAATGGATGAATGGTGTGAACAAAGAGACGTTGTATATGACGACAAGGTTCAGCGATGTTCTGAGTGTGGCCGAAGGTTAAAACCACAGGAGCATGGTTATATGACATTTATCTTTCGCTTGCCTCCCCATAAAAAGAAGGGATATAAGATCAAACGGAAGAAAGGTCACAATAAGAAAAAGAAGGAATAAACGAGTGTGGATAGATGCGAAATCACTTTCAGGGTAGCGTGGAGGCCATCAGGAGCCATTGAAGCGTCCGAAACATCGAGCATCGAAAAGGCGGACCTCGTTCGGACAAGGGTCGCAACCTTGGCG
>JAAUYF010118596.1_pt1 | contig 18238 bp, 18 predicted proteins | sample 7278051 | NCBI WGS metagenome assembly JAAUYF01 (sample SAMN14350202, study PRJNA611818) | marine sediment metagenome | isolation source: surface marine sediment (0.6m) | place: French Polynesia: Moorea | collected 2018-08 | reverse complement strand
CCGCCTTCCTGTTATCTTTGGCGTTGTGAAGAACGTCAGTGACCAATTCCCGCGGGCAAACGCCGAACTGTCCGGCCTGCCTTGCCTCCAAATATGCGTCAAATACCGTGCAGCCGGAGTCGCTATAATGCTGGCCGGCGCCTGCCTGCTGCTGCCGGCGCAGGCCGACATCGTGCACAAGTGGATCGACGCCGACGGCGTGACGCACTATTCGGACGAGCCGCCGGCCGCCGACGCCGCGGAGGCGATCTCGATCGAGGTTCCCGCCTCGGCTTCGCGTGCGAACCGCGCGCAAAACGATTATTACTCGATCGCGAACCAGTGGCAGCGTATGCACCGCGAACGCCTCGAGCGCGACAAAATCGCACTGGAAAAAGCCAGGGTCAGGGCCGCGCGCGAAGAATCAGAACGAGAGGCGCGAACCGAGACGCGCTATGTCGTCGAAAATCGCAGGTATGCTTACCCGTGGTACGGTTATGGCCACCGCCCGCACAAACCGGTGGTCATCCCGCGCAAGTACCCGCCCGGATTACACCCCGGTCGTAATCGCAGCCTGGGCGGAATCCGCCAGTAGCCGCTCCGGGCGGTTGCCCGGGGTAACCGCAACCGTGGGTTTTGCGCGTCTTTCCTGATACTGTTGCCGCGGTCACATCATTCAGAACGATAAATGCTCGTCGATTACTGGCGCTTCGCCCGCGCCAACCCGCGCTTCCTCGGTTTCGGTTTTTTCCTCGCGTTTCTGTCGAGCGCGGGGCAAACCTATTTCGTTGGCGTGTTCGGTCCGCAGATCCAGGCCGATTTCGGCCTCGATTCCGGCAGCTGGGGGCGCATTTACATGTTCGGCACGCTGGCCTCGGCGCTGATCATCAACTGGAGCGGTGCGCTGATCGACCGCGTCGACCTGCGCCTGTTTACCGCGCTGGTTTTGCTTGGGCTCGGCGGCGCCTGCCTGGTCATGGGCTCGGTGGACACGATAGCGCTGCTGGTGCTGGCAATATTCATGCTGCGCCAGTTCGGCCAGGGCCTGACCAGCCACGTCGGGATTACGTCGATGGCGCGTTACTTCGACGAGGACCGCGGCAAGGCGATCGCGCTGGCCGCGATCGGTTATGCCTTCGGTGAGGCGCTGCTGCCGGTCAGCGGGCTGTACCTGGCGCAGCAGCTGGGCTGGCGGCAAACCTTTTACCTGGTCGCGGCGCTGGTGGCCTGCTCGCTGGCGCTCGCGCTGTGGCTGCTGCAAGGCCACGATCGACGCCACGCGATGCACCTGGCCGCGCTCGAGGAGAGTGCCGCCGGCGACAGCCCGCGCGGCGACTACACGCGCCGGCAAATGCTCGCCGAGCCGCGCTTTTATTTCATGCTGCCGGCGATGATCGCAACGCCGATGATCGGCACCGCGTTATTCTTTTTCCCGGATGAAATCGCGCGCGCGAAAGGCTGGAGCAGCCTGTGGGTAACCGGCAATTACTGGCTTTACTCGATCGTTTCGGTGGCGACGACGATTTATTCCGGAGTCCTGATCGATCGGTTCAGCGCGAAAAAGGTGCTGCCGTTTTTCCTGCTGCCGCTGGCGCTGGCGCTGGTCGTGATCAATCTTTCCGAGCGTGAACTCCTGGTGTGGCCGTTCATGCTGCTGCAGGGCATCACCAGCGGTATTTACTTCACCGGGCTGAGTTCGCTTTGGGCCGAGCTCTACGGCGCGCGCCATCTCGGCGCGATCAAGTCGCTGACCAACGCGGTCATGGTGTTCTCGTCGGCGCTGGGGCCGGCGCTGGTCGGCACGCTGCTCGAGTGGGGTGGTTCGTTTGCCGCGATTACGCTGATGCTGGCGCTTTTTTGCGTGGTGTCGACGCTGGCGTTGATTCACGCGCTGCGGATACCGAGCCGCTGAGACGCCTCGGCCGCGGTGGCGAGCGCGAGGCCGTCGGACTCGAGCCTGGCCGCCAGGCTGCGCACCAGCGCCGCGGTATTTTCCGCGATCGAACCGTCGGGCAGGTACAGGTTGTTTTCGAAGCCGATGCGCGCGTTGCCGCCGGCGGCGATTGCGGCGAGCACGCATGCCTGCTCGCGCTTGCCGAAAGCGCAGATGAACCAGTCGAGCCCGTCGACGCCGTGCCGTAAAAACGGTTCGAGCTCGGCGGGATCCGACTGGAAGTCGACGTTGTAACGCCCCAGCACGAACAGCACGCAGCGATGCGCTGCCGGCACCAGACCGCGTTCGCGGTAGTCGAGAAAATGACGGAACTCGTCGGCGGAGAAAACGATGTGCTGGACATGCACGCGGTTGTCGTCGCACCAGGCGAAGAAGTCGCGCGCGTACTCGGGGCGGGTGAAATCGGCGCTGATTTCACGCAAACACATGCTCGCCATCGCGGGCTTGACCGCCTGGATACAGGCTACCTGCTGCTCGGGCGTATAAATTCCGACCGCCTCGGAGGTGATTTGCACCAGCATCCCGGGCACCCGGTGCCCGAGTTCGGCGATGAGCTCGCGGTAACGCCCCGCGTCGAGTACGTGTTCATCGTGGTCGCCGCGCACGTGCGCGTGGATGGCGCAGGCGCCGGCGGCGTAACAGGCGGCGGCCTCGTCTACGGTGTCCGCGATCGATACCGGCAGGTTGCGATGGTCGCTTCTGGTCTTGCGCGCGCCGTTGGGCGCGACCATGAGAATAACGCTATCGGGCATGGCCTAGAGCGCGCTCAGCGTGGTCTTGATCGCCTTGTCGAGCTTGCTGACGATTTCGTCGATGTGGCCGATGTCGATGATGAACGGCGGCGCCAGCAGCACGTGATCGCCCTGTTTGCCATCGACGGTGCCGCCCATCGGGTAGCAGATCAGGCCCTCGTCGAACGCATTTTTCTTGAGCTTCTTGTTGAACGCGAACTCGGCCGGAAACGGTGTCTTGCTGTCGCGCTCGCGCACGAATTCAAGGCCGAAGAACAGGCCGCGGCCGCGGATGTCGCCGACGTTGGGATGTTCGCCGAACTTGTCCAGCAGCGCCTTGTGCAGGCGCACGCCCTGGGCCAGCACGCGGTCGAGCATGCGCCGGTCCATGATTTTCTTGACCACCGCGTGCGCCGCGGCGCAGGCGATCGGATGGCCGAGATAGGTGTGGCCGTGCTGGAAAAAGCCCGATCCCTGTTCGATTGCCTGGTAAATCCTGTCGCTGCACAGCATCGCGCCGATCGGTTGATAACCGGCGCCGAGCCCCTTGGCGATGGTCATGATATCGGGCGCGACGCCGTCCTGGTCGCAGGCGTAAAGGCTGCCGGTTCGGCCCATGCCGCACATGACTTCGTCGAGGATCAGCAGTACGCCGTACCGGTCGCAGATTTCGCGGATGCGCCTGAAGTAACCGTCGACCGCGGGCACCGCGCCGAGCGTCGCGCCGACCACCGGCTCGGCGATGAAAGCCATCACCTGGTCGGCGCCGAGGCGCTCGATTTCGGCTTCGAGCTCGTTCGCCACGCGCTGGCCGTAGTCGAATTCGGATTCGCCAGGCTCCTGGCCGCGATAGGCGTAACAGGGCGGGATGTGCGAGGTTTCGATCATCAGCGGATCGAATTGCTCGCGGCGCCACAGGTTACCGCCGGCGGCAAGCGCGCCGAGCGTGTTGCCGTGGTAAGACTGCAACCGCGCGATCACGCGGTGGCGCGACGGTTCGCCGATTTCGACGAAATACTGGCGCGCGAGCTTGATCGCCGCCTCGACCGCCTCCGAGCCGCCGGAAACGAAATAAACGCGGTCCAGCGACCCCGGCGCTTCCTTGATCAGCATCTCGGCCAGCGCCTCGGCCGGCACGCTGCTGAAAAAGCCGGTGTGCGCGAATTCGAGCCGCTCGAGCTGGGCCCTGATCGCGTCGGCGACGTCGTGATCGCTGTGGCCGAGGCAGGACACGGCGGCACCGCCGGAGGCGTCGAGATAGTGTTTGCCGGTGCGGTCGATGATGTAGACGCCGTCGCCCTGGACCGCGAGCGGCATCGTGGTTTTACAGTTACGTGGAAAAACGTTGCTCATTGAGGTTCGATTCCATCCGAGCCGCTTCTGTCTGCAAATTCGTCATTCCCGCCGTGTGCGGAACACTTGGCTGGAATCTTGCTCGGGCGGCTCCGGGTTCTTTTAAACATCCCCGCATGCGGGGGACTACCGCAGATGATTGTACCGCTTATGCCCAGCGGCCGCGCAATTTTATTCGCCGCCTTGCGCGCGATGCGGATGAGCCAGATGCGGGTCATGGCGCGCGAGCATTCATCCGGGTGGAAATTTCCGGGCCGTTGCTGCGGACCCGGTTGATCGATGCAGGCGATTTTACCCCCGAAGCTTATGTTGATAATATCGCGCCCGTTCCATCACCCAGGTCGAGAACCGAATGCCGCGAACCATCGTCTTGCTGCTGGCGATACTCGGCGCCGCGTCCGTGGCGCGGGCCGGCCCGCCGTCGGCATTCGAGGGCAGGGCGCTTTACCAGTCCTATTGTCTGCTTTGCCATGGCGTCGACGGCCGCGGCGACGGCCCGTTGGCAAAGGCGATGGAGATTTCACCCGCGAACCTGGCCGCGGCCGTGTCCGCGCGCAGCGACAGGATGCTGGCCGCCATCGTAACCGGGCGCGGCGCGCAGCCGTCTGACGGCAGCGAACAGCACAGGCGGCTGAGCGCTTCGATGCCTGAGTGGAAGCGCGTTTTCGATCCGTCCCAGGTCGATGCGCTGATTGCCTACCTGCGTTTTCTCGAGCGCAACCGGCACAACCTGGCCGGAGACCCGGAAACCGGCGCGACGCTGTACCAGCGATATTGCCAGGCCTGTCACGGTGCCGAAGGCCGCGGCGACGGCATCATGGTCAACCTGCTTCCGATCGCGCCGATGGATCATACCGACGCCGCTGCGGTCGACAGGATCGAAAATGCGCACATGATAAAGAGTATCCTGGACGGCAAGGGCCGCTTCATGCCCGCGTGGCGCGGGATCCTGAGCGAGGCCGAAGCCGCCGCGCTGGTCGCGTATATTCGACTGCTTGCCGACTGAGCGATCCCGGTTATTTTCGCCGTCGATGACTTCCGCTTTAACCGACCGAATCGACGCGATTCTCGACAGCACGCCGCGCATGGAACTGGCGACCTCGGTCGGTGAACTGAATTCCCGCGCGCGCATGATTTTCGCGCGCGACGGTGAAGACTTTTTGTTCTTTACCTTTAATTCGACCCGCGCGGCGCGCCAGATTCGTTTCAACCCGCGCGTGCAGATGAGCATCCGGGCCGACGGCGGGGAAGGTGTCCACGGCCTGCGTATCGAGGGTGATTGTTTTCGCATTCGCGGCGCCGAAGCGGTGGCGCGCGCGCGTGAAAAAGTTAGCGCCGTCACCGATATCTTTCAGGTTCACATGGATGATCAGTTTCTCGGTCGCAACGATCTGACGGGGTATTATCGGATCAAGCCGACGCGCATCACGCTGGTCGATTCCGGGGCCGAATCCGGGGGCGAAAGCCTCGAGTTCGCGCACAACCGCAGGGGTGTTTTCGCCGCGGCGCCGGGCGCGGTCGGCAGCCGGATGCTGCTCTGGTTGCAGGCCCTGCGCGCGCCTTTTTTCAGCGCGACGCTGGTGCCCGTGCTGCTCGGTGCGACCATCGCGCACGGCGACCTGGCCGCAGCCGGGCAGTTCGCGGACTGGAGCTGGAAGCTGTTCTGGCTGGTCGCCATCGGCGCGGTCGCGGCGCATGCCGGCGCCAACCTCGCCAATGATTATGGCGATCATATTAGCGGTAACGACGCGCTCAACCGCGTGCCGAGCCCGTTCAACGGCGGCAGCCGCGTGATCCAGTCGGGATTGCTGGCGCCCTGGAAAATACTGCTCGCCTCGACACTCTGCTTCATCACCGCGATCGGTATCGGGCTCGGTCTCAATTCCGGGCTCGCCGGCGCGGCCTGGGCGCCAACGCCGCTGTTGTTTATCGGGTTATGCGGCTGTCTGCTCGGCATTACTTACACTCTCGGACCTTTCCGGCTCGGCTATCGCGGTCTGGGCGAATTCGCGATCGCGATCGGCTTCGGTCCGGTAATCGTGCTCGGCGCGCATTATGTATTGAGCGCGCCGCTTGCCGGCGCCTGGAACTGGCTGCCGCCGCTGCTGGCGTCGCTGCCGGTCGCGGTATTCGCCTTGCTGATCATCTGGATCAACCAGTTCCAGGACGTGCCCGCCGACCATCTCGCCGACAAGCGCAACTGGGTCCTGCGCTGGGCCACGATCGAAGACGGCAGGATTGCATACGAGCGCCCCTTCGGTTTTTATCGTTTGTTCGGTTATCTCGGCTTCGGCCTGGTGGTTTCGCTCGGCATCGCGGGCGGCATCGATCCGCGGGTAGGCACGCTGTACGCGTTGCTCGCGCTGGCGCCGCTGCCGCTGTTGATTTACGCCAATCGGCTCGGCCATAGCTGGCTCGAGGACTGGAATCGGGCCGATGCGGATCGCGAGAGGCTGCCCTACGCGTTACTCAGGGTCAACGCAATAACCATTGGTATCCATTTCATTACCGGTATACTGCTGGTGCTGGCCTACAGTTTGCGCGCTTCGGTTTAGATCAAGCCGGCGCATCCCGGTCGGCGGATAAATCGGGATAATCGAACTAAAATAAAAAATAATTCGACTTTTTATACGCTTTATACCGCCATATATTGCCTGTTACCGAGTTAAACCGACAGAGGTTCCAATCATCATGGCAAAGATTCATTCGGCAGGATTGTTGCTCGCGGGCGGTCTGACGCTGGCCGGTCTGAGCGGATGTGAAAGACTGGAGCAGGCCGCCAACGACGCGGTCGAAACCGCGAAACAGTCCGCGGTCCAGGCGCTGGACGAAGCCAGGCAGGCGGGTTCGATCGAGGAGGCACGCCAGTCGGCCGACCGGCTTCTGCTCGATGCGAAACAGCAGGCTGCCGGACTGCTGGATCAGGCGAGCCGGTACCTGGCCGAGGAAGCGGCGACGCAGGAAAACGCTGCCGCCCCGAAGCAGGACGAGGCAGCCGATACGCAATCGCCCGCCAACTTTTAACCGCTACGAGTGCAAAACATGGAACGCAAGCCCCGCCCGCTAATCGATTTGCTGCTGAGCATTGTTATTCCCTCGGTGATCCTGATGAAGTTCAGCGGCGCCGACGACCTGGGCGCGGCTAACGCGCTGATCGTCGCGCTGGCTTTTCCGATCGGGCTGGGTCTGTACGAGTTGATCCGCTACCGCGCCGCCAATTATTTCGCCGTGCTGGGACTGGTCAGCGTGCTGCTTACCGGCGGCATCGGTTTACTGCAGCTGGATACCCAGTGGCTCGCGGTCAAGGAAGCCGCGATTCCCGCCGTGCTTGGTATCGCGGTGCTGGTCTCCGCCTGGCTGGGCTATCCGTTGATCAGGGTAGTGCTTTACAACCCGAAGATCCTCGATACCGACAAAATCAACCGTATTCTGCGCGAGCGCGGACACGAAGCGGTGTTCGACGCGCGCCTGCGTTACGCCACCTATTTTCTCGGCGGTACGTTTTTCTTTTCGGCGGTGATGAATTTCCTGCTCGCCACCTGGATCGTCACCAGCCCGGCCGGGAGCGCGGCTTTCAATGAAGAGCTGGGGCGCCTGACGCTGATCAGTTACCCGATGATTGCGCTGCCGTCGATGCTGATGATGCTGGCGATTTTTTATTCCCTGTGGCGCAGCATTCACGGGCTTACCGGCCTCAAATTCGAGCAGGTGCTGGCGCCGTCGCTGGTAGACGATAACTGATCGCGGCCCGCGGCTGATCAGCCGTAGTAATTCTCGCTGAACTGCCGCTGGATTTTTTCCACCTCGTCCAGGTTGCGGATCAGCGCGTCGACGCAATCCCGGTCCAGCTTTTCGCCGGCGAGTCTTTGCAGCTCCGCGATCGCGTCTTCGTTGGCCCAGGCCTGTTTATACGGCCGCGCGCTGGTCAGGGCGTCGAAGACGTCGGCGACCGCGACGATGCGCGCCTCCAGCGGTATCTGCTTGCCCTCGATGCCGCGCGGGTAGCCCTGCCCGTTGACCGATTCGTGATGGTACTCGGCGATGTTGCGCAGCATGTCGACATGCTCGATATTCTCGAGGCCGAAATTCGCAAGGATTTCGTCCACCATGCGCTTGCCCAGCCGGGCGTGGGTGTGCATGATTTCGGCCTCGCGGTCGTCCAGCCGCTCGGGCTTGAGCAGGATCCGGTCGGGAATGCCGATCTTGCCGATGTCGTGCAGCGGCGAAAACATGAACAGGTGCTCGATGTAGTCGTCATCGAGCTGGTAGTCGTCGGCGATGGCGTTGGCGATCAGGCGGCAGTAACGCGACATGCGGTCGAGATGGCTGCCGGTTTCGGGATCGCGGATATGGGTGATGTTGCCGGTGGTTTTGACCGCAGCGTTCAGTATTCGCACCGATGTGACCTCGTTGATCACCATGAGCGAAATCAAGTGGCCGTAAGTATCGATCTGGCGCAGCGTGTTTTCGTCGAAAACGTCGGTTTTGTTCGCGTTGAAAAATATGAAACCGAAAAAGACGCCGTTGTTGAACATCGGCATCGTGTAACTCGCGGCGTAACCGTAACGCCCCAGCCGCTTCGAGTGTTCTCCCCCGCTGCCCTCGAAGGTGAGCATATTATTGATGACCCTCGGCGCACCGGTTTTGAGAATTTCCTTCAGTGACGGCGCATCGTCGATCAGCGCGCTGTAGTGATCCAGCGGGTTGGCGTCGCCGCTGCTGTGTAAAAACGTCTTCAGTACGCTCGTCTCGGGATCGTAAATCGCGATTGCAATGCGCACGATGAACGGAAACAGCGCGGCTACGGAGTCGTGCGTCGCCTTGAGTTTATCCTGCAGCGGGATGAGCTTGTTCAGGTCTTCGAGCGAATCGTTGTGTCGGGTCATGCCTGGCCGGGAAGTACTTTAACGGGGCGAATATCGGTTTTCTTTGGTTCCCCCTGAATATAGATCAATTTTCGCTGCAATATCGAAGCCGGGACCAGCGGTGCGCTAACCAGGCCCGCCGGGGGTATCCTGGACGCAGGGTTCGGCTAGGGAACGAGATCCGCCTTGATCCAGATGCTTTCGTTGTTGCGGCTTTGGGTGGTAATCCGTGTGCCGGTGCCGCTCTGCGCGCGCCTGAGCTGTTCGCTGACGCCGCCGATCAACAGCCACTGGCCGACGCTTCCGCTGATCGTGGTGCTGGCGGACTGGGTCTGGATATTGCCGCCGCCGGCGTGGCTCTCGGTGTTCTTGAACGGCCTGACCTGCAGCGTGACCCGGTCGCCGCTGACGCGCGGCAGCACGTAAAAGCCGGTTACCACGTCCTTGAATTCGACCCCGCCGGCGGTACCCCGGGGCCGGGTCCAGTAAGCGCCGGAAAAATACGGGATTTGCTTGCCGGTTTCGATATAGGCTTCGTTGCCCTCGCTGACACGGATCTGGTGGATCGGATTATTTTTCAGGCGCTTTTGCGTACTGGTGGTAGTGACGCTGCCGCTGACACCGTTGTTGCTGTAGGTAATGCTGCCGCCCTGGCTATTGCTGCCGGTCCCGGTGCCCACGCTGATGCGGCCGTCGCCGCTCTCGATTTCGAGGTTGCCGCCGATGCCGAGTTCGCTAAGCCCCCGCGTACTGCCCTGGAAAACCGATATCTGCAGCATTTTTACCGGCTGGTCGATCGCGGCGACCATTTCCCTGACCTCGGCCTGGGTATCGCGCGACGCGCGCAGGAATATCTTGAAGCCCTGGCCCGAAATCGATTCGCCGGGCTGCAGCATCGGCTGCACTATCGGTATGACTTCCGCCGCGGGGCGATTGCGCAACTGTATCGTCGCGATCGACTCGGCCTGCGCGGCGGATAGCAGGAATAAAAGGGTTAGCAGGGTTAACAATCGTTTCATCGTGCGCTGCCGAATAAAATTCGTCCGGCTAAATAATACTTCGTCATTAGGGCAGTTTAGCTGAAAAAGCGCCGATCTGGTTATAGGCTGTCTCCAAACCGAACAGATATAGCGCCGCTACTGCGTAATCCCGCGCAGTCGTCAAATCCTGGCTTGGCCCGTATATTCTCCCAGGAAGGAAGCGGGAACTTTGAAACCGAACTCGGGCCACCTCGGGTGGAAGTCCACAAAAGGCGCTACCGCCCGGCTGGCGCCGGGCGGTACATCCCTGTTCGCTCGACGCGCGCCGTCCCTGGCGCGCGACGCTTTTGCGGACTCCCCCCCGAGGCAGCCGGCCGCAGAAGTCCCAGAGTAGTTGCGTCACCTCGCCTGAACGGAGATGACGTTCATCGGCAGGGATGGCGTAGAAGCGGGTTTTCGGTGCGATCAGAAGGGGAGCGGCAGTTTGCTGGTGCGGCCGCCGTCGATGACGATCACCTGGCCGGTCACGAAAGCCGCGTCGTCGCTGGCGAGGTAAACCACGAGCTTGCCGACGTCGTCGGGTTCGCCGACGCGGCCGGCCGGGTGCATCCGCAGCAAACCCTCCCAGGCCGATGCCGGGTCCGCCTGGGCATTGATGTAATTATCGGACAGCTCCGAGCGAATCCATCCGGGTGCGACCGCGTTGACGCGGATTCCGTCCTTGCCGAGGTCGACCGCGAGCGCCCGCGTGAGCGCATGAATGCCGCCCTTGGTCGCGCAGTAGGCGGCATGCCCCGGATTGGCCGCGAAGCCTTCGATCGAGCCGATGTTGATGATGCTGGCCCCGTTTTCGCGGCTCAGCAGCGGCAGCAGCTGTTTACTCAGAAACACCGGGGCGCTGAGGTTGACCGCGAGCATCTGGTTCCAGTCGTCGAAGGATAGCTGGTCGAGGTCTTTTTCGAACATGAAGCCGGCATTGTTGACCAGGATGTCGACGCGCCCGAAATGCTGGCGCGCGGCTTCCTCGATGGCGGCGAAGCTGTCCCTGTCGGCGAGATCGGCGCGCACCCACCTGGCGTCGCCGAGGTCGGCGGTCGGCGGGCTGCGCTGCGCGATCAGCACCGCGGCGCCGGCGTTGATCAGCGCGCGGCTGATTCCCAGTCCGATACCCTGGCCGCCGCCGGTTACTACCGCAACCCTGCCCGCCAGGTTATTCATTGCTTGCCGTAAACCTTATCCGTAAACCGGTTTGGCGCCGCTGACCTCGATCACTTCGCCGCAGACGTAGCGCGCATCGTGCGAGGCGAGAAAGGCGATGACGTCGGCAATTTCTTCCGGCTCGGCGACATGTCCCAGCGGCACGGTTTTACCGAGCTCCGCGAGCGCGTTTTCCGGGTCGATGCCGCGGCGCAGAAAACCGCTGCGCAGCATGGGCGTGTTGACCTCGTTCGGACTGACCGCATTGACGCGGATGCCGTCCGGCGCGTGATCGCGCCCGAGGCAGCGGGTGAAGGCGGCCAGCGCCGCCTTGCTGGTGCAGTAGGCGACGTGATCCGGCCCGGGGTGTACGCCCCAGGTCGACGACACGTTGATAATCGCGCCGCCGCCGGCTTCCTGCATGTGCGGTATCGCGGACCGGCACAGGTAAAACGCCGCGGTCAGGTTGACGTCGAGCGAGCTGAACCACATGTCGTCGTTGGTTTCGAGAATATTGCCGCGCGGGATGATGCCGGCATTGTTGATCAGGATGTCGATGCCGCTGAAGGTGACCACGGCCTCGGCGATCAATGCCTCGCAGTAGGTCTTCTGGCGCAGGTCGCCGGCGAGATAAAAGGTGTCGAGGCCCTTGCGTTTCAGGCTTTCGCAAAGATCCTCGCAGTCCTCCTCGCTGCGATCGGAAAACATGACGTTGGCGCCCTCGCCGGCGAACAGTTCGACCAGCGCCTGGCCGATACCCCCGACACCGCCGGTGATAACTACGTTCTTATCGTCAAATCGCATTGTTATAAAAATCGCCTCGGACTGAACGGGGTGATATTGTGGCTCGGTTCTTCGCCGTTTGCCAGTTCGGCGATCAGTTTACCGGTAATTCCGGACAGGGTCAGCCCCAGGTGCTGGTGGCCGAAGGCGTAAAGAATGTATTCCGACACCGTACTGTAACCGATGACCGGCAGCGCGTCGGGGCAGGTCGGGCGAAACCCGAGCCATTCCTGGTCGGGTTGCTGCGGCAGGTCGAACATTTCGCGCGCCTTGCGCGTGAGGTACCGGGTGATGCGTGGATTGGGCGGCTTGTCGTAACCCGCGATTTCGACGGTGCCGGCGAAACGCAGCCCGCGGTCCGTCGGCGTTGCGTAGAAGCCGGCGTGATGCCAGCTTACCGGCCGCGACACGAGGTGCTGCTGGCCGGCGAACTGCACGTGGTAGCCGCGCTCGGTATCGAGCCTGAGCAGCTGCACCGGAATGCCGTCGATATTTTTCGAAAAGGCGCCGGCGGCAACGACGACGCGGGTAGCGTCGATGCTGTCGCCGTTATCCAGGCCGACCTGCACCGCGTCGACGCCGTGGCGCACCTCGAGCGCCCGCTGGCGGATCAACTGCCCGCCGTTGCGCTGAAAACACTCGGCGTAGCGCTGGCACAGCGTCAGCGGGTTCAGTACGTGGCAAATGCCGTCGAACAGCAGCCCGCGCTCGAAGGGTATTTTCAGGTTGGGTTCCAGCGCCTCGATGTCGCCGCGATCGAGTTCGGTGAACTCCGTGCCCTGCGCGCGCCGCGCCTGGTTGGCGGGTTTGGCCGCGTCGAACTCGCGCTGGTCGACGTAAACGTGCATGAAACCCTGCTGCGCAATCAGGTCGCGGGCGCCGGCCATGTCGAGCAGCGGATCGAGACCGTCCCAGGTTTTGGCCAGCAGCTTGCCCAGCAGGCGGATAATGCGCTCGACCTTTTGCTCGCGGCAGTTGAGCAGGAAGTCCAGCATCCAGCCCGGCTGCGACAGCGCGTAGCCGAGATCCAGGGTCAGCGGACTGTCGCCGGAAAACAGCAGCTTCGGCAGCCGCCGCGGCAAATCGGGGCTGTTGACCGGCACGCAGCCGTAGGTTGCAATGGTGCAGGCGTTACCCGAGGAGGTACCCGAGCCCGGCTCCTCGGGGTCGATCAGGATTACGTCGAAGCCTTTTTTCTGCAGCCACAGCGCGCAGCTCAGCCCGACGATGCCGGCGCCGATTACGGCGATTTTCGCTTTCGAGTTCAACTGGATGACTGCTTTCCCGGCGGATTTCCGCTAGTTTAAAAAATCTCCGCGATAACGCCTACCCGAATTTTTTGCGTAAGCCACGGCAGGCCGTGGAAGGCCGGGCCGATGCGCTAACTCCGTCAACCGGGGAGGTATGCGGAAATCGATGTTATGAGGCCAGGGCGCGAGGTCGCCTAGAGCGAGAGTGCCTTGCGCAGCATGGCCGCGAGCTCTCCGCGGCTGGCCGGGTCCATGATATTCAGCGCCGGCAACCCGGTTAGCTTTTGCACCAGCGCGATGCCTGCATCGGTATTGGCGGCGCCCCCGGCAACGAGATCCGGCGCGCGCTGAAACGCCTGCTGCACCCCGACCACGGCATAGGGATCCTGCGCGCACAACAGCTTGAACCTGACCTGGTCGCGAATCATTTCCTTCGCGATCGCGCCGTTGTACGGCTCCAGCGGGGACGCGCCGGCCTCGGCGACGACGACATCGGGTTTATCCACCGCGATGCGCGACAGCAGGTAGGACAGCGCTTCGCGATAAGTGTTCTCGTCGACCGCCGATGACGGCAGACCGGCGTCGACGAAGTCGTAAATCGCGCTGGCGCCGGCGTCGCCGAAGCTGAGCATGTCGCGGTAGCGGGCCGCGCCGGTGAGCTTGGCGCCGACGACGTTTAGCCCCATTTGCGACAGCATGTGCACGATCACGCGGCCGGACATGGTTTTGCCCGCCGACATCGACGTGCCGACGATTAAAATAACCGGAATTTCGAAATCGACGATTTCGATCGCGGGCAGGCTGCCGCGCATGGTGCATTTCTCGCCGTTGCGCATGACGTGACCCCGGTAGCTCAGGTTCATCGGCGATGACAGGAACGGCGACAGCGACGTGGTTTTGCCGAACAGCCCGGCCGAGGTCAGCGCGTTGAAACGGCCGTCGTCGCCGATGTCGCGCCAGTCGCCGACCGCTTCCAGCGTTGCCACCCGGGTGCCGAAAGCGCCGACCACCAGGTCGTCCTCCATGACGTCGACCATGCGGCCGTTGGCCAGTTCCACCGCGGTTAGCTGGCCGCGAATACTCTGTACCTGGCCGACCACGTAGTCGCCGGTATCCCATTGGTCCCGCGGCAGCGCCTCGGTGGCGAAACCGTCTTCGCCCAGGTCGGATACCCGGGTCACCGACGCAAGAAAGGTTCTGATCATGACCGTGCTCCTCCCGGATTCATTTTTTTAGCGGCGGCGCCAGCAGCAGCAGGGTTAACAGCGCGCAGCGCACCGGCAGCAGATCGGTATAAATAAATTCATGGCTTGCGTGCGCGCCGTCGCCGACCGCGCCCATGCCGTCCAGCGTGGCGGTATAAAGGCTGGTGGTGTTGCCGTCGGAGCCGCCGCCGGCGGTACCCTGCTCGAGTTCGAGATCGATCTCGGCGGCGAGCTCCTGGGCCACGCGCCACAGCTGCTGATTCTGTTCGGTGCGCTCCATCGGCGGGCGGCCGATGGCGCCGACGATTTCCAGGGTAACCCCGGGCGTTTCGGCCTCGAGGCCGTGGATTGCGTTTTCGATGCGCTCGGCGTCGGCCCGGGTTTGCACGCGCACGTCGATGACCGCGCGGCTTTCGGGTGCAACCATGTTGGGGCGGATGCCGCCGTCGATCACGCCAACGTTAACCGAGGTGCCGTGCTCGGGGTCGTTCAGCTCGAACAGTTTCTGGATTACGTGCGACAGCTCCAGGATGGCGCTGGCGCCGGCGCCCGGATCGAGCCCGGCGTGCGCGGCCTTGCCGCGCACCGTTACCTCGAAACGACCGACGCCCTTGCGCGCGGTCTTGATCTTGCCGCTCATGCCGAGTGACGGCTCGAGCACCATGCAGCGGTCGACGCGCTGCGCCAGCGCGCGTACGTAGCGGGTCGATTCGCGGCTGCCGATTTCCTCGTCCGAGTTGATGAAGGCGAGCGGCGCCACGCTGGGACGCATGCCGAGCGCCTCGATGGTTCTGAGCGCGTAAATCATTTCGACCAGGCCGGCCTTCATGTCGTATATCCCGGGGCCGGCGAGGCGGTCGGCCTCGATCCTGAGCGGCATCGTTTCGAGCGTACCGATCGGCCATACCGTGTCGCAATGGCCGAGCATGAGCTGCGCGGGCTGGCGCCGACCGCGGTATCTCGGCGCCGCGTAGACGTGGCCGCCGGAGTTGCGTCCCGGGAGCAGGTTGACGCGGAAATCGATTTCCTCGAACTCGCTTTTCAGTCGATCGCGAATCTGCGCCTGGCTGGCGGCGTCGGTGGAGGGCGTCTCCATCAGCACGAGATCCCTGAGCAGCGCCGTCATCGCGTCCTGTTCGGCGCGCAGGTGGTCGAGAATTTGCCGTTTTTCGCTCATCGGATCAACGCTTGAAGCCGGCGGGGAAGGGCAGTTTGGTCGAGTTCGAAATTTCGGCGAAACGGCCGGGGTAGAGATAGGCCAGCAGCGGCGCGTTGAACACGAGGTCCTCGTCGTCCAGCTCCGCGTCGCGCAGCTCGTCCTCGGCGACGCGCGCTTTGACGATGCGGCCGATGATCAGCGAATTTTCGCCGAGTTCGTCGACGATCCGGTCGAGTTCGCACTCGAGGAACAGGTAACCGTCCTGCATGAAGGATGCATTCACCTGCTCGGCCGGAAATGTCGGCAGCGCCCGGGTGATCGGCTTGCTGCCGTCTTCGCTGCGCGGCGTCGCGGCCAGGCTCGCGAGCACGGTCTGCGACGGGCGCATGTAGGTCACCGTGAACTGACGGTCGCGCAGAATATTCTGATAGGTGTTGTGCCGCGGCGTGCAAACGAAACCGAAATGATTTTTCCAGCTCATCGGGATCGCGAGGTGCTTCGGCGCGAGGTCGTCGCTGCCGTCGGCTTCGCGGGTGCCGACTATGACCAGCGGGAAAACGGTGAAAAATTTTTCCCAGATGGATTCGCTGGTATCGAGTTCGATCAGGCGCGTGTTTTGCGTGTCGGGCATACCGGGTCTCCGATTTTTCCTTCGTGCAAGCTTACCGCGGCTGCACCGCGCCGCATTGATACGCATCAACAAAGCCACGGCGCAATTTTTCGACCGGGTTCGGGAATTTTTTGCTAAGGTTGCGCCTCCAAAACAACTGTTAACCAGGAGTCACCCGTGAACGTATTAAAACCCCGTCAGCCGGTGCCGGCGCTCGAAGTCGAAACCCTCGACGGCAGCTGGGAGCTGGCCGAGCAGAATCCGGAAAACTTCACCATGGTCGTGTTTTACCGCGGCCTGCACTGCCCGATTTGCAGCAAGTATGTCGCCGAACTCGACAAGCTTGTCGGCGATTTCGCCGACATCGGGGTAGCCGCGCTGGTGCTGTCCGGTGACGGCCGCGAGCGCGCCGAGCAGGCCAAAGCCGACTGGGGACTCGAAAACCTGGCCATCGGCTACGGTGTCACCACCGAGCAGGCGCGCGACTGGGGCCTGCACCGTTCCGCCGGCCGCGGCAAGACGTCGATCGGCATCGAGGAACCCGACGAGTTCAGCGAGCCCGGCCTTTTCATCGTGCGCCCCGACAACACGCTTTACTGGGCGCAGATCAGCACCATGCCGTTCGCGCGCCCGCACTTTCGCGAAATCATCGGTGCGCTCAAGTTCGCCCTCGAGCGCGATTACCCCGCCCGCGGCGAACTCAGCTAATCCGGTCAGTGCCCCTTGAGAGCCGGACAGCTCCCTGCCGTCATCCTGTTGATGTCGGCACTGCTGTTTGCCTGCGCGTCGCCTCCCGCGGGCCTGTTTCCGCCGCACCCGGACGAGCCTTCACGGGCAATTTATCTCGTCAGCCATGGCTGGCATGCCGGTATCGTGGTCAAACGCGAGGACATCCCGCCCGGTATCTGGCCGCAGCACAACGAGTTTCCCGGGGCTGAGTACCTGGAGGTCGGCTGGGGCGACAAGGATTATTACATGACGCCGAAACCGGGCCTTGGGATTACGCTGAAGGCGGGATTATTGCCGACGGCGAGCGTATTGCACATCGTCGGGTTCGACGGTCCGGTAACGGACTATTTTCCGCGCAGCGAGGTGATTCGTGTCGATCTCTCAGCGGCCGGCTTCGAGCGCCTGTGCCGCTATTTCGAGAGCAGTTATGCCCGCGACGGCGAGATGCTCAGCCAGCCCCTGGGGCCGTCGCGCTACGGCAAGGGGCAGTTTTACCAGTCGCGGGAAAGCTATCATGCCTTCAATACCTGCAACGCGTGGACCGCGAGAGCCCTGCGCGAGGCCGGCTGTCCGATCATGCCCGCGGCCAATCTCAGGGTCGATACGCTGATGCAAAACGCGTCGGAATTCGGCCGCGTGATCCAGACCGTCCGCGAGTAGCGCGGTTGTCCTTACCTCGGGCCGAGCGGCATCAACCCGGGCGGCTGATGGTCGTCGGGCAGGCCCGGTAGCGTCTGCAGGATCGAGGCTCGCCAGTGCTCCTGATCCTGATATAGCGCAATAAAGTGTCCGACGGTTGGGGCTATTCTATCAGCCGGCAGGTTTTAGAAATGATAGAAGACAGCCCTGAATTGATTATCGATCGAATCCTGGACAAGGTAGGGAAAAACCTCGTTGTCGGGACCCCTCTGGCCGCGGGCAAGCCTAATCACCTGTTGAATGCGCTGTACAAGCGGGCAAAGAGTAATCCCGGCCTGCATTTGAAAATATTTACCGCTTTGACCCTGGACCGGCCGAAAGGAAAAAGCCTGCTCGAGAAACGCTTTTTCGATCCCATGGCCGAGCGTGTTTTCGGCGATTATCCGGATCTCGATTACGAGCAGGACAGGCAGGCGAATGCGCTGCCGCCCAATGTCGAAATTCTCGAATTCTATTTTCCCGCCGGCAGGTACTTGCACAACGATTACGCCCAGCAAAATTACATTTGCAGCAACTACACGCACGTTGCGCGCGACATGATGGATGCCGGCGTCAATGTCCTGCTGCAGATGGTTTCGGAGGGTACCTTCGAAGGCAAGGAGTGTTATAGCCTGAGTACCAATCCGGATGTCACCCTGGATCTTGTTCACCTGATGCAAAAGCGTTACTCGGACGACGGCACGCCTTTCGCCTTTGCCGCCCAGGTCAACCAGAACCTGCCGTTCATGCTCGGCGACGCGCTGG
>JAAUYF010088106.1_pt1 | contig 18325 bp, 12 predicted proteins | sample 7278051 | NCBI WGS metagenome assembly JAAUYF01 (sample SAMN14350202, study PRJNA611818) | marine sediment metagenome | isolation source: surface marine sediment (0.6m) | place: French Polynesia: Moorea | collected 2018-08 | reverse complement strand
TTGTAGGGATGTTCGCACACCAGGCGTTCGAAACCCGCGCTGGCCGGCAGCGCATCGATCAGCGCGGCAATCCTGCCCCACAGCAGCAGCGTCACCGATTGCTCGGCCCGAGACGCGATCGCTTCGAGCAGGCGTTCGAGGAAATCGCGCCAGTAGCGCGCCTCTAGCGCCGGTTTGCGTTCGGGGTGCAGCACCGGGGTTGCGTTCAGCAGCAGGAAACCGGCCTTTTCGAGATTGTCGAACAGTTGCGCCAGGGTTTGCACCATATCCTGCTTGTCAAGGTCCCGGATTGCCGTCTGGCTGATTTTACCGTCCGCATCGGGTCGAATGCGGCCTTCGGCGAGCAGCGCGGTCTTGACCAGGTTGCGTAAAGAAGTTGCACGGTTGACCGGCTTGCTGAGCCCGGTTCCGCTCCACAGGTCGCCGACCGCGGCATCGTAAAACGCAATACCGTTGGCTGACTCGGCGCGCGGGTAGGGCGATTCGCCGATCAGCAGAAAGCGCAATCCGCGGAAATCACGCCGGAACGCGGCGAGCAGGCGGTCGATGCCGGGCAGCCAGCTGTCGTCGCGCTGCAGCGATTCGAGATAGTCCGGCTCGACCGCTGCCAGCGCATATTCGAGAATTTCGCGCCACTCGGCGTGTACCCCGGAGCGATCCAGCAGCGCCTGTTGGGTGCGGTGCATGGCGTCGTTGACGCGCGGCGCCGGCTGAGGTTGGTTCTCGATTTGTGCAGACATGTCCGCGAGTCCCGATTTGAGTCTTCGGCCAGCGTAACCGATGAGCATACCGCTAACAATGCCCTGTAAATTGTTGACGACATCGGGGACGGGTGTGGTTAAGCCGCCTGTTTGAACCAAAACGGTTCGAAAAAATGACCTGCCCGATCGGCGTTGCCGGCATAAACGGCAAGCAGCCGGCGCGGATCGCAATTTCGGTTGCCGCCGAAATCACACGGGTATACGATCGAGCGTTTAAGCAGCTACAGGCCGATAACAATACCAATCGCCGAACAGGGGAGACAGCATGACATCCGCGCCGGATGGCGGGCACGAGTTTCGTCTCGAGCTCGAGGGCATCACCAAGATTTATCCATCGGTAGTCGCCAACGATAAGGTTTCGCTCCGGGTGCGCAGGGGCGAAATTCACGCCGTGCTCGGCGAAAACGGCGCCGGCAAGTCGACCCTGATGAAAATGATCTACGGCGTGACCAAACCCGACGCCGGCTCGATGAAATGGGAAGGCCGGAGCGTGCAGGTGGAAAGCCCGGCGCATGCGCGCGGTCTCGGCATCGGCATGGTATTCCAGCATTTCTCGCTGTTCGAAACCCTGAACGTGGTCGAAAACGTGGCCCTCGCGCTGCCGGGCAGTCCCGATCTCGGTGAGCTCGCCGCCCGGATTACCGAGGTGTCGAATCGTTACGGCCTGCCGGTCGATCCCGGGCGCCTGGTGCACGCGCTTTCGGTGGGCGAGCGCCAGCGCGTCGAAATCATCCGCTGCCTGCTGCAAAATCCGAAACTGCTGATCATGGACGAGCCGACCTCGGTGCTGACACCGCAGGCGGTGCAGAAGCTGTTCGACACGCTGCGTCAGCTCGCCGACGAGGGCTGCAGTATCCTGTACATCAGCCACAAACTCGACGAAATCCAGGCGCTGTGCCACGTCGCCACCGTGCTGCGCGACGGCAGGGTCACCGGTGACTGCATTCCGTCCGAGGAAACGCCCCGGTCGATGGCGAGCCTGATGATCGGCAAGGATTTACCGGTGCCCGAGCACGAGGCGCCGACAGAGCTCGGCGAGGTGCGCCTCAGGCTCGATCGCCTGTCGAAAAAATCGGACGATCCGTTCGGTACCGATTTACAGGACATCGAGCTCGAGCTGCGCTCCGGCGAAATTCTCGGTATCGCCGGCGTGTCCGGCAACGGCCAGCAGGAGCTGCTCTACGCGCTCTCCGGCGAAGACCCGGCCGCCTCCGCGCGGGCGATCGAGATTTGCGGTATCGCCTCGGGGCGCGATCGGCCCGATCGCCGCCGTCGCAACGGCATGGGCTTCGTGCCCGAGGAACGCCTCGGCCGCGGCGCGGTGCCGCCGATGTCGCTGACCGAAAACGCACTGCTGACAGCGCATCACAAGGGCATGCTCAAAAACGGCATGATTCGGTTCAGGCAGATCTCCGCATTTGCGCGCAAGTGTATCGAACATTTCAACGTCAAGTGCGGCGGCGCGGAGCATGCGGCCAATTCGCTGTCGGGCGGTAACCTGCAGAAATTCATCATGGGCCGCGAAATCCTGCTGGCGCCGAAACTGCTGGTGGTGGCGCAGCCGACCTGGGGCGTCGACGTCGGCGCGGCCGCGTTCATTCGCCAGCAATTGATCGATTTGCGTAACGAGGGCGCCGCGATCCTCGTGTTTTCGGAGGAGCTCGAGGAACTGTTCGAGATTTCGGACCGCATCGCGGTTATCGCCAACGGCCGCCTGTCGCCGGCGAAGCAGCTCGCCGATACCAGCACCGACGAGATCGGCGTCTGGATGAGCGGCATGTGGGAAGGGTCCGCGCCGGCGGCGGAGGCGCAAGCGGGTGCTTAGACTCGAACGCCGCCCCGAGGCTTCGCAATCCATGTCTTACCTGTCGCCGCTGATCGCGATCGTGCTGATGCTGTTCGGCGGTCTGCTGCTGTTCGCCGCGCTCGGCAAGAATCCGCTCGAAGGCTTCAGGGTATTTTTCATCAACCCGGTCAGCGATCTCTACGGCGTCTCCGAGCTGTTGCTGAAGGCGACACCGCTGATGCTGTGCGCGGTCGGGCTCGCGATCGGCTTTCGCGCCAACGTCTGGAACATCGGCGCCGAGGGCCAGCTCATCGCCGGCGCGGTCGCGGCCAGTGCGGTGGCGCTGTACTTTTACGAAAGCGAGGGCGGCGCGCAGGTGCTGATCCTGATGGTCATCGCCGGCTGTATCGGCGGTATGCTGTGGGCGGCGATCCCGGCCCTGCTCAAGACTTATTTCAACACCAACGAAATCCTGGTGTCGCTGATGCTGGTTTACGTCGCCCAGCTGCTGGTGTCGTGGCTGGTGCACGGGCCGATGATGGATCCCGACGGCTTCAATTTCCCGCAGTCGCGCCTGTTCGAGGATTCGGCGCTGCTGCCGATCATGCTCGAAGGCACGCGGCTCAATATTGCCTTCATGTTCGCGCTCGGCGCGCTCGCCGTGGGCTACGTGTTCATGTTTCGCAGCTTTGCCGGTTTCCAGATGCAGGTCGCCGGGCACGCCCCCAACGCGGCGCGCTACGCCGGCTTTTCGGCCAGGCGCGTGGTCTGGATCGGGCTCATGTGCGGCGGCGCGATGGCCGGGCTTGCCGGTATGTCCGAGGTCGCCGGGCCGATGGGGCAGATTACCGAGCACGTATCCAACAACTACGGCTTCGCCGCGATCATCGTCGCCTTCGTCGCGCGCCTCAACCCGGTCGGGATTTTCTTCGCCAGCCTGCTGATGGCGCTGCTGTATCTCGGCGGCGAACAGGCGCAGCAGTACCTGAACCTGCCGTCGTCGATTTCGAACGTGTTCCAGGGCATGCTGCTGATGTTCCTGCTCGGCTCGGACGTGTTCATCAATTACCGCCTGCGCTGGCGGGAGGCGAGAGCCTGATGGATATGCTCTCATCGATTCTGTTCGCGACCATCGTCGCCGGCACGCCGCTGATTATCGTCGCGCTGGGGCAGCTGATCGCGGAAAAGTCCGGCGTGCTGAATCTCGGCGCCGAGGGCATGATGGCGATGGGCGCGATTGCCGGCTTCGCCGTAACCCTGCACAGCGGCAGCGCCTTGCTCGGCGTACTCGCCGGCATGGCCGCCGGCGCGGCGATGTCCTGTATCTTCGCGGTGGTGGTATTGAACCTGATGGGTAACCAGGTCGCCAGCGGGCTGGCGCTGTCGATTCTCGGTGTCGGCCTGTCGGCCTTCATCGGCAAGCCCTACGAATCCGAGATCCTGACCGCGGTGGACGCGATCCGGATCCCGCTGCTCGCCGATATCCCGATCATCGGTCCGGCGCTGTTCGAGCAGCAGTCGCTGGTTTATTTTTCGTGGCTGCTGTTCGCCGGCATCGTCTGGTTTCTGTACCGCAGCCGCGCGGGTCTGGTTTTGCGCGCGGTCGGCGAGTCGCCGCACTCGGCGCATTCGATCGGTTACCCGGTGATCCGCATTCGTTACCTGGCGACGCTGTTCGGCGGCGCGATGGCCGGCATCGGCGGCTCGTTCCTGTCGGTGTTCTACACGCCGCTTTGGGTCGAGGGCATGGTCGCTGGGCGCGGCTGGATCGCGATCGCGCTGGTCGTGTTTGCGACCTGGCGTCCGTTCCGCGTGCTCGTCGGCGCCTACCTGTTCGGTGGCGTGCTGGTGGCGCAGCTGTTCGTGCAGGGCTCGGGGCTGGAGATCAATATCCCGTCGCAATTCCTGTCGGCGCTGCCGTATCTGGCGACCATCATCGTGCTCGTAATTATTTCGCGCGATCAGAACACGGTGCGCCTGAACGCGCCGGTCTCGCTGGGGCAGCCGTTTCGCCCCGAAGCGTGATTGCGGTTACCATAGCGGCGCCTGGGCGCGGATTAATGATTGACGATTCATAACCGACGGTTGGTAAAACCGAAACACTGTAAACAAGAACCCCCCGGAGGGTGATGCAATGACACTAACAAACAAACTCTTCAAACACATGCTGGTGGCCGCGTTTGCGGTGATGTTCGGCGGCGCCAGCCTGGCGGCCGATAATGTCGGCTTCGTGTACGTCAGCCCGATCGGCGATGCCGGCTGGACCTACCAGCACGACCTCGGCCGCCTGCAGGTGGAAAAGGAAACCGGCGTCACCACCAGTTATGTCGAAAACGTCGCCGAGGGCGCCGACGCCGAGCGCGTGATCCGCGAGATGGCCAAGCGCGGCGACAAGGTCGTCTTCGCCACCAGTTTCGGTTTCATGAACTATGCGCTCAAGGTGTCGAAGCAGTTTCCGAAGACGGCCTTCGTGCACGCCACCGGCTACAAGCTCGGCAAGAACATGGGCCTGATCAACGCGCGCTTCTACGAGGGCCGTTACCTGACCGGCATCATTGCCGGCGAAATGACCAAAACCAACGTGCTGGGTTACGTCGCCGCTTTCCCGATCCCCGAAGTGCTGCAGGGCATCAACGCCTTCATCAAGGGCGCGCGCAGCGTCAATCCGCAAGCCGAGCTGCGCGTGATCTGGGTCAACTCCTGGTATGACCCGGGCAAGGAGCGCCAGGCGGCAAACACGCTGCTGTCGCAAAACGCCGACGTCATTACCCATCACACCGATTCCACCGCGGTGGTGCAGGCGGCCGAGGAAGCGGGCAAGTACGCCTTCGGCTATCACTCCGATATGTCCAGGTACGGCCCCAACGCGCACCTGACCGCGGCCACGCACCACTGGGGCGACTACTACGTCAAGACGGTCAAGGAGGTCCTCGCCGGCACCTGGAAGCCGACCAGCGTCTGGGGTGGCTACCAGGAAGGCATGATCAGGCTGGCGCCGCTTAACGATGCGATTCCCGCCGACGTTCGCGGCAAGATCAAGGTGCTGGAAGCGGACCTGGTAGCCGGGCGATTTCATCCGTTTGCCGGGCCGGTAGTCGACCAGAGCGGCAAAACGATTGTGCCCGCGGGGCAGAACATGACCGACGATCAGCTCAACCAGATGAATTATTATCTCCAGGGCGTGGTTAGCAAGATCCCGAACTAGTACGAGAAGTCATTGCGAGGCGCGGAGCGCCGAAGCAATCTTTCCGACACCTCATGGTTCTCCAGGATTGCTTCGCTCCGCTCGCAATGACACAGTAACGACTATGAAAGCCTGCCTCCTCGACCGGGTCAGCCTGCTGCCTTGCTGGCCGCATTTTATCGCCAACTCTGCCTGGATCGACTCGTCGATGACCAGGTCGTCGCGTCAGCGGGCGCGCTAGTCCGGAGCCATGAGTATCGTACCTTCACCGCTGGATAACGATTCATGCGATATTGCGATTCGCGCGAGTTTCCTGCATTTCAGGGGTGATCCGGACCTGGACGGCGATGCGCCCGAGTACCTCGAAGACGGCCTGATGATCCTGAAGCAGGGGCGGATCCAGATGCTGGTCGAGGCCGAGGACTGGATCGATTTGCTGCCCGACGGCTCGGCGCTGTACGACTACCATGGTCGGCTGGTGTTGCCGGGTTTCGTCGACTGTCATACGCACTACCCGCAAAGCGAAATGATCGCGAGTCACGGCCTGCAGCTGCTCGACTGGCTGGAGAAATACACCTTCCCGACCGAGGCGCGATTCGCCGAGCGCGACCATGCCGATCGCATCGCGGCGTTTTTTTGCGAGCAAATGCTGAAAAACGGCACCACCACCAGCGCGGTATTCGCTACCGTGCACCCGCAGTCGGTAGACGCCATTTTCACCCGCGCGCTCGATCTCGACCTGTGCCTGGTCGCGGGCAAGCTCATGATGGACCGCAACGCGCCGGAGGCGCTGCGCGACACGCCGGAGTCAGCCTACCGCGACAGCTCGGAGCTGATCTCGCGCTGGCACTTGAAAGGGCGCGGATATTACGCGGTCAGTCCGCGTTTCGCGGCCTGCTCGAGCGAGGCACAGCTCGAGATCTGCGGGCAGCTGCTCGAGGAGCACCCGGATCTGTACCTGCAGTCGCACGTCGCCGAAAATCGCGACGAGGTAACCTGGGTCGCGAAACTGTTTCCCGACAGCCGCAGCTATCTCGACGTCTACGATCGTTTCGGCCTGCTCGGACCGCGCGCGATTTACGGTCACTGCATTCATCTCGACGAGACCGACCGCGCGCGCCTGGGCGCAAGCGGCGCGGCGATTGCGTTTTGCCCGACGTCCAACCTGTTTCTCGGCAGCGGCCTGTTCAGTCTCGCCGACGCCGAAGAGCACGGTATCCGCGTCGGCCTTGCCAGCGACGTTGGCGCCGGCACCAGTTTCGGCATGCTGCAGACCATGGCCGAAGCCTACAAGGTATGCCAGCTCGCCGGCCAGCAGCTGTCGCCGCTAAAGGCTCTCTACCTGGCGACGCTCGGTGCTGCGCGGGCGCTGTACCTCGATCATCGCATCGGCAATTTCGAGGTCGGCAAGGAGGCCGATCTCGTCGTGCTCGACCTGGATGCGACCGAGCTGCTGCAGTGCCGCATGGAAAACGCCGCTTCGCTGGAGGAGCGCCTGTTCGCGCTGATGATGCTCGGCGACGACCGCTGCATCCAGGCCACCCACGTCATGGGCAAGCGCCAACACTCGAGAACCCTCCCATAACCTCGCCAATAATTTTGGGTCAGAGTAAAAATTCCTGTATTTCGATAATTTTTACTCTGACCCAAAATTATTGAGACGGGCGGTGGTGATGGTTCTGCTGTGACCCGAGGCGCTGGCGCGACTACGGCTGCAATCACGCTATCGTCAGGTTTGACCTGGCCGGCGAAGTTAGGGTCGCCGATATCCACATTCCCGAAGCAGGGCGACCTCTCCTCGGACTCACCCAGGTTAGCTCTTTTGGATCGAGTTAGTCCGAAGTGGCATTCTCGGAAACGCTTGCGCAGAGAGGCCGTTTAGTACAATTGAGACGCCGGTATGCTCCGCTGGTGGAGATTTGTGCTATATGCCAGAATTGCAGTTCAGGCCAGGCGGGGGACCAGGTGGACAAGGTTTACATCAGCGCGCAGGAGTTGCTCGAGGATTCGTTTCGTCTCGCGCACCGGGTTTTCGAGGATGGGTTTCATCCGCATTTTATCGTCGGCATATGGCGCGGCGGCACCCCGGTTGGTATCGCGGTACAGGAGTATTTCGAGTTCATGAATGTCTCCACCGATCATATATCGGTGCGTACCTCTTCTTACTACGGGATTAACAAGCAGGCGAAAAAAATACGCGTGCACGGCCTGCATTACCTGATCGAAAACGCCAACGCCGACGATCGCCTGCTGATCGTCGACGACGTCTTCGACTCGGGGCGCAGCGTCGACGCGCTGATCAGGGCGATCAGGAAACAGTCGCGCCTGAACACGCCGGCGGACATACGCGTCGCCTGTCCGTGGTACAAGCCGTCGAAAAATAGTGTCAAATTCGAACCGGATTACTTCCTGCATAAAAGCGACGACTGGCTCGTGTTTCCGCACGAACTGGCCGGGCTCGAACTCGACGAAATCGGCGCCGGCAAGAAAGATCTGGCCAAGATTCTTGACTTATTCAGGTAGTCAGGGTTCTCTATAGCAATGCCCGCTAACAAGAACCTGTTCGTTAGTATTGCCTGTTTCGTGATCGTCATGTTGATCGGGATGGCCTGGGCCAGCGCTGAGCCGGCCGTTCTCGACGCGGTGCAGCGCATGCTGATTAGCCTGATCATCGCCTTTCTGTTGTCCCTGGCACTATTTTTTCTGCTGCGCCAGCGTGAGATCGTCGACGAAAGCCGGCGCGAGGTGGAAAAAACCGATCTCGCCCGGGATGAATTCGCCGCCAGTATCAGCCATGAAATACGCACGCCGCTGGCCGGCATACTCGGCGTCATGCATTTACTCAATCGCACCGCGCTGGACCGTAACCAGCAGCGTTATGTCGATACCGCGACCAATTCGGCCAACATGCTGCTCAATATTATCAACGATGTCGTCGGCTATGCGCGCCTGGATACGGAAGGTCTGCCGATCGAATCCGAATATTTCGATCTCAACGAGGTGATCGAGGACGTCACCAGCATTCTCGCACCGGAAGCGCTTAACAAGGGTCTGGAACTTGTCTGCGACGTCGATCCCAATATCCCGTACCGAATAAAAGGCGACGCGCTGCGCCTGCGCCAGATACTGAACAGCCTGCTCAACAATGCGATCAAGTATACGATCAACGGCGTGGTAGCGATTTACGCCAGGAATCTCGGTGCCGGAGTGGAAATAGGGGTCAGGGATACGGGTATAGGAATAAATCCCGAGAAAGTCGACCGGCTGCTGCAAACGTCAACCGATGGCGGCGGGCAGGGGAATAACGCGAGCAACGGTCCCGGCGTCGGCCTGCGCAGCAGCCGCCGGCTGCTCGGGGCCATGGGCAGCAGGCTGCAGGTCGAAAGCGAGCCGGGCAAGGGCAGCCGCTTTTACTTCGAGATCAAGGTCGATGGCGAGCACGGCGCCGCCTATGACTGGAAACCGCCGCAGGCGCTGCAGCAATTGAGTGTCGGCATCATGAGCCCGCTGGACCTGCAGCGCAGCACGATCCGCAATATGCTGAAACACTGGCAAATCGACGATATCCGCGAGTTTGATTGCGATGTCGAGGACCGGGTCGACATCGGCGATCTGTCGCCCTGCGATCTGCTGATCATCGATCAAACCGAGTCCGAGCAGTCGGTCAACGACCTCATCGACCGCCTGCGCAACAGCAGCGACTGGCGCGATACGCGTTTCGTTCACCTGGTGCCGCAGCATCGCCTGGGCGAAAAGGGTAGCGCCGATGTGCGCCTGTACAAACCGATTTCGCACTCGCGCCTGTACACGACGGTAATGGATATCGTGTACAAGATGGCCTACAGCAGCGAGTACGGCAGCGACGAGGAGCTGCGCGAAAGCGCCGCCGCCGGAGTGCTCTCGGGGCGGCGGATTCTGCTCGCCGAGGACAACGACATCAACAAGATGATCGTGCTCGAAATGCTCGATGAAACCGGGGTCGACGTCGACGTCGCGGTCAATGGCGCCGAGGCGATCGAACAGCTCGGGCGCGAGCACTACGATTTAATCCTGATGGATGTGCAAATGCCGGTCATGGACGGATACCAGGCGACGCGCGAAATTCGCGCCATGGGCGGACGTTACGAGACGATTCCGATCATCGCGATGACCGCGCACGCGCTCGAGGGCGACAGCGGCAAGAGCCTCGATGCCGGCATGGACTTTCACGTGTCCAAGCCGTTCGAACCCGACGACCTGATTGCGCTGATCCGGCGCTATATCGACGCCCAGAGCAAGTAGGCCGCGGCCGGCGGGCAGCCTGAACCGAATTCAGCCTTGCCTGAAGCTAATAACCATCCCTCTGGTCATTGCGAGCGGAGCGAAGCAATCTCCCGGGCCCATCGAGATTGCTTCGGCGCTACGCGCCTCGCAATGACGCAAGCACAAGCTATTTCGACGTGAACCGTCGCTTTGCCGGAGGGCGAAGACGGACGCTCGCAATGACGCCTACCCTCGCTGATCGATCGGCACGTACTCGAGATTCTCGGGACCGGTGTAGTTCGCCGACGGGCGGATAATCTTGCCGTCGATGCGCTGTTCGACCACGTGGGCGCCCCAGCCCGAGGTGCGCGAAATGACGAACAGCGGCGTGAACATGTCGGTGGGCACGCCCATCTGGTTGTAGGACACCGCCGAAAACCAGTCCAGGTTCGGAAACATTTTTTTCAGGTCCCACATCACCGTTTCGAGTCGCTCGGCGACGTCGTACATCAGCATGTCGCCGTTTTCCTCGGACAGGTTTTTGGCAACCCGCTTGATAACTTCGTTGCGGGGATCGCCAATGGTGTAAACCGGATGACCGAAACCGATGACGATTTCCCTGTTGGCGACGCGCTCGCGGATATCGGCCTCGGCCTCGTCGGCGGAAGCGTAACGCGACTGTACCTCGAAGGCGGCCTCGTTGGCGCCGCCGTGCTTGGGGCCGCGCAGCGCGCCGATCGCGGCGGTGATGCTCGAGTACATATCGGAGCCGGTGCCGGCAACCACGCGGCCGGTAAAGGTCGACGCGTTGAATTCGTGCTCGGCGTAGAGAATCAGTGAAATGTGCATTGCCCTGACCCAGGATTCGCGCGGCGGTTCGCCGTGCAGCAGATGCAGGAAATGGCCGCCGATCGAGTCGTCGTCGGTGACGAGCTCGATGCGTTTGCCGTTATGACTGAAGTGGTACCAGTAAACCAGCATCGATCCGAAGCAGGCCATTAGCCGGTCGACGATAAGGTTGGCACCGTCGACGTTATGGTCGGCGGCCTCGGGCTCGAGGCAGCCCAGCGCCGAGCAGCCGGTGCGCATGACATCCATCGGGTGGGTGTTCTTCGGCAGCTGTTCGAGCACGGTTTTAACCGCCTCGGGAATATCGCGCATCGATTTAAGCCGGGCTTTGTAAGCCTCGAGTTCGGACCGCGTCGGCAGTTTCTCGTGCACGATCAGGTAGGCGATTTCCTCGAATTCGCAGGTTTCGGCGATATCGAGAATGTCGTATCCGCGGTAGTGTAAATCGTTGCCGGTTCTGCCGACGGTGCAAATCGCGGTATTGCCGGCGGCGGTGCCGGACAGCGCGACCGACTTTTTGGGTTTGAATCCGCTCGCTTCGCTCATGATGATTCCTCGCTAAACAGTTTATCCAGTGTTTGTTCGTATTCGTGGTAATTCAGGAAGTCGTACAGTTCCATGCGCGTCTGCATGCTGTCGACGACGTTTTTCTGGGTGCCGTCGCTGAGTATGTGCTGGTATACCTTCAGCGCGGCGAGGCTGGCCGCGCGAAACGCGGACAGCGGGTAAAGCGCCAGCTTGACGCCGACCGAGGCCAGTTCCTCGGCGGTAAACAGCGGGGTCGCGCCGAACTCGGTGATATTGGCCAGTACCGGCACGCCGACCGCGTCGACGAATTGCCGGTACTGGTCGAGCTCGATCATCGCTTCCGGAAAGATCATGTCGGCGCCGGCGGCGACGCAGGCCTGCGCGCGCTCGATCGCGGACTCCATGCCTTCGACCGCGAGGGCGTCGGTGCGCGCCATGATGACGAACGCGTCGTCGCTGCGCGCGTCCACCGCGGCCTTGACCCGGTCGACCATTTCGTCCTGCGGCACGATCGCCTTGTTCGGCCGGTGACCGCAGCGTTTTTGCATGATCTGGTCTTCGATGTGCACGCCGGCGACGCCGGCGCGAGTCATTTCACGGATGCAGCGCGCGATATTGAAGGCGCCGCCCCAGCCGACGTCGACGTCGACCAGCAGCGGCAGGGTGCTGGCATCGGTGATGCGGCGCGCATCCTCGAGCACGTCCGCGAGCGTACTGATGCCGAGATCGGGAGTGCCGAGCGAGCAGGCGGCGACGCCGCCGCCCGACAGGTAGAGCGCCTTGTGCCCGCATTTTTCCGCCATGATCGCGCTGTAGGCGTTGACCGCGCCTACCACCTGCAGCGGGTTGTTGGCGGCAACGGCTTCGCGCAAGCGGGTTCCGGGCGTTGATAAGCTAGTCATGTTGATCCTCGAGTATTTTTCTGACGATTTCCCACGCGCCGCTGATATGGCGGCGCATTAAAATTTCGGCGAGCTCTTCGTCGCGCGCGGCAATGGCCGCGGCGATCTGGCGGTGCTGCGCCAGCGCCAGCTGCGCCCGTGACGGTATCTGCCCCGACTGGTGGCGGCACATGCGAATCAGCTGGTAAAGCTCGCCGTTGAGATTTTCCAGGATCCAGCGGTTCTGGCTCGCCAGCGCGATGCGGTAGTGAAAATCGATATCGCCCTCGTTCTGGAAGTAAACCTTGCCCTGGGTCTGGCTGATGCCGGCTTCGTGCTGGTCTAGCAGCGTCGTCAGCGCGTCGATCTGGTCGTCGGGCATCAACCGTGCCGCCAGCCGTGCGGCCATGCCCTCGAGCGATTCGCGCGCCACGTAGATGTCCTGCATCAGTTTCAGATCCAGCGTGACCACGCGCGAACCCGCGTGCGGAATGCGCACGATCAGCTTCATCTGCTCGAGGCGGTGAATCGCTTCGCGCAGCGGCCCGCGGCTGGTGCCGTACTTTTCGGCCAGGTCGGATTCGACGATCTTGCTGCCCTGGGCGAGGCGGCCGCTAATGATATCGCTCTTGATGCCCTCGAAGGTGCGCTGCGCCAGCGTCGGTACTTCGAGGTTGTCGTCGGCCCTGTCCGCTGTAACTGTTTCAGGCATTAATTGTCAACAATTATCGGGTTTTTAAACGTTATTTGACGAAAATAAACATAAATTCGATATTATTGTCAACAATAAATGGTGATCCATATCGTCGTCGCGGCAGTAATAACGCTGTAATGCCAGTATTAATGCGGGGTATGAGAATTAATCTTGAAGATAAAGTTATTCAATACAGAGGCACAGAGTTAGCGGGTTAATTCAATAATGGGTATATTTACGCCTTGCCCTGGCATTGCGCAGTCCATCCGGGAAGGCTGGACTCGAACCTGCCGCCCATTACATAACTCCAACGGCAGGCGAAACTCAGACACTTCGAGGATTATCTATGAGCAACGACACCGTAACCATCAAGGACAACAGTACCGGCAAGGAAGTCACGCTTCCGATATACACGCCAACCGCCGGACCGAAGGTGATCGACATCGGCAGCCTGTACAAGGAACTCGGCTACTTCACCTATGACCCCGGTTTCATGTCGACCGCGAGCTGTTCCAGCGCGATCACCTTTCTCGACGGCGGCGAAGGCGTCCTCCAGTACCGCGGTTACCCGATCGAACAGCTCGCCGAGCACAGCTCCTATCTCGAAGTCTGCTACCTGCTGCTGAACAACCGGCTGCCGCAAAAAGACGAACTCGATTCTTTCACCAACACGGTGACCCGGCACACGATGCTGCACGAGGCGATGATCCGCTTTTACCAGGGTTTTCGCCGCGACGCGCACCCGATGGCGATCATGGTCGGCTGCGTCGGCGCGCTGTCGGCCTTCTATCATGACCACATGGATACCCATAACGAGGAGCATCGCATGATCACGGCGTTCCGCCTGATTGCGAAAATGCCCACCATCGCCGCGCTGAGCTATCGCCACGCCAATGGCAAGCCCTTCGTCTATCCGCGCAACTCGCTGAGCTATACCGAGAATTTCCTGCACATGATGTTCTCGATGCCGACCGAGGAATACGTCCCCGACCCGCTGCTGGCCAAGGCGCTCGACCTGATCATGATTCTGCATGCCGACCACGAGCAGAATGCGTCGACCTCGACCGTGCGTCTCGCCGGCAGTTCGGACGCCAATCCGTTCGCCGCGGTTGCCTCCGGCATAGCCGCGCTGTGGGGGCCGGCGCACGGCGGCGCCAACGAGGCGGTGATCCGCATGCTGATCGACATCAACGAGTCGGGCAAATCGCTGCAGTCCTTCGTCGACCGCGCCAAGGACAAGAACGACCCGTTCCGCCTGATGGGTTTCGGCCACCGCGTGTACAAGAACTACGATCCGCGGGCCAAGCTGATCCGCGAGGTTTGCCACAAGCTGCTCAACGACATGGAGGCCAGCGGCGAACAGCAGAAACTGCTCGAGACCGCGATGGCGCTGGAAAAGGTCGCGCTCGAGGACGAGTACTTCGTCGCGCGCAACCTCTACCCGAACGTCGATTTTTACTCCGGCATCATTTTCCTCGCCATGGGTATTCCGATGAACATGTTTACCGTGATTTTCGCGATGGCGCGCACCATTGGCTGGATTACCCTGTGGAGCGAGATTAGGGCCGACGTGGAGGCCAAGATCGGCCGTCCGCGGCAGCTGTACAACGGCGCCATCGATCTCGACTACGTGCCGATTGATAAGCGCTGATTTATCCCTACCTCGATTAATCCGGAAACCAGAGACCACGACCATGCTCGACGCATTCCGCCAACATACCGAAGAGCGCGCCGCCGAAGGCGTGCCGCCGAAACCGCTCGACGCGCAGCAGACCGCCGACCTGGTCGAACTGCTGAAGAATCCGCCCGCCGGCGAGGAGGATTTTCTGCTCGAACTGCTGACCGGGCAGGTACCCGCGGGCGTCGACGAAGCAGCGTACGTCAAGGCCGGATTTCTCGCCGCGATCACGCGCGGCGAGGCGTCCAGCCCGTTGATCGACCGGGTCAGGGCGGTGGAAATTCTCGGCACCATGCTCGGCGGTTACAACATCGAGCCGCTGATCGCCAGCCTCGACGACGACGAGCTGGCGCCGGCCGCGGCTGCCGCGCTGTCGCATTCGCTGCTGGTGTTTGACGCCTTCCACGACATCAAGGACAAGGCCGATGCCGGCAATGCGTTTGCGAAACAGGTGCTCGAGTCCTGGGCCAATGCCGAATGGTTTACCAGCAAGCCCGGGCTCGCCGACAAGATTACCGTGACCGTGTTCAAGGTACCGGGCGAAACCAATACCGACGATTTGTCGCCGGCGCAGGACGCCTGGTCGCGTCCCGATATTCCGCTGCACGCGAACGCGATGCTGAAAAACCCGCGCGAGGGATTGACCGACAGGCCGCTCGAAAAAATCGCCGAGCTGAAGGCGCTCGGCCACCCGGTCGCCTATGTCGGCGATGTCGTCGGCACCGGCTCGTCGCGCAAGTCGGCGACCAACTCGGTGCTGTGGCACATGGGTAACGATATTCCGTTTATTCCGAACAAGCGCAACGGCGGTTACTGCTTCGGCGGCAAGATCGCACCGATCTTTTTCAACACGATGGAAGACGCCGGCGCGCTGCCGATCGAGATGGACGTCAGCCAGATGGAAATGGGCGACGTCATCGACGTTTACCCGTTCGAGGGCAAGGTCTCCCGCCACGGCAGCGATGACGTGATCGCGACCTTCGAGCTCGGCACCAACGTGCTGCCCGACGAGGTCCGCGCCGGCGGGCGCATTCCGCTGATCATCGGCCGCGGCCTGACCGACCGCGCGCGCAAGGCGCTGGGGCTCGGCGACAGCAACCTGTTTCTGAAGCCCGAAGTGCCGGCCGATACCGGCAAGGGTTTCACCCTGGCGCAGAAAATGGTCGGCAAAGCCTGCGGCCTGCCGGGCGTGCGCCCGGGCATGTACTGCGAGCCGAAGATGACCACGGTGGGTTCGCAGGACACCACCGGACCGATGACGCGCGACGAGTTGAAGGACCTCGCCTGCCTCGGCTTTTCCGCCGACCTGGTGATGCAGTCGTTTTGCCATACCGCGCCTTACCCGAAACCGGTTGACGTCGTTACTCACCATACGCTGCCTGATTTCATGCAAAACCGCGGCGGTATTTCGCTGCGCCCCGGCGACGGCGTTATCCACTCGTGGATGAACCGTATGCTGCTGCCTGACACCGTCGGCACCGGCGGCGATTCGCATACGCGTTTTCCGATCGGGATTTCGTTCCCGGCGGGCTCGGGGCTGGTCGCGTTCGCCGCCGCCACCGGCGTGATGCCGCTCGACATGCCGGAATCGGTGCTGGTGCGGTTCAAGGGCGAGATGCAGCCTGGCATCACGCTGCGTGACCTGGTCAACGCGATTCCGTACGCGGCGATCCAGCGCGGCTTGCTGACGGTCGAGAAAAAGGGCAAGAAGAACGTGTTCTCCGGGCGTGTGCTCGAAATCGAGGGCCTGCCGCAGCTCAAGGTGGAGCAGGCTTTCGAACTGTCCGACGCGTCGGCCGAGCGCTCGTCGTCAGGCTGCACGGTCAAGCTCGACAAGGAACCGATCATCGAGTACATCAATTCGAACATCACGATGTTCAAGTGGATGGTCGACGAGGGTTACGGCGACGTGCGCACGATTACGCGCCGCATCGAGGAGATGGAGGCCTGGCTCGCCAACCCGGAACTGCTCGAGGCCGATCCCGATGCCGAGTACGCCGAGATCATCGAGATCGATCTGAACCAGATTACCGAGCCGCTGCTCGCCTGTCCCAACGATCCGGATGATATCAAGCCGCTTTCCGAAGTCGCCGGGGATCAAGTCGACGAAGTTTTTATCGGTTCCTGCATGACCAACATCGGTCATTTCCGCGCCGCCGGCAAGCTGCTCGACAAGCTCGACGGACCGGTGGCGACGCGGCTGTGGCTGGCGCCGCCGACCAAGATGGACGAGGCGCAGCTCACCGCCGAGGGTTACTACGGCATTTTCGGCCGCAGCGGCGCGCGTACCGAAATGCCGGGCTGCTCGCTGTGCATGGGCAACCAGGCGCGCGTCGCCGAAGGCGCCACCGTGGTGTCGACCTCGACGCGCAATTTCCCCAACCGGCTGGGTAAGGACGCCAACGTTTACCTGGCGTCGGCCGAGCTCGCCGCGGTGGCGGCGATCATCGGCAAGATCCCGACCATGGAAGAGTACCTGCAGTACGCCGAGGACATCAACACGATGGCCGATGACGTTTACCGCTACCTCAACTTCAACGAGATGGAAAACTACACCGCGGCGGCCGATAACGCGTTTCCGGTCAAGGTCGCCTGAGCGATCAATAGAGATCTTTCGAGATTCGTTTCCCGCGTCCCTGCGAGAAACGAATCTGGTAAAACTACCAGGGCAGGGAGAAGGTTTTGACGTTGGTGTAGGATTTCATCGCCTCGATCACGCCCTCCTTGTAGCCGAGACCGGAGTCCTTGATCCCGCCGAAGGGCGACATTTCGATGCGGTATCCCGGCACTTCCCAGATATTGACCGTGCCGGTTTCGAGCTCGTTGATGAAGCGTACGATGTCGTCCATGCGGTTGGTGCAGACGCCGGCGGACAGCCCGAACGCGGTCGAGTTGCCGATCTCGATCGCGTGATCGATATCGCGCACGCGGATGATCGGGATCGGCGTGCCGAAGGTTTCCTCGCGGACCAGTTCGCAGTCGTAAGGCACGTGGTCGAGCACGGTCGGCGAGTAAACCGCGCCGTCGCGCACGTGGCCGTAAAGCAGCTTGGCGCCTTTTTCGATTGCGTCGCTGACGCGGGCCTCGAACAGTTTCGCCGCCTCCTCGTCGATCACGGTGCCGACGTCGGTGTCGGGGTCCATCGGGTCGCCGTACTTGAGTTTCGCCGCCTTTTCCGCGACCAGCGCGGCGAACTCGTCACCGATCGAATCATGAGCGAGCACGCGCTTGTCCGCGGTACAGCGCTGGCCGGAATTCTTGGTGCCGCCGGCGACCGCGAGCTCGGCCGCCTTGTCGAGGTCGGCATCGTCCATGACGATCAGTTCGGAATTGCCGCCGAGCTCGAGCACGGTGCGGCGGTAGCCGGCTTTTTCGGCGATGTACTTGCCCACCGGTACGCTGCCGGTGAAGGTCACCAGGTCGATGTGCCGGTTGGTGATCATTTCGTCGCCCATGTCTTCGGGCAGGCCGGTGACGATCGACAGCATTTCCGGCGGCAGGCCGGCCTCGTAGCAAATGTCGGCCAGCAGCAGCGCGGTCAGCGGCGTTTTTTCGGTGGGCTTGCCGACCAGGCGATTATTGGTCGCGATCGACGGCGCGATCTTGTGCGAAATCATGTTGAGCGGATGGTTGAACGGCGTAATCGCCGAAATCACGCCGCGCAGCGGTTCGCGCTGGGTGAAAATCTTGCGCTGCTTGCCGTGCGGCGTCAGGTCGCAGGA
>JAAUYF010032144.1_pt1 | contig 18462 bp, 12 predicted proteins | sample 7278051 | NCBI WGS metagenome assembly JAAUYF01 (sample SAMN14350202, study PRJNA611818) | marine sediment metagenome | isolation source: surface marine sediment (0.6m) | place: French Polynesia: Moorea | collected 2018-08 | reverse complement strand
TCGGCCGTGATGGCCGGGAACAGCGCAAAGCTGCCGCCATAGTTAAAGCCGATCAGCGCTGCGGCGAAGATGAACCCGACAACCGAGCCGAACGTGATGAACACGTGGTAGGTGAGCAACATCGTGACACCCTGCAGAGCCGACATCACGACAATCGTGCGCTTGCGGCCCAAGCGGTCCGAGATGCTGCCCCAGGCGATGCGGCCGAGGCCGTTGAAGATGGCGTACCACGCCATGGCCGTGCCCGTGATCGCGCCGGCATTCGCCACGCCCCGGTACTCGAGCGCGTCAATGCCGAACAGCTTGATGCAGTAGATCACCATGAGACCGGCGATACCCGCGAACATGAAAGTCGACCACAGCATGTAAAACTGCGGCGTGCGCAGCATGTCCCTTGCGCGGAACTCGACGCCGCCGTCGTGACCGTTCTCTGCGTCCGGCGGCGTCCAGCCGGCGGGCTGGTAGCCCTCGGGCGGATTGACCATGACGAAGCTGCCCATGAGCACGAGCAGGAAGAAGACGATGCCGTAGATGACGAAAACGCTTTGTACGCCGGGCAGGCCGAACAGATTGGTCGTGTTGAGCAGTCCACCGAACCATGAGCCGGCCAGCTTCACCCAGATCGTCGCGCCGAATCCGAAGCCGGCAACGGCAAGACCCGTGATCAGGCCCTTCTTGTCCGGGAACCACTTGACGCATACGGCGATGGGGACGACGTAGGCCAGGCCGATGCCTGCGCCGGCGACGAGGCCGATGCACAGCAACTGTACCCAGAACGTCTCGCCGAACAGGCCGCCAGCTACGAAACCGGCGCCGAGCAGCAAGCCACCGGCAATGGCCAGTGGCCGCGGCCCCGACGTTGGCAGAATCCGTCCCGCCATGACCATGACGATCGCGAAGGTCGCGAGTCCGGTCGAGAAAACCCATGCTGTTTCACTCGCCGAGAAAGCGTACGCGCCGGCCTGGTCTGTGAGTCTTGCCGTGAACACCGACCATGCGTAAAGGGCGCCGAGCGCCAGCTGAATGATGATCGCGCCGGTGACGACCAGCCAGCGATTTCGTGCGAGAAGTTGGGATCCCATCCGGGCCTCCGTTGCCACTTAGCGAAGTGCGCGTTCGGCGCGACGAGATGGTCTTACAAAAGTTGTGATGGCGATACTGTAGTATTCAGCAGGTTTGTAAGGGGCAATACCTATGGAGAAACGCTTCCCATGAAAAACATTTTTTTATTCGTTCTGCTCGCCGTTGCCGCGGGCCCTGGTTCGATGCCCGCGCTCGCGTCCGACGCCAGCGACGCATCGCCGGTTGTCTTGATTACGGGCGCCAACCGTGGCCTCGGCCTCGAATTCGCGCGGCAATACAGCGAGGCCGGCTGGCACGTGATCGGTACGGCACGCAAGCCCGACACCGCAACAGATCTGAGCGACACCGGAGCTCACGTTGTGCAGCTCGATGTGACTGACGCCGACAGCGTCGCCCAGATGGCTACAGAGCTGGATGGGCAACCGATCGACCTGCTGATCAACAACGCGGGGGTTCTCGACAGGAACGAGGCGTTTCCGGGTCTGGACATTGACACGGTGGAGTGGATTCTCGACGTCAACGTGCTGGGTCCGATGCGGGTGACGCAAGCATTGCTACCCAACCTGTCCGCAGGTGACCGCAAAACCATCGTCAACATATCCAGCGGCCTCGGCAGCCTTTCGCAGAACCAGTCAGGAGGGCTCTATGGATACCGCGAAAGCAAGGTGGCGCTGAACATGTTCACCCTGTCGCTGGCGAACGAGTTTCGTGACCAGGGATTCATCGTCGTTGCTATGAACCCGGGCTGGGTGCAGACGGACATGGGCGGCGAGAATGCGGCGCTCACGCCGGAGCAGTCTATAAGCGGAATTCGGTCCGTCATCGACGGCCTTACACCCGAAGACACCGGCACGTTTCAAATCCATAACGGCGGGCAGAACCCCTGGTAGAGGCAACGCGTGAGACCCATTAATCGAAGGCAGTTTGTTCATGGCGCCGGCGCCGTGCTCGGCACGACGCTGGTGGGCTGCGGCAGGTCGGAAAGCCCGGTCGCAGATTCCGCCGCCACGGTTTTCGTCAATGGCACGATCCTGCCGGTCGATGCTGCTTTCTCGCAGCACGAGGCGCTGGCGATCTCGGGCAACCGGATCCTGGCCGTCGGCAGTCGCGACGACGTCATCGCCGCGGCAGGTCGTGGCGCCACGACCGTGGATCTTGCCGGCAGGGTTGTGATGCCGGGTTTCATCGAGCCGCACATGCACTTCGCATTGCTGGCCGGCCTTGGGCACGTCGCCGATGTCGGCCCGTTCGAATACCCGACCTTCGAAGGCGCGCTCGACGCCCTGCAGCGCATTGCCGCACAGGCCGGTCCGGACGAGTGGGTTATGGGGCGGCAGTTCGACCCGATCCTGCTCGAACCGCCGCGTGACCTGACGACGGCCGATCTCGATCCGATCATCCCCGATCGCCCGGCGCTCATATTGAATGCGTCCGGCCACATCGCGTATGCGAACAGCAAGGCGCTCGAGCTGGCGGGCATCACGCGAGACTCCGAAGATCCGCCGGGCGGCGAGTTCGGACGTTACGAGGACGGCTCGCCCAGCGGTGTGCTCTACGGCCAGGCCGCCTACATGGGCGTCATGATGCGCAACGCCGACATTACCGAGCGCATGGCGACGGGGTTTGTCTCGGCCGGGCGCGATCTTGGCGAAGTCGCGGCGGCCCTCGGCATTACCACGCTCTGCGACCAGGCCACGGGCGCCCTGGCAGGCCCTGCCGAGCTGCAGTCCTACCAGGCAATGTACGACGGCGGCCTCATGAAAGCGCGCATCCGCGCGTATGCGTATAGCGAGCAACCGGGCTGGTACGACACCGACGTCGAGGCCGGTTACGGCGACGCCCTGATGCGTCTTGCCGGATGGAAGGTTGTCACCGACGGCTCGAATCAGGGCTTCACGGGCCGCCAGCGCGAGCCTTACTACACGCGGGACACGGTCGGCATTTTCTACGTCGAGCCCGACGACCTGCGGGAGATGGTTATCGACCGCGGCGGTCGCGGCTGGCCCCTGTCATTGCACGGCAATGGCGATGCCGCGATCGACAGCATCCTGGACGCCGTCGAGGCTGCGAAAAGCGAAGGCGTCGACGTGGAAGCGCTGCGTTGTCGCATCGAGCACTGCTCGATCCTGCATGACGAACAGATCGAACGCATGGCGGCGCTCGGCATGGCGCCCAGCTTCCTGATTAACCATGTGCACTACTGGGGCCACGTCATGCGCGACGAAGTCTTCGGTCCCGAGAAAGTGCAGCTGCTTGATCGCTGCCGCAGCGTCGAGGAGGCTGGACTCAATTGGGTCATGCACACGGACGCGCCCGTGTCGCCACTGGGCTCGTTGCACAAGGTTCGGGTTGCCGTTGCCAGGGACCTCTGGAAAGAGCCCGACACGATCCTCGCCCCGGACGAGCGGGTTAGCGTCGAGGCCGCGATACGCTCGGTCACGGGCAATGCCGCCTGGGCCTGCCACTCGGAGCACGAGATTGGCAGCCTCGAAGCCGGCAAGCTGGCCGACCTCGTGGTGCTGGAAGAGGACCCGCGCGCCGTCGAAGCGACCGCAATATCCGACATCCAGGTCAGCGAGACTTGGATGGACGGCAACCGCGTCTTCTAGACGCTGATCCCGGCTTTTCGGAACGGCATTTCGCGTATCCGCGTGCCCGTGGCGGCGAAGATCGCGTTGGCGATCGCCGGCGTTGCGGGCGCGAACGGCGGTTCACCGAGTCCTGACGGCGAGTTGTCGCTCTGGATGAAGTGCACCTCGACGTCGGGCGCCTGGTCGATGCGCAGCAGCGGATAGTCGTTGAAGTTGCCCTGCTCGGTTGCACCGTCGGCAAACGTAATCTCCAGTTGCGCCGTGCTGAGCGCATCGACGACAGCACCTTCGACCTGGTTCTTTGCGCCGCTCATGTTGATGACCGGGCCGATATCGACGCCCGAGAACACCTTCTCCACCTTGATGCTGGAGCCATCGGCATAGACCTGGGCCACGTGCGAGACGAACCCGCCGTGATCGTAGTGGAAGGCCATGCCCAGGGCGCGGTTGGGGCCGGGATCCCGCGTGCCCCAGCCGGCCTTCTCGGCGGCGACTCGCAGCGTGCCGGCCGTGCGTTCGACATCCAGCGGCGGTTCGCCGTACACGCGTGATAGCAGATCGAGGCGGAACTCCAGCTGGTCGCGTCCGGCCGCCAGTGCAACCTCGTCGAAAAAGCTCTGGTAGGCCCAGCAATAGGCCGAATGGCCCGGCGAGCGCCAGGGTCCTGTCGGCACATTAGTTTCGATCATCGACTGCCGCAGGCGGAAGTTCGGTACGAGCCCGGCCGGGTAGTGACCGGGTGACAGCCCGGCGCCCGACACGGGTTCGCCGTCACGGCCAAAGGTCACGAAGTGGTGATCGAACGCCACCATCCTGCCGTCACCGTCAATGCCCGCCCGGAAGTCGTGCCAGGCGGCCGGACGGTAGAAGTCGTGGCGCATGTCGTCTTCGCGTGTCCACTGTAACTGGACCGGTCGGCCGACCTCTCGCGCTATCCAGGCCACCTCGACCATGAAGTCATGGCGCAGGCGTCGTCCGAAGCCGCCGCCAATGCGTTCGAGATTGACGTGAATCTTGTCCTGGGAAATTCCCAGCGTTTCCGCAATGAGCTCCCGGCCACCTCGCGGGTTCTGGCTTGGCGCCCAGAGTTCGAGAGAACCGTCGTCACGGAACACGGCGGTGCAGGTCTGCGGCTCCATGTTCGCGTGCGAGACGAACGGGTAGTAGTAGCTCGATTCGACGACCTGGGCCGCGGACTCCAACGCAGCCTCGACGTCGCCGTCGTGCCGCATGGTCTCGCCCGGACCTTCACGCAGAACTTCGGCCTGGCGGTTGTACTCGCTCGTCGAATCCGCGTGGGGCATGTCCCACTCGACGCGCAGCTTGCGTCGCGCCGACTGCGCATCCCACCAGGTTTCTGCGACGATTGCGACGCCCGGCATCAGACCGTTGAGATTGTCGGTACCCTCGACGACGAACGCGTGGGCAACGCCGGGCAAGCCCCGAACCTCTTCGATGTTGGCGCTGGTCACGCGGCCGCCAAATGCCGGGCACTTCTCGAAGACGGCATAGAGCATGCCGTCAAGGCGAACGTCGCAGCCGAACAGCGGCTGGCCGGTCAGAATCCGGTGGTTGTCGACCCCAGGCACGAAGCGGCCCAGCAGCTTGAAATGCTCGGGCCGGCTCTTGAGATCTAGGCCGTCAGCATCCGGCACCGGCATGGTCGCGGCGGTTTCCAGGAGAGATTCGTAAGGCAGTTCCCGCCCGGACGCGGCGTGCATGACGACGCCACTCTCGGTGGTGCATTCGTCCGCCGTGACGCCCCATTCGGCGGCAGCCGCGGCGACCAGGATCTGGCGAGCGGCCGTGCCGGCGACGCGCAGGTCGTCCCAGCCGTCGGGCGTTCCGTAACTGCCGCCAATGGCTTGCCTGCCGTAGCGGTCATCGAGCGGCGCCTGTTCGACGCTGACCTTGTTCCAGTCCACGTCGAGGCACTCGGCGACGACCATCGGGAACGCGGTCTTCACGCCCTGTCCGGCTTCGGGGTTCTTGCTGACGATCGCGACCGTGCCGTCCGGGTTGATCCGAACGTACAGGTTGGCCATCCACTTTTCGCCCGAAGCGGTCGCCGCGGTCGGTTCTTTTTCACAGCCGACGCCGACGAGCAGCGCGCCAGTCGTGAGCAGGGAAACTTTCAGGAATGAGCGGCGTTTCATGTGGCACCTCCTTCCCTTGCGGCGCGCTTGATGGCTTTGCGAATCCGGGGGTAAGTGCCGCAGCGGCACAGCACGCCCGCCATCGCGACGTCAATGTCTTCATCGGTCGGATCGGGATTACGCTCGAGCAGCGCGGCGGCGGTCAGCACCTGGCCGGCCTGGCAGTATCCGCATTGCGGCACGTCTTCTTCATTCCAGGCCACCTGGACCGGGTGTGCGCCCTCGGGGTCGAGGCCCTCGATGGTCGTGATCTCGGCGTCGGCCAGCGACGCGGCCGGAATCGTGCAGGATCGCATTGGCGTTCCGTTCACGAGCACGGTGCAGGAACCGCAGACGCCGATGCCGCAACTGAACTTGGTGCCCACAAGATCGAGCTTGTCTCGCAACGCCCAGAGGAGGGGCATGTCCGGGGAAACGTCAACGGTGTGTGATTGACCATTGATCTGCAGGGTAACGGCGCTCATAGGAAATCCTCCGACGACGATCGGGGCAGTGTCTCAAAGGTACGCCTTGCAATTGGCCAGCTGAATAGCGGATATCCGAATAGTCCGAGTACACTGTGCGGGTCATGTCACAAGCTACGGCACAAACGGCGTAAGCGACGCGTGGATATCTTTCTCCTGCTTCTAGGGCTTGCGGGCCTGTGGTTCGGCACCGAGCTGACGATCCGCGGTGCGGTTTCTGTGGCGCACCGTTTCGGCGTGTCGGAGTTCATTGTTGGCGTGGTCATACTTTCTATAGGCAGCGACCTGCCGGAACTCGCCATCGCGGTCGATGCAGGTCTGAAAAACTTCGCGGGCGGCGACTACTCAGATGTCGTCGTCGGCAGCGCCCTGGGCAGTACGCTCGGCCAGATCGGCTTCGTTCTGGGGGTGGCGGGCCTGCTTGCTTACCTGACGCTGCCGCGCGGAATCATCTTCCGGCATGGCGCCATGCTGCTGGGCGCGCTCCTGCTGGTTGCGTTGTTCGGGTACGACGGTGAGGTGACGTTCACCGAGGGCCTCGCACTATTGCTCGTCTATGCGATCTACCTGGTCGTGCTTCTCAACGAGGTGAGCGGCACTACGGATGCCGGGCACGACGAAAATTCGCCGCTATGGCGATCTGCGGTTTACCTCGTTATCGGACTGGCAATCGTCGTGGGAAGCGCGGAGCTGACCGTGTCATCGGCCGTCAGTGTCGCCCGCTTGCTGGGACTGAGCGACGCGGTCGTCGCGGTTATACTGATCGGCCTGGGCAGCAGCCTGCCCGAACTCTCCATTTCCATTGCGGCCGTCATGAAGGGCCATCATCGAATGTCGGTCGGCAACCTGATTGGCAGCAACGTGTTTGACACGCTGGTGCCGATCGGCGCGGCGGCCGTCATAGCGCCTCTTGGCTTCAACAGCGGGATGCTGCGTTTCGAAGTGCCGTACCTTTTCTTCCTGACGACCGTGGTCCTGTTCTTCTTTGTGTACAAGCGCGGCATCCAGCGCTGGGAGGCGGCAGTCGTCCTGGGCTTGTACTGCGTCTACGTATTCGCTCGACTGACCGGGTCCATTTTCTTCTGATCGACAGGATCAGTGACGGGTTCGGCGGCGCCGTAGGGCCAGTAATCCGCCCAGCAGTATCCATAGCGGGGACAGTGCGCCGCCGCCGCTGCCACCGGTACCTTCGTTGACGCCAATCTGGAACGTTCGCACGGCGGTCGACGTATTGCCGGCGCGATCGGAGACGGTGTAGGTCAACCGCTGTGTGCCAACCGACGCCGTGTTGATGGTGCCCGAGACTTCAATCTGGTTTGTAATGTCCCCGTCGATGTCGTCGATGGCCGTTGCACCGGGGTCTTCGTAAGGAGCGCCGGCGGCCAGGGTAACCGTCGCCTCACCGAGCAGCTGCAGGTCCGGGGCGATGCGGTCACCGAGTCCGAGACTGCCAATGCCGTTGTTCGCATGTATCTCGAGCGCACCTGCCTCGGCGCCAACGAGCACCAGGTCGAGTGACCCGTCGCCGTTGAAGTCCACGAGCGCGCCATTCTTCATGCCGCTGCTGACAAGCTGTTCGGGGGCAAGATTCAGGCCGCCGCCGGCTGAACCGAGGTAGACCTGGTGTACCCCTGCAGCGTTGATCGCTGCGATGTCGGGCCAGCCGTCGTCGTTGATATCGCCCGACAGCAAGCCGCTGACCGGCGATGCGCCGAATGACTGTCCGGCAGAGAACTGGCCACCGCCTTGCTGATACAGGACCCGGTGTTGCGGGGCCTGGAGGTCGTTGCCATCGAGTCCGAGCAGCAAGTCCAGCGCGCCGTCGCTATTGATGTCGGCGATGCCGAGCGTGGCGACACTGCCTGCCTGCAGTACTGCTTGGCTGAACGACGTGCCGGTGCCGTCGTTGTAATGCAGCACGATGGCGCGGTCGCTCGGCCGAATCGTGACGAGGTCCTGGTCGCCGTCCTGGTCGATGTCGGCAGCAGCGACATCGAGTCCACCCGCCTGGCTGAGTGACGAGACGACGGCGCTGCCCGGATCGCCGTTGCGCGCGATTGCGATGCCGCCCGAGCCCGCGATAATAAGCTCGGGTCGCCCGTCCAGGTCGAGATCAGCATCGACGATCTCGATGACGGCGCCGATGTTGGCCACCAGCTCCGCGGCGCTGGCGAATCCGCCCGAGCCGTCATTCACGAATATTTCCGCGGTCCGGTTCGTGAGCCCGCCTGCAGCGATGTCGAGTTGCCCATCACCGTTCCAGTCGAGCAGGGTAATGGCGGTGGAACCCGTCGCAGCGCCGAGACCCGTTCCCGGCGTGACCAGTGCTCGATTACCGTTGTTGAAATAGACGCTCGTCTCGGCGCCCGCGGCGGCGAAATCGATCTCGCCATCGCCATTGAGATCTCCGGCATCGATGTCCATACCGGCAAAATCAATGACCTGCGTCGGTCCTTCACCGAATTCGGCAACGACCTGCGCGCTTGCTAGGTCGGAGTTATTGCCCGGTATGGGGTCATCGGCGTCCACGGTTCCGATCAGGGAATTATCGCCGTCGTCTGCTTGTACGCCCTCGATCGGGTAGGTCGCTGCCATTCCGGCCTCGAGCGCAGCAATGTTGCACGTCAATACCGGTGCGCTCGTGTTGTTTGCCGACAGTGAACAACCATCGGGAGCGGTCAATGCCAACGCCGGGCCCGACGTTGCCCAACTGGTTGTCAGCACACCAGAGTCGAGCGTGCCGGGGCCGTTGTTCCCGACGATGAGCTCCCATCGAGACGTTTCGCCCACGACGACAGGGTTAGTGACGACAATCGCATTGAGGGACACATCGGGACGGTCTTCTTCGCGAATCAGCAAATCGAACGACAGTTTTGCGGAGGCGCCGGCCAGATCCCTGGCAGTTATCTCTACGTCATAGGGCTTCGACCGGATATCGTCATCGATCGGCGTTCCGGAAAGAACGCCGGTTACCGGGTTTATTGCCAACGACTTGCTCTTGGGCAGTCCTTTGGCGCTAAAGGTCAGTACATCGTCGGGATCCGGGTCACCGAAGTTGCCAGCCAGGTCGAGGGCGAATGCGACGCCCGCAATGGCCTCCTGGTCATCGACATCCGCAAGAACGACCGGCGGCGAGTTCGGCACGTCCTCGATGGTTATCGTTACCCGCGTCGAGCGTGAGAACCCCGTGCCGTCGAATGCGCGATACCGGAATTCGTCGTTGTCTTTGTTGTTGCCGTTATGTACGTAAACAAAGGTGCCGTCGCCGCGCAGCTCCAGTTCGCCGTGTTTCGGCCCAACCTCGAGGAAGGCCGTCAGCGTGTCTCGTTCGAAGTCGAGGTCGTTATCGAGAACGCTGTCGTTGCCGTTGTCCAGCCGGTCGACCGATCCGCCGCGAAAAACCGTCATCGAATCGGAGAATGCAAACGGCGGCCACCCGCTTGCCGACGCGTTGGTGGCAAGGCACAGCATGACGACGCAGGCAATCAGCCTGCCCGCGCGAGGGCGACCCCTGACAGTTTGTTCCTCTCTCAACACGACGCGATCCGTATCTGGTTTTATGTTTTAACGGGCTGCGTTTCGTCAGTTTATCCAATCGCTTGCACAGCGCAAGTTAGAATCAGGTTAAAAGATTATGGTAAATGCATGACTGATAATGCTTTACCGCAGCGGCGCGCTCCCGGCCTGATCCAGGGCGACGCTTGACAGCAGCCGCACATACTCTGGCGGCTCTGCGTCCGGATACAGCGCATCAGCCCATTCGCGCCAAAGCTCGGCGCCTTCGTCACCGCGACCCGCCGAAACCGAACCCAGGAGCGCCGACGCCAATGCGTACTCTCGCATGACGGCGGGATACTCCTCCTCTAAGGCGAGCACGGCGCGACCGGCATCGAGCATGCCAACCGGATCTCTGCCGGCAACGGCGCGGTACAGACGCAGCCATTCGGTGGCGGCGCTGTCGGCCTCGTCGCGGCAAATAGTCGTGGCTGCGGTATTCGCCAGTTCCGATGCCTCGGCCGCCGGCAGAAACGGCAAGGTGCGAATCATCAGGTCGTGCATGGCGTATCGAAGCCCGCCTGCCTGGCCATAAGACTCACATTGCTGCAGTGCGCCGTGCACCCGGTCTACGGCAGCCATGGCATCGGCGGACATGGTTGCAGCCACTGCCGCGAGATCGCCGGGCACACTGTCGTTAACGAGGTGTTCGAACTGCCATCGCGCCTCGCTGTGCAGCCTGAGCCGCAACTTGTTCGGGTCGATGGTCAGGTCTTCAAACACGAGCGAATTGTCCTGCAACATCTCGAGAAGAGGAACCGGGGCGGCAGACCACTCGTCGAACATTCGCGCCTTGGACTTCTTATAGCGGGCCTGGCCGGCGTTCAGGTCGACATAGGGAAAGTAATCCGAGTTTGCGGGCACTTCGGACGCGGTCAGCATCGGGAGCAGGGTGGCGCGATCGATCAGCCTGCGAAACTCGATGTCACCGGCATGCCTGATGCCGTACTTCGCCAGTTGCTCTTCCACGGCAGTTGCGAACATCGCTGACCAGTCGGGGCTGCCTACCGGGCCGCCGTTTCTGGCAATGACGACGACGTCGCCATTGTTCGTCGTGTAGATGACGAAGTCCGAGAAGTTCTCCGACATCGCCTTCAAAATGGACTCCGCCAGGTCGTTATCGAATTCGTACAGCTGAATCCACTGCACGAACAAGCCGCCGTCCACGATGTGCCGCGTGACAGTGGCATAGAACTCGGTCGTGAACAGGCTTGATACACCGCTTACCCAGGGATTGGAGGGCTCCGCCACGATGATGTCGTAGACGCTGTTGTTCAGGGAGAAAAACGTTTTCGCATCCTCGATGTGAATTCGTCCGCGGGGGTCGTCGAATGCGCGCGCAACGAAGTCGCCGAAGCCACTGGCCGCCTCAGCCATCGCGGGTTCGATTTCAACCGTGTCGAGCCGGCGAATGTTCTCGTAACCCAGCAAAGTGTGGGTCGTCATGCCGGACCCCAGGCCAATGTTGGCCGCGGTCGCGGCCTCCGGCATGTAGGCCATGGGCAAGGCCCCAAGCAATGTCATTGTAATTTCGTCGCCGTCATAGGAGGTTTCCGCAAACAAATCGATAGCGGCGTCCGATTTGCCATTGGTGCTCAGGGAGACGTGGCCGTCAGGCATGGCAACCAGCGCCACCGTCGCGGTCTTGCCATCCGAGTAATAGACGACTTCGGCGCCGGCGCCCGCTGTCGAACTGCCGGTACGATAAATGCCGGAAACGAGCATGTCCTTGTCGAGGTTGGCCATCGAGACAGTCAATACGACGACAAGCAGCGCGGCGCCGACCGTCCGTAAATCGAGCCGGCGGCTACTCGATTCAGCGAACCTGAACAGCAGGGCCAGGCCGAGCAGGATATCGAGGGCGGCGCCGACAACGATCAATGATTTCAGTCCCAGCATCGGCAGACCGATGTGCACGGCAAACAGGACGCCGGCAATGGCGCCGATGGTATTTGCGGCATAGACCTGGCCAATGCTCGCCTCGCCGTTGCCCTTGCGGATCAGGACATAGGTGAATAGCGGCAACGTCATGCCCGCCATGAACGTGGTCGGCAGCATCACCATTAACGCGATCGCATGGCTGGCAAAGGTGAACTTGCTGTAGCCGGCGTCGGTGCGCGGCAGCTCACCCAACAGCCACTCCATCGAACCGAATGACAGGACGTAAACGGGCAGGGTCAGGACGGCGAGCGTGCCCATGATCAACTGGACGTAGCCAGAGAAGCGGACGGGCGATTCGATGCGGTCGATGCGGCGCTTGATCCACAGACCGCCGAAAGCGAGACCCGTTATGAACGCGCTCAACATCAATTCGAAGGAATGCGTAGTGGCGCCGAGCACGAGGCTCAGCATCCGAATCCAGCTGATCTCGTAAATGAAGGATGCGGCGCCGGTAACGAATGCGGCCAAAAGGAAGAGCGTTTTCAGCGTCGATGTCGAGTCGCCAGCCTGGTCAGCTTTGACCGGCGCAGTGCTCGGTGTCGGATCCAGACGCACCAGCATCCATACAGTCGCCGCCAGGCCGATGTTCATCAGTCCTGCCGTCAGCATCGTACCGGGCAGGCCGAACCAGTGAATCAGCCAGAATCCGCTGGCCAGTACGCCAATCGCAGCGCCGATACTGTTCGTGAAGTACAGCATCGCAATACTGCCGCCTGGCGTATCGGGATAGCGGCGAATGATGCCCGCGCTCATCAGCGGGAACGTCATGCCGAGCAGGATCGATTGCGGCATGATGAGCGTGCTTGCCGCCAGCCACTTCAGGCTGATGCCGACCAGTGGCGATCCGACCGATGGAAGAATAGAGCCGTAAAAGCCTTCGATGATCGATGTGAACAGGCCGTGAAACGCCAGGGCCACGAGCCCGACGATCAACTCGGCGCCGGCGTACATCAGCAGTGGCGATCGCCGTCGCTCGGAGTAGCGACTCGCCAGCCAGGACCCCAGAGCCATGCCGCCCATGAAAATAATGAGTACGAGCGACTGACCGTACGCCGCATGGCCCAGGAACAGTTTGAGGTAATGCGACCAGATCGATTCGTAGATGAGGCCGGAGAAGCCGGAAATCGCGAATATCGCGAAGTACAGCGCGCGCGGCGGCGCCAGGCGTATTGCCAGGATTCCTGCAGCGGTCGAACTGGACGACATCCGGATTCTCTATGGTCTCTGACTCGGGGAATCAGACCATAAACTGAACATAATATGTGTGATGCTGATCAAGTTGGCGCCACGATCCGCTCGGTCTGGTCAGGAGATCTACCCTTCATATATTACTGCCTTAGTACCCGGAATCGCTTGGAGTCAGCTCTACTGGCCTGTAGGGTCGGTCGTGTGGCGACGGAATCTCGATTTGCCGGTTATCCAATGAGGCGCAGCGTAGTGGTGCGACCGGTTGTCGTGTTGTTGCTGAGCGCCGCAAGTCTCTCAGCCAGTGCCGCGGAGTTCTCGGCATATCTGTCACTAACCACCGACTATGTCTGGCGCGGCGTCACCCAGAGTGACGGCGATCCGGCTGCCCAGCTCGGTGGTGAGGTGTTATTCGACAACGGCATATTTGCGGGCCTGTGGGGCTCAACGATCGATATAGACAACGGCGCCGACCGCCAGCGCGACACCGAGGTCATCTACTACCTCGGCTACTCGCACGATATCGACAGCCATTGGACGCTGGGCGCAAATGTCGCCGCCTATACCTATCCCGGGCAGAGCGGGTCTATCGACTACAGCTATGAAGAGCTCATCGTGAGCGCCAATTTCCGGGATCGCGCCTGGCTGGAGTACGCGTATTCACCAGATCTCTACGACACCGGCGTTGAATCACACAATGTCGAGCTCTACACCGAATGGCCTGCCGGCAAACACCTGATCGTCGGCGCGGGCGCAGGTTACTACGATGTGTCGAGGCTGGTCGGTACGGGCTACGGCTACTGGCAGCTGGGTGTGACCTGGCCGATCAAGCGCTTTGACCTGGACCTTCGTTACCATGATACGAATCGATCGGTGTTCATCATCAGCACGCCAGAGCGTGCCGATTCAAGAGTCGCGCTGACTCTTAGAGTTTCGTTCTAACCAGCTGCCGGCCGTTGCAGCCGAGTGACGGATCGGCCAACTGCAGCGCAATACACGCGTCAACGGTCTTGAAGTCGATATCGGCAGAGCCTTGCGATTGCTCGAGAATTGATCGCACCGACGTGGCTTGCTCATCGGGTGATACCGCGAGCATCAGGGCCACGACGCCGCTTACGTGAGCTGCCGCAAGTGAACTGCCGGACCGAAATTCGTACTTGTTCCCGGGGGCTGCAACCAGGATCTGCTCTCCGGGGGCGTGGATGGGGCCATCCTCGAGGCGAGAACTCTGCCCAGAACGTACCGCTATGACTTCCTCCATGCTGGCGGGAAAGGACCGCTGATCGCCCCCCGGGCTTGCCGCGACGAGAATTACGCCGCGCCGATGCGCTGCTCTCAATAAGCGCTCGAGAAGGGCATCGGCGGGTCCGGCGAGGCTCATATTCAGCACGTGCGGTGGTTTTTCGAGCAGTGTGTCGATCGCCTTGGCCAGCGTGAAGCTGTCACAAACAACTGTGCCGGTATCCGGGCTTGACCAGCAGGCGGCGTATAGAGATAGCTGGGCGTCCGGGGCGACACCGACAATGCCTTTCGCATTATTCGCGCGCGCCACAATGATACTCGTGACGGCGGTGCCATGATCGCGGTCCGGCAGCGCGCCCCTGGGCGCGAAATCATCGACCGATTTTATGCGGCCCCTGAGATCTTCATGGTGGGTATCGGCGTTGCTGTCGATAACGGCGATACGCACGCCTTTGCCGCGGGAGTGCTGGTGCGCAGCGGTCAGGTTGAGTGTTTGCAGCCCGTGCTGGAGATCAGCGTAGGTATCGTCGTAATCATTGCCGGGACTTGATCCTGTTTCGAACTCATTGAGGACCTGGACCGATTCGACCCGGGAATCGGTGCGCAGCTGCTCGATCACGGCCGCACGGTCCTCGCCGTCCGGAATTCTGTATACAAAGCAATACACAGACAACGAACGAATCGGCCAGTGATCGATCTCCCGCAAGCCATACTCACTGACGATCTCGGTGGACTGCCGGCGCGCCTCGGCCGAGATCGTGTAACGCTTTCGCGCCCTGTACGGTGCGCCCATTGTTGTAGAGCGCGCACCCTGGTTCTCAAGAGTGACGAGAATATCGCGGTCAGGGTTTAACTCGTCGGCCTGCGCCGGCGCCAACCATGCGGCGACGAAGATACCCGTGAGCAACAGCCGGAGAGCGCGGGACACTGTCTTATTCCACCGGTAGCTGAACAGCGACGACGCGCGCCGATGCTATATCCGGGCGAGCCTCAATCGAATCGATACGCTGCTCCAGTTCCGCGAGAGATGCCGGCATGGGCGTCAGCGTGATTCGGTAGGTTCCTTCGCCAACAAGCGAGGTCCCGCCGACCGCGCCGATCGCGGCCAGGCTGGCATCGCGGCTGTCAGGATTCGTGCCGGCTGCGAACGTGAGTTCGACGACGTAGCTGAGCGTCTCACCCGTGTCGGCGGACGTCGCGGTCTGGAAGATTACCGGTGAATCCGCAGGCGCGGTTGAGCTCTGGAGATTTATCCACGCCGTGACGGCCAGGAGAACGATGGATGCGGCGGCCGCGTAGGGAATCCAGCTCGAGCCGATAAATGAATGGTGCTGCGGCTTGTCCAGTGCGTCGAGCAGCGCTTCTGTGCGCGGGGGAGGTATAAGCGGTGCCGGAGAGTCATTACGAATCGCATGGCTAACCTGCGACAGGGCTTCGACACCGTTACGACATTCGGCGCAGCTCCCGAGATGATCTTCGACCACGCGGTATTCACCCTCCGGCAACGTGCCGTTGACGTACCAGGGCAACAGCTCGATGATCGAGTCGTGGGCAGAATCTGACAACGGTAGCGTCATGGCTATTCTCCTGACGTTGCTGGGGTCGCAGCAATCTTGAGTTGTTCCCTGAGCTTGCGGCGCGCGTGGAACATGCGCGTCTTCACGGTATTCACGGGGCATTCGGTCACGGCCGCCACTTCCTCATACGACAAGCCGAGATAGAACACGAGTTCGACCGCCAGACGCTGGGCTGTTGGCAATGCATCGAGCCCGCACCGCACCCAATCTTCCTGTTCAGCTGTGTGTACCGAACTGTCGGAGATTTGTTCTACGTCAATCCGCGACGAGATCTTTATCTGCTTGCGCGACAGGCGTTTCAGCGTTTGCCGATACGCAATTCCGAAAATCCAGGTCGACGGTTTGGAATCACCGCGGAAGTTACCAGCCCCACGCCACACGGCCAGCATGATGTCATTCACCACTTCTTCGGTCCTGGCATGCGACTGCGTGAGCCTGAACACGAACTTGAACAGGCGCTCGTGATATAGCTCGTAAAGCCGAGTCAAAGCCTCGCGATCGCGATCAGCGACCAACCCGAGCAGCTTGAGCTCGGTTAGCTGCTGGTCTGATTCCTTCTCTGTCTGTATCGATTTCAACATCGCAAAAGCAACTGGCGCACAGGCCGTAGTGTTAGTAAGTGCCGCGAAAACGCGAAAAGGTTCAATTCACTCCCATATTGAACCTTTGTAGACGTCGCAGCGTACTCACGCCACAAATTGAACCAAAAAAGGTGGCGAGACAATGCAACACGACTTCTCATTTGCGCGCCTGGCGGTGCTGGGCATATTGGTGATTCTGGCGTCTGGTTGCGGTGGGGGTAACGGCTCGGGCGGAGGCGGAACGGAGCCGCCGCCTCCACCTCCGCCGCCGCCACCGCCGCCATTCGGTGCGAACTTCTCGGAAATTCAGGCCAACGTATTCACGCCAACGTGCGCCACAGCCGGATGCCACTCCGGAGCCGGGGCGCCCCAGGGACTCAGACTCGAGGAGTCGATGAGTTACGCGATGCTGGTCAATGTGCCCAGCTCACAGAACAATACGATCTTGCGCGTCGCGCCGAACGATCCGGATAACAGTTACCTGGTCCAGAAGCTGGAAGGCACTGCGGGCACCGGCGCACAGATGCCGCTCGGTGGGGCGCCGCTGCCGCAAGCCCAGATAGACGTCATTCGTCAGTGGATCACCGACGGCGCCATTGATGATCGTGCACCATCCTCCAATCCCGTTCGAGTAACCGATCTTTCGCCGTTGCCGGGTAGCGACGGTGTGGCACCAACGGAAATCGTCGCGACCTTCGATCGTGAGCTAGATGCGTCAACCGTCAACGGCAACACGTTCCTGCTGCAGGGCAGTGGCGGTGACGGCACGTTTGGCGACGGAAACGAAGTCGACATTACGGCGAATGCTATTACGACGCCGGCCATGACGCCCATGAGCGCAACGTTTGACCTGACCGGCGTTGCCCTCGCCGATGATACCTACGAGGTTCGGCTGCTCGGCTCCGGTGGTTCGGTGATTCTGGACATCGATGCCAACGCGCTCGACGGCGAGTTCGGCGGCGCATTCCCATCCGGCGACGGCACCGCAGGTGGCGACTTCGAGACGACGTTTACAGTAACGACGCCTGCGGCGGGCATGTCCTTCGACGAGATCCAGACCAATGTGCTTACGCCGAGTTGTGCGACAGCCGGGTGTCACTCGGGCGGGACACCGGCCGGTGGCATGGACCTGACGGCAGGTGCGGCATACGCGAATCTTGTAAACGTCGGCAGCAATAACCCGGGATGCAGCGCCCTGCGCGTCAATCCGGGTGATCCGGACACGAGTTGTCTCATCGAGCGTCTCGAAGGGACGGTGGCGCCGAGAATGCCGCTTGGCGGGATGGCGATAGGTCAACCTGTGATTGACGATATCCGGCAATGGATTGCAGACGGTGCGAACCCTTAGTCTCTGTGCAGTGCTCGTGATGCTGGCGGTCCTGGTACCGCCAGCATCGGCCGAGCCGTATCTCGCGGTCTACAAGGGAATGCACTGTTCCGGATGTCATACGCACCCTGCAGGTGGTGGCAAGCGCAATGCACTCGGAAACGCGTTCGCGCAAACCGAAATGCCCGCTAAACGCATCGGCGAGGGCGATATCTGGACCGGGCAGCTGGTTTCCTGGTTGGGAGTCGGCGGCAACCTGCGAGCAGAATACCGGTACATAGACACACCGAACCAGGAGGAAATCTCCAGGTTCGATGTGGTGCGAGGAACGCTCTATGTCGAAGCGACCGTGATTCCCGAGCGGCTGTCCGTCTACTTCGATCAGCAGGTTGCACCGGGTGGATCACTGAATCGCGAAGCTTACGTAACACTGAAAAGCCAGTCGGGTGAGTGGTCCCTAACCGCCGGCCAATTCTTCCTGCCTTACGGGCTTAGGTTGCAGGACGATTCTGCCTTCGTACGTCAGGCAACCGGCATCAATTTCAATAATCCCGATCGCGGCGTACAGGCGGCCTTCGAGACTGGCGCGTGGTCAACAGTGCTTTCTCTTACCAATGGCAGCGGCGGCGCCTCAGAGAACGACACGGGCAAGCAAGTAAGTCTGGTCACGAACTATGTGCGATCGCGTTGGCGGGCGGGCCTGAGTTTCAATCTGAACGACAGCGATGCGGGCGACCGGCAGATGCAAAACGTCTTCTTC
>JAAUYF010116427.1_pt1 | contig 18486 bp, 16 predicted proteins | sample 7278051 | NCBI WGS metagenome assembly JAAUYF01 (sample SAMN14350202, study PRJNA611818) | marine sediment metagenome | isolation source: surface marine sediment (0.6m) | place: French Polynesia: Moorea | collected 2018-08 | reverse complement strand
GAGCTTGAGCTGACCGAAGAACTTGATGACGAACTACTTGCATTATGAATGATTTCAAAGTTTTGGTGTGTTCCAGAAATGATTGCAGATCCAACTGATGCATTATCTCTATTGGATAGAACCGTGAGGTATCTGAAAGCGGTTGATGCACAGGTGATAGAGGTCGAATTTAGCGTATTTGTTCGGGCTTCATCCGAATACATCGTAAAGGTGGCTGTTGTTCCAGTACGTTCAAACGTGAAATATCTAAGAACAAGAGTTGTTCCACCTATACCATCTTGATCTGACGTATCCTCATCAAAATCGTTCAGATTCAATCGGAGATTATTCGAATTATTATCAAGACTTGCAGCAATACCACTATTCGCTACAATTAGATCTTCTAGGGTGGCACCCTGGACATTCGAAACACAAACGTTGGATATACCTTCGCCGTCAGAAGCTGTGATCTCAGCTTCAAATTCAATCTTGAAATTACCAAAATAGTCAGCACCAAAATCCTTGACGAGATACGTGTTGGCATCACGTCTCATCGTGCTGAACACAACACTGGTAGAATCTACGGTAAGGTCGGAATCGCTATCCTGTTTAGTATAAGTGGTTAGGTCTTCGAATGCCATAAATATATTCCTCTAACAACCGCATTGGTTTACGTATTTTACTTTTGTTCTCATTTTTTTATGGCATTGGTTATGGATAGAAAACGATATTTGTGATGTCAAATCTGGTTGATGTGCTGAAATTATCAACATCCAATTGAAGTGGCGTATCTCCCGCTCCACTCAGATCGAAATTGTAGGTTTGTCCGTTACTTAATGGTATTCCAGCTATTGAAGCGTTACCACCATTAGCCATAGATAGGGCAAAATTAAAGTTGGCTGACCCACCACCTATATTATCAATTGTGATATCCACAGATGATGGATTAAATCCAGTTGACCAACCTCCAATTGGTGTTAGATATACGGAGAATGGTGGGAATGGATCAGAATTCCACTTGACTCCATCCCATGTTGCTGATGAGGATGCTGGAGTCCAATATGAATTGTCAAAATAATTGAACGAACCAACTCCACTGGATGAACTTGAGCTGGAGCTGCTTGATTCGCTTGAACTCGATGATGAACTGGACGAACTACTTGAACTTACTGATGAACTCGATGAGGATATGCTGACTGCACACACAACACAATCTGCTGAAACAACTTCGTGGTTATCATAATTCATAGTTACAGATGAACTGCCATTAAAAGCACCTACAGCAAGTTGTACTCTCGCTCCACCAACAGTATTATCACCTAATGCTGATGTTCCAGCTGGATTGCCGTTCCATTGCCATATACCTGGATTGCTTGCATCCTGATATTTAACAACGATATAAGGCCTTGGTGAAGCAGACCAGTAATATTCCACTCTAAATTTTCCAGAAGTTCCAGTAACAGGAGTTGAACCACCAGAAGCATATGAAGTTTGAAAATTGTATCTTGGGGTTCCGCCTGAATTATAAACTTCAATATAAGCTCCATTTCCACCAGTCACATTGTTAAAACCAAATCGGAAGAAACCATCTAAGCCAAGTACGCTGTAATCCCAATCAATTTCCATTATGAAGTTTGTATTCTCGCAGAAAGAATACCTGCTTTCATAATATGAAGTATGAGCTCCGCTTGGTGTGGTTGGCCAATTCAGTTTGTTGGATTGGATGGTTGCTGTAAACGGACCAGTCCAGAAGAACCATTTCTGTGGATTTGGTGGATCACCGTTGGTTCCATCAAAATTGTCATTCAACTCAATTGCACAAGAGCTGTAAGAGCTTGAACTTACTGAAGAACTTGAGCTGGATGAACTTGAGCTGGAGCTAACCGATGAACTCGATGAACTCGAACTGATTGAGCTACTTGATACTGAGGATGAGCTGCTCGATGAACTATTGGCACAAATAATTTCATCATATGATTCGAATCTCCAATCGTCCCAACCACCACCAGTAACGCCCGAACCAGCATAATGCCATAATCTGAACCACATATCATCGGTTCCTATTGAATAACTGTCTAACAACTTCCAATCTGTGGTCCACCCAAAATAATTCCAATATGAATAGAACGTGGAGCCAATTCTAACCAACCTTATCTCAAAAGAATTCTGACCCCTGGAATCAGTGATCGTATTTACCCATCCAGCTCCACTGTTATATCCACTCTGATAGTAACGCCTCCCCGAACCATTAGCAACTCCAGAATAAGCACCTTGAGTTGGTGTGCCTTCTTCTTCTCTCACATTTTGTGCATACAAGCGGAAAAAACTTTGCGTGGCTCCACCATAGCTCGTGCATGTAATTCGAACATCAAAGTTTCCAACCATCTGGTATCTCGTATACATACTTGAGATTTCTCGTGGTCCACTTGTTAGAACACTTGTGAGTTCATCTCCATTAATCTTCCAACCACCATTCGTATTGACAACTTCACCCAATTTCAACCATCTGTTCTGATCTGGTTGGATGTATCCTGTTCCTGGGAAGCTATCGTTTGCTGTAACATAACAGGATTCGCTTGAGCTGGATGATTCAGAACTCGACGATAGCGAACTGGATGATTCTGAACTGGATGAGCTTGAGCTACTCGACACCGAGCTTGATGAGCTTGAGCTTGAGCTACTCGATGATGAACTCGATGAACTTGAGCTTACTGATGAACTTGAGCTTGAGCTACTCGACGACGAGCTCGAAAGTGAACTCGAAGATTCACTGGACGAACTCGATGAAATTATACTTACAGAACTCGATGAGAAGAATGTTAACTCTATATAAGGTCTTCTGCTTGCCTTTCTGTTTTCACTGCTGGCAAATCCTATAGTTCCAAGGGAGTTAGACGCGACAGGAATTTCAATCAAGAATCCATAATATTCATCGTTGTTATATGCATACCTGACCCAATCCAAAACATCAACTGTGATCCATCCAGTCTGATTTTGTGCCACTGTAATATTCTTCAAACCCTTGGCATCACTTGGTCCAGCAGCCCCTTCTCTCTGCCATGTGGAGCCTCTGGTTGCTTTCTTCCAGGTTGCTTGTGATTCTGTCCAATATCTATTCATTCGTTTTAGTCTTATGTTAATTGGACCTGTGGATGCTGAGTTCTGGTCTATATATAAACGAAGGTTTGCAACATCAATATCATTGGCTGACAAGATTATCGATGACATTGCACTCAAATCAAATTTAATCAGGGATCTGTTAATGTATTGAAAAGTCTTGGCATACATGAAATAATTGTTGCCGCGAATAGATCTCTTAATCTTTTCATCCAAGCAGGTATCTTCAGTGACACCCTTGTAGTCTGCATTCGAATTTTCTCCCCATATCTGTGTTAGCTGTGCAAAATAAGAGGATTCACTTGAACTTGAACTTGATAGTGAGCTTGAGCTTGAAGACGAACTCGATGAACTTGATGTTGATGAGCTACTTGAGCTTGAAGACGAACTCGACGAACTCGATGAGCTTGAACTGGTTGACGAGCTTGAGCTTGAGCTCGACGAACTTGAGCTAACCGATGAACTAGATGAACTCGAACTTGAACTGGTTGACGAACTAGACGAGCTCGATGATGAGCTGGAGCTTGAGCTCGAACTTGAACTGGTTGATGAGCTTGAAGAACTCGATGAATCTGGACAGAAATACCAGCTCAGAACATACATTCTTTCTGGACATGTGACCAGAATTCTTTCGATTGGAAATCCCATCCAGGCAGCTGTCAAGGCAATTCTTTGAATACGATTAGGTTCAACACCTTCAGTTACATCAGTAATCTTGTTACCATCTGTATCGTAGATTCGAACCCTCACATCACCTGGATCAGTATCGCCAGAGACACCAAATATTAATTGTTCAGCTTCCCAATATGGGAAATTTCCATTATTAAATAGGTCAAGTGCATAATGGGTTCCAACATCTTCCAATTCCCATTGACCTCTTCTTGGTACGTCTGGAGGAGTTGGGAGATACGTCCAGATACCAGTTGTTGCATCCCAATATGTAGGCCCTGAATATTCTCCCGACTCACCAACTGGACAGATCGATACGCTGCTTGAGCTCGATGATGTCGATGAAGAGCTTGAGCTTGAGCTGGTCGATGAGCTTGAACTCGATGAGCTAGATGAGCTACTCGAACTGGTTGATGAACTCGAACTTGAACTACTGGATGATGAACTTGAGCTGCTTGAGCTTGATGAGCTTGAGCTGTAATATGACTCCGAACTCGACGAGCTCGATGAACTCGATGTTGAGCTTGAACTGGTCGATGAACTGGAGCTTGGATCATATGTTGTGTAATAAACAAGGTTATCTTCCAGACCATACTCAGTTGCATTTCTCCAACTGTCACCCAATTCAGCACGGCTTATTCTCAACTCCGATACTTCACCGTCCATGAAATCGTTAAAGCCAGGAGCTCCAGATGACATATTGAAGTTTCCAGCAGCACCGATAATCATTGGAAATCTACAATCTCTTAGATTTCCTGAAAGACTTCCCCACTGCATATCATTGGCTTGTGCGGATTTAGCCCATCTCAAAAAACAATTTCTGGAAGTGTCCGACCCCTCTGTCCTGATAGCGTGATATTCATAACTTCCAACGGCAGGAGCATAATCCTCACCATGATATGCTAAAGCGTACTCGCCTTCTCCACCCCAGGTTTCACCTACAAATTCAGTTCCAGCATTTTCTCTTAATGACCAATCGACTGCATTTTCTCCACCAAAATACCGTAATGCTCTGGTTGCCACTGTTCCATTTAGAGAATCAAACTTTTTGTGGACTTCAATGGTATAATCTGTTTGGTATGAATTTGGAGCTGGGTAATCTCTATTTCTCCACGACAACTTCTCGGGACAACCCATGGCTATACCATCATATGTTGCAGTGAACTGGTAAAACCTCACGTTCATTTCTGAATAACCAGAGTGGTTCTGAGCAAAGTTGAGAATTGGAACCATTGGACCAGTCCACTGGTTATCGCTGGATGTTCTGGATTGAACTGTTACCCAACTGCTACCATTCCAATAACGAAATCTTATAGTTGTTCCGATTCTATCTACTCTAAGGATGGTTGAACCCGTACCATATGGTCTTAGAACCGAACTGAAGGAATCGTTTGTAATATCTGAGTTGTTTATGTTGGAGTAGGCTTCAAAATTATCGCTTCCAGAGTAGTCTTGTCCTCTTACTGCCATCCATCCCCATGTTGATCCAGGATTACTGTCACGACGAACAGGTATAATTCCAAGGCCAGCTCTTCCGTCATCGTAATTACTTCTCATGGAATTTAATACCATGTAAACACGAATATCAAAATCTCCAAACAGATAATACGTTCCTGCCAATGCAGCAAAATTAAAGAAATTGGCCCTATTCATCGTACAGGTCAATCCAGAAGTATTCATCGAAAGGCCTGTTATCTTTCTAATTCCGTTTGGGGACCTGTTACCCATGCTGTAGTAATTACACATCTGTTCTGGATTTGTGTATATATTACCAGTATAATTACTAATCTGAGCCCATTTTACATTATCTGGATCAGCATATGGTTCTATAGCACTATCATTTATACTTGTCTGTTGTAAGCTATCATTTGGGTCTATGGCGCTTCTCTGATATATAAAACAGTTAGAGCTGAATCGGGCCGCTTTTCCAAAGTCTGCATCAACGATATCAACAGCTCCCAAAGGAGTCGACGCTTGATGTCCATTAACCGTAGAGTCCAGAGCATTCGGAGTATTGAAGTGACAGACGTATATGAAGCTGCTGCGCCATACGTTTTGAGCTGGAACCTCACCTGTCTCACCAATATAGGTATCATTATCTGGTTTAGCAGGATCATAATAAATGGTAAATGGCGTATCAACCGATGGATTGATTGTCGGGAATTTAACATGATAAAATGCATTTCTGCTTGTTGTATCAAAAGACTCTATCTCAGCATAACACACCTGTCCACTTGAAACGAATGCAACCTTCTTAGGATTATTACCCAAGGCTTGGAAGAAATGAATAAGATCATCGTTATTTATACCAGCTGATTGATTAATTGCAATTGGAACTGGAAAGTTGTAGTGGGTTCCAGTATGACGGTTGCTTTCAACAAAACCTTCAATCGAATAGGCCCATCCACTGACAAAGGTTGATGAGCTGGATGAGCTGGTTGAAGAACTCGACTCAGAGCTTGAGCTTGACGATGAACTCGAACTGGTTGATGAGCTTGAACTTGAACTTGAACTGGATATGCTGGTTGCACAAACGATACAGCCTTCATTGACTTGGAAGTTATCAAAGTTTCCGTCAGTTACCTGACCAGGACCAGGATTAATCCAGTAGTCTAGTGCAACGTAGTAGTTAGTCCAAGAAACTGTTGTCCAAACTTGAGGATCAACATTTCCTTGCCATTCCCACCTACTATTTGTGTTATTCCACACTGCGAGTAATAATCTAAAATTAGCAATATCACCTACAATTCTCATCTTAGTTTGTTTTAGACTATTGCTCAACGCATCAAGAGGTGATGTATGTTGACCTGGAGACCTTCTGACCTGCCAAGTGCTAGCTCCTGATGGTTCGAGGATCATTTCATAATTAGATGTGAAACTTAAATCGGTGTCTAAAGCAAACCTCATGGTCGCACCACCAGACAATGTGTTCCAATCTAGATCAACTTGAATGTCGAAATCACATCCGCTTCCAGGGACAAAATCTAATTGCCACCTGCTACCATATTTTGTCTGTTGACCACCAAAAGGATTGCCAGTTTCGTTGTAACTCCAATGCAGCTTATTAGATAGAAGCAACGCTCGTGGAGAAGCTTCATTTTGGAGACCAGTGTAGTGTTGCCATTTTTGAATGTTTGGTGGATCACCATCATCTCCAGTAAAATCGTCATCCACACCAATTAGACATGAGCTGTAAGAACTCGAACTCGAACTCGAACTGGTGGATGAACTGGATGAACTCGAAGATGATGACACACTTGAGGACGAGCTACTTGAACTTGAGCTTGCCGCTGTTGGACATGTTGTATATCCGCTAACGATCTGAAAATTATTGTATTTTGCTTCGAAGTATGCAGCTGCAATGTTTTGTCCAGCCATATCAGTCGAAACTTGCAAACAAGCATATTTATCTTCATCGGTTACATAACCACCATATCCATATCCTGAAGTTGGACCTGCTGGAATTGGACCTGATGGATATTTCCACTCTCCATCCTGCCATAGAGCAAACTTTGCTCGAACCGTTGAATTGCTTGGATGCTTTTCAAATCCCATTCTGAATCTCTTTGGGAAATCGGTAGGCTTGTCAACATCATACCAGTTATCACCACCCGTAAAACCTGTTATGTTCATAAAGATAGAAACATAATTGATATATGGGGCTCTTCTAATAATAAATCCCTGAAAATTCTCGGTGGTGCTTCCAGTAAAAGCTGAATTACTGTTGGTGAAACCGAAGCGCATTGCATCGTTAACATGACCGCCTGTTCCAGGAGATACCGTCCAGTTGTCCCAATCAATTGTGACCTCTATCATCCTTTCATCTTGGCCAGTAGGCATATACCAAGAACTCAAAACGCGATATTCTTCTTCACCTATTAATGGACCCTGAGTGTAATTACCAATCCAAGTTAAAGCGGTTCCATCAGCAGCTGGAGGTACACCATTTCCATTATTTATATCTCTCCAAAGAACTGTCCAGTTACTTGAGTTTGGTGGACCCACGTAATCAAAATCATCGTCTGGACTAAGGGTACAAGAGCTATAAGAACTTGAACTCACCGACGAACTAGATGAGCTAGACGAACTGGATGTGGAACTTGAAGAGACCGAACTCGATGAACTTGAAGAACTCGAGCTTGAAGATGAACTCGCTGCACACACAACTTCATCAGCGGAATTAATTGTCCAGTTATCAAAGAATGCATCCAGCGTACCAGGAACATCAAAACTATTGTTATTTAATGAAAGAAATGTGAGATCACCAGATCCGATAACTTGGTTAGAATGCATTGCAACCCATGAACCACCACTTGTATATCTGTAACTGGTCCAGTTGCTTCCAACTCTAACGATTCTCAGCTTTCTTATGGTAGATGCACCAATAGCCTCACTGAAGAATACTGTATCTGCTACACCGCTGATATGTCTTTTTGAGCCCCATCTATTGCTGTGTGGCTCATAGTACATTTTCATTCTGTTGTTGATATCGATTCTGATATCAATCATTTGTTCGAATGAACCAGATCCAAGATTAGAGTATTGAAAATCAACTTGAATATCGAAGTCGCCTTTAACGGTGAAATTTCCAAGGGTATATCTAGAACCAGTTGAACTAGAATGACGACATCTTAATTGGTTGTTTTGAATGGTTGTATTGGTTCCGCCGAGTCTAGTCCACAAATGAACATTTGGTGGGTCTCCGTCAGAACCAGTGAAGGTATCCAACCATGGATTTACATAACAAGATTCACTGGAACTAGAAGATGTGCTGGATGAAGAGCTGGAGCTGGTCGAGGAGCTTGAGCTGCTACTCGAAGAGCTAGAACTTTCACCACAAATAACCTCATCAGCAGAATTAATAGTCCAGTTATCAAAATTGACGTTGACTGTGCTATTGTTTTCTTGTTCAAAACGTAATCTTAAATATACATCACTGGTGTCGTTGTTAACAACAACTCTACCAGCAGTATTTCCATTCCATTCCCACTGTGAACCGCTCCATATATAACATTTTATTTGACCACTTACTCTAGTAATCCTCAATTTTCCAGAGCTATCATTTTGATTATATGAGTTAAATCCAACATCTGTTCCAGTACAATCATATCCATTCACACCACCAGATTGATGCACTCTCCAAAGATTGGCGATATTTAAACCACCTGATCTTCGATACATCCAAATTGCCAAAAAAGAAGCTCCGTCTGTAGGTTCTGTTAATGATGTTACATCAAAATCAACCTGAATGTCAAAGTCACCAACCAAATCAAATTTAGCTTCTGCTCTTGGAATGTAATTGGCATCATCTCCTGGAGAATTGAAGTTCAGTTTATTGTTCTGAATTGACATGTATTGGGTGCCAGACCCAACTACTTTCCAAAGGTGAACGTTTGGTGGATCACCGTTTGTACCAGTGAAATCGTCTGAGTATGGACTAACGTAGCATGATTCACTCGAACTGGATGAACTCGAACTTGACGATGAACTTGATGAGCTGGTAGATGATGAACTTGAACTGGATGATGAACTCGATGAGCTGGTTGACGACGAACTCGATGAATTTTCAAGGATTTCAAAGTTTTGTGTATATCCAGATATAACTTCCGTATTTGTGGTATCATACCTAGAAAGAACAGGATAAAAATATCTCTTGGTTCCAGTTTCACATGTTATGGATAAGTTCTGTACCAGAGTGGTTCTATCTGAATCCGAGTATACGTCGAGGGTTAGGGTTGATCCATTTCTTTCTAATGTGCAATAATAGAGAGGCGTTGTCGAACCACCAGGAATCCACGAATCTACATTGCCTGTGCTTCGATCATTTAGAGTAAACCTTAAACCAGTTCCAGTGTCTACAACAAGAAATCCGAAACCGTCATTAGCATCGATCAAAGATTGTCTTCCGTTGGTTGCTATGGTATTTGAAAACCAAGCAATATCAACTTCAGATGTGGTAGTTTGAATTGCGGTGATTTCAACTTCGAAATCAACTTTAAGACTTGCGAAATATCCAGCAGTGAAATCTTTATACACATAAGAGATGACATTAATTGGTAACGAAGTGAATGTAACACCTGTGGAATCTACTGTGAGATAACCACCGCTGTCGACCTCTGTATATGTTAAAAGATTTTCGAATGCCATATTCCCTCTTTATATAATGTTGTAGGATTTATAGTTTGTTGGTGATAAATGTGGGGGTCATCGATCACCATTAATCGATTATCGTGGAGTAACCGTCAAGAATATCATCGATCTTCTGATTCTTTCTTCTCCTCCTCTCCACTAAGTTTGTTCGCATGAGCTCAAAATTCTCCACCATCTGTGTCAGGTGAAACGCCAATTGAACATCCTTTGGTTCGGGATCAGGCATATCCTCCAGATTTTCCAATAGGTTTTTTAGGTCGTCAAACCACTCTTGAATATTTTCTGAATTTGTGGATCTTAGGAAAGATTCGTATAACAATGACATTTTTATATCCCCCAATTGTGTAATTATCCTACAACTATTTATCTTTTTCTTTGTCTAAAAGTTTTTGACTTTCGTGATCGTGAATAATCTCCTGCTTTTTTATCTGTTCTTGTACCATTTGAACCAATGTCAATAATGCTGGATCTGGTTTAGGATGTGTTATTCCATTGGAATCCATCTGAACCATTCCATTTCTGAATGATTCCATAGCCTTCTGGTTTCCTTCCAATCTTCTCAAGAGCGACCACTGTAAATCGAAATTCCAATTATCAATACATTGTTTCCTCGTTTCGATTTTTCCAGGATCATCTTCGCTTCCAATTGGTTGTTCAATCCAAGCTACACAACCTCCTTCGCCATCCCAACATTTTTGTGGGCAACCAGACTTCTTAAATTTCTCGAGTCCCCTAATGCAAGGGGGATTATTTTTCGCCATTTCTCAAATTCTCCTCTCTTAATCTTTAGTTGCTGCAATAACACGAGCATAGTATGGATCATAGGTATCATAAGACATACTATGAGCATGATTTGCCTCACCACCCGTGGCACCACCATGACTATGTGCTCCAGCTGGATCGGTTGTAAAATAATGATAATGCGAATCAGGTCCGCCGTCTGTTGCAACATTTGTTCCAGTTTTCGTTTCCAAATTTGTGTTTCCTGTATGTGTATGGTTCGCTTCGCTTGAAATGCTATGCGAGTGAGCCCCAGCACCAGCAGCGACTACATTTGGATTGTAGGTTCTTGCATCTGCACTACCACCAAGAGCATATGACGTTCCAAGAACGATCATTGAATTGTTTGTGAATCCTGTGGTTTTTATTGTCCATCCCACTGGAGCAGAGGCCTGTAGGAATAACATGGCCGTTCCAGATGGAATGTCTCCACCCAAACCAGCATGGGTATGGTTTCCTTGTGCAACCTGAGTCGCTCCAGTTCCAACATCACCATTTCCACTTAGATTTCCAAAGGTTACGCCTGTTGCTGTTATGAATGTATCCGAGTGATCTGCGTTTCCGTGGCCACCAGCCAAATTACCAGCAGCAAATCCTGTATGACCAGAAGCTGCGAAATCCAGGTTGGCAAGCAATGAGTGGTCAGAGCCACCGCCACCACCACCAACAGAAATATTTCCACCGCCTCCCGTGGCTATAATATAATTGATGGAGACTGTGTTAACATTCATCCAAACCCTGACCTCAAGACCGCCAGTTCTGATTTCAATGTCATTTGGTTGAATAACCATGTCTGTTGCATCATCAAAAAAGTTAGTTAATACAGCTAGTTCAGCACTAACTTCCAACAATGAAATATCGATATCGTGATAATACAAACCACTTCCACCATCTAGAGACCAATCTCCAGTAGCGGTTATTCTACCAACGATTGCGTCACTCAGGACGACTTTCGGGGTAAATATGATATCAACAGGTCCAGCTCCAACACGGCTTGTTAGAGCCCTTCCAACTACCTGATAATATGGGTTCGTTTTAACATTGGTGACTTTTCCAGCTTCTGTTGCAGATAGATAAAGAAGGTCACCAGCTGTGACGATAACAGCCCCTTCAACAGGAACATCATTGGCTATACCAGATGTCAAACCCTTTCCTGAGCTGTCGACTTCCAAACCAACAGCTGCAACGGCTATATCAGCTCCAGTGTCACCTGCTGTGGCGATTGCTGGAACAGCGGCCCTGCTTGCATCTGTGTAACACAATTGGCCGACTGTGGTTCCAGTGGTATCTATATTGATTACAGAACCACCAGTTCCGAATTCTTGCCAGTTATTTTCATATCCAAGCCAGAATTTATCTGTCTCGGAGTCGTAAGCGATTCTTGACTGGTCTCTGAATTTAGTATGGGTAGGGAGATTGGTTTCAGTACCAGCATAAAACTTGACATACTCTCTCTTATTATCTTCGTAACCAGATTCAGAATCATAGTTAGAGAAAGCGTTAGATACATCGATCACTGGAGAAGCTCCAGGTTGGATAACTTTAACGACACCTAACAACAGCAAACTATCGACAGGATATCCAGTCGCTCTTTGAGATGGTTTAAGAATCTTAATCTCGGCTTCTGGAGCTGGTCTGGATTTTACGTATGTGTATTCGAGGACAATGTAATAGCTTCCGATCTCGTTGAATCCTGGACCTGGACTGATATAATTGTCCAGATCTTCGAAATCAACACGATGATCCTCAGTCACTTCTATAAGAACGTCATCTTTGAAAACCGTACCTGTTTGAACTACAGCCACAGTTGTTGGTGAAGTGGTATCCAATGCTAAAGCTAAAGAGTTTGTTGACATGAGCACGTTGTCATTTCCTGTCATCATCCGAGTAAATCTGTTTGCAACATTGGAATTATATTCTGCAAACGGATCTACTGTTCTAGTTTGTGTTGGTTTACTGCTCATCTTTATAATCTCCCTTGAGGTATATCCTCTTGATTTCGAATCGCTAAATTACCCTCGTAAATTTTATTTTTGTTCCACTTATTTTAAAAAATATGAACAATTTCTGATAAAGGGTAGGGCGTAAGCATGTTTACTTACGCCCCGTAACTTTTTAACCTATGTGTGATCATAATTTGATATACCTTTCATTATTATGTTCTCATTTTTTTCATAAGTTAAGTTCGGTTCGGATTGCTTTTTCGATGGCTTTTATGGTAGGTCCTGTTGACGGAATCTCGATTACCTTCCAGCCATGCTCCGCTAACTTTCTTGTTCGGTTTGGATCGTGACCTTGGGATTCCATGTTGTGCCAGAATGTATCAGGAAATTGGACATTTATCATCATGATTGGATCAGCAAAGTCTGATATTGCCGAGAAAATCAAACGACCCTGACCATCATATACCTCGATCTGATAGTCCATTTTTACATTAGGCATGTAATCCGACAGGAATCCAATGATTTCATGCTTTTTGGCATCCATTGGATTGTCGAACTCTTTGGTGACTTGTTCCTTTGGAATTTCAAAGTCGTCATCGATTGTTGGGATGTCCTCTTCGATGACAGTCTCTTCACCCAAGATCTCCATGTCCTCTTTAGAGTATTTACTTGGCTTTGAATATGTACTCAAAGCTTTGAATTCGTCGTTAGAAATTGGAGCACCTGGAAATTGGTTGTGGTATTCACTGTATGTTAAACCGTGAGTTTTCAGATGCGATGGTGTCAGGATCATGAACTCTTTTCCACAAACCTGACAGATGATTTTTCCTTTCTCGGAAAATTCGGGGTACGGAAATTTAGTTTCTTCGCTTGCAGTTTCGCTCATTTGTATGTTGCTCCTTCGTGGTTTCGTTTCAATATTTTGTTCTAATTATTTCAGAAGTTATTTTGAAAACTATATATATTAATAAATGATAAGAGATATTTGACCCACATTTTTTATAAAGGAGGTAAGGATAATGAAGTACGTCATAGTGGTTCTTTTAACGGTTGCATTTTTAGCGCTCTGTGCAGTCGCTAAAGGATCGGATGAAGCGGAGTTCAACGAATGGTTTGGTGTTCATGATGCTGTTGGCGACAAATACATCGCAACATTTTCGGGTTCACAAAACTATGAACTTCAAGTATTCATAGATGATAAAAATATTCATCGTCTAAGATTTCATCCCAAGAAGAAGATCAGGCTGGCCACATTTGATCATCGTCATTACACCAGCATGAACTTCAATTCATTGTATGGATTTGACCATTGGATTCGAAGGATGAAAAAGCATTATCGCCTCCAAGTATATTTTGAGGGCGAAGATAGATATGAAGTGTTTTCACTAAAAGGCTTCTACAAAGCAGAAAGGTGGTTATTCAAATGAAAGTTATTATCTCTGGCGACATCCACGGAATGTATGGTTATCTCAACGAGTTGATTCGGAATGAATCTCCTGATCTTCTTATCGTTTGTGGGGACTTCGGTTATGGTTTCCCGAATGATAAGATTGATTCAATCGTTGCAATGAATACCAAAGTTCTGTTCTGTGATGGAAACCACGACAACCATTGGAAGCTTCGTGAGTTGAAGAATCTGGCTGTAACATCAAACGTATTTTATCAGCCGAGAGGTTCGACCTACAGACTTCCAGACGGCAGAAACATTCTTTTCATGGGTGGTGCAAATAGTATTGATAAAGATAGTCGGACTGTCGGTGTCAGTTGGTGGCCAGAGGAAGTGATTTCTCAGAGTGACTTTCAAAACCTGCCAGACGAAGACATCGATATATTTATCACCCACACCTGCTCGAATGAAATCTACGACAGACATATTCAATTCAAGTTGGGTGGCACACATACACCACGAAAAGATCAAGACCCATCATATCACGCTCTTACATCCCTATGGGAAATGTATGGGCCTACCCAATGGTTCTTCGGACACTTCCACATTAATACAAGTGGTCAGCTTTCAGGAACCCGTTGGCAAGCTCTTGCATGTCCGCTGTTTGGGACTGGTGCTTGGTGGATGGAGTTACCAGATTAACCGATTGAGGTGGGGCTTTGAAGGGTATCACAGTGAGGCCAAAAAGCAAACCTGTTAACGCCGCCTTAGCTCCCACCCCATTAACCTAGAAAAGGGGGTGATAGGGGCCTCTGAAATGAGGCCCCGATCATGAACCCTCGGAAAGGTAATCATGGCGGATATTACTGTTGTATTGGATCATCTCATGGAATGGTATGACGATGGATCGCCTCTAGAAGGCGAAGATCTCGAAGAATGGGCCAAACATGCTCGTAAAGCAGTGGAACGGGCCAAGAACGAATTTATGGGAAAAGAATAATGAGACTATCACAACTTATGGTAGAGGTCACCAGAAAGTGCAACATGAAATGCAAGCATTGTATGCGTGGCCCTGCTGAAAATATGACGATGACCAAAGAAATCATGACTTATTTTTTGGCGGATATAAAACATATTAACATGATCGGATTCACTGGTGGGGAGCCCACATTACCTTCTGGTCTTAAAGCTATCAAACAATTCATCAAAATCTGCAAAGCATTCAAGATAACCGTGGACAGCTTTTTTATTATTACGAATGGAAAGGTCTGGAGGGATGACATCCCCAAAGTCACGAATTCATTATTAAAATTCTGTCGGAAGAACAACCACTCAATTATTGAGATTTCCCAAGATCAGTTTCATGATCGCATACCAAAAGAAAGGGAGTTCTTTTTTCAAAGTATGAGGACTGTGTTTGAAACTGAACTTAAAGAAACAAACTTTCAAGTAACCAAGAGAGCGGAAGATATTGATCTTATTGTTGATCAGGGTATGGCAACAGTCAATCAGATTGGCACCAGAGAATATTCGAGTCCCACCATTTCTCCGTTTGGAAGAAATGATGTCCTGCGGGGGATCATATATTTAAACTGTGTGGGTAAAGTTATATATGGATGCGACTGGTCATACGCTTCACAAAACAAGCCACAAAATATCATCTGTTCTGTGAGCGACACTTTTAACAAACGAACCTTCAATAAGTTCTATGCTGACAGAGAGGGATAATGGATCTTTACAATTTAATCGTCGAAACCACCAGAAGATGCAACATGAAATGTGCTCATTGTATTCGGGGTAAAGCACAAAATAGAGCAATGCCAATAGAGCATCTTCGAGCCTTCCTTCAACAAATTAAATATATTTCGTGTGTTACGTTCACTGGAGGAGAGCCCACCCTTCCAAGCGGCATTAAAGTTATGTACAATTTTATGGATGTGTGCAATGCTCTTGGGGTGACAGTCGGTAGCTTCTACATGGTTACCAATGCCAAAGTTTGGAGACCAGATATTGCTATCGTTGTTGGTGACTTATATCATTTCTGTGATGACAACGAAGCAACCTACATCGATATATCGACTGATCAATACCACGATGAAATTGCCAGTAAACGCCGCTGGTTCAAATACGAACTTGAAGAGGCTCTGGATATACGATTTGGCATCGAAGGTATCGTTGGTATGAGAGAAAATATTCGATTTGATAATGTCATATCAGAAGGAAATGCACATGATTGGGGAACTGGGAGGTACATGGAACCCCAAGACGTTTACCTCGAATATTGGGACGACGAACAACCCAGGATAACCGAGGGAGACATCTATATGAATTGTGATGGTAATATAATAAACGGTTGTGATTGGTCTTACGAATCACAAAAACGAGCTGAAAATATTATATGTTCTGTCACAGCTGACTTCGAAAAAGCTGTTAAAAAGATAGCCGTTCAACAAGAATTGGCATAAGGAGAAAGAAAAATGAATACGAAAAAAGTATTAACTGCTATAAAAATCAAAGAGTTGACCCCGAATGGTTTCGTAGAAGTTTTCGAGTTGGAGACCGAGGTGATTCCAGAAGAGGAAAGCGAAAGAATCGCCGAGTCATTATCAACGCTGACAGATATGGCCATGAAGCATGACTCCCTGTTTCTGACGACTGAATTCGGTTCTGTTGTTATTCGTGGTCTCGAAAACAAAACCATCAAGTTCGTGGCCGTCTACACGAATAAACACCCTTACCAAATGGAGAAAAAGTAAATGTCGACAATTGATCTTTCAGGGATATGCAAGCAATTGAAGGATATAGAAGCGAAATTCAATGCATCACAAAGTCCAACTGAACGATACGCCCTCCTTCAATGTATCAATCATATTGCCGAACACCAATTGAAATTTCAACCAGATAATTGGTTCATCGAGCAGTATCGACAAGGTTCTTTGAGGGAGCAGGGCGTCGATCCAGAAATCAAGCGAGGTTGAAATGGAGAAACCCACGCCTTTAAAGAGGCAAAAGGTTTCGAGGTGGAAAGTGGTCAAATCAAACACTCGGTATAGTTGTATGGTTCATGGTGCATCTCCATATGCTATCAGGTATGAGGTAGGCAAAGAAGTTTATGCTCTACCAGAAACAATGGGTATCATGTGCTTCAAAACCCAACAGCAAGCCGAGATGTGGATGTGCAGCCATTATAGTATTGATTACAATAACATACTGATCGAGGTTATTCCAATGGGTCGAGGACGCATCCCAGTCAGTATCGGTAGTCCATTCAGATTGAAAATGTATTACGAAGACCGACCACGATATATTAGAGAATACCACAATATCTTAACACCACCGAAAGGAACCATTTGTTATCCAGCAGTTTATGTGGTAAACTAGGAGGAAAATTAATTGAAAGAGTTTTATGTAAGTAAAATTGAATATAAGATATTCTATGTGAGAGAAGATGGACAGCATCGATTAGCGACCACATGTGATAGTCCCTCTCAGGCGAATGCAGTTAAGAAAGCATTAGAGAGGGCTGGTGCAAAGCATGTCTATGATGAAGAGAATATCGAGGTAGAGGTTACTTAATGGAACCACCAAAAAAGAATTTCGTAATGAATCTCGGTGCAGTTGGAAAGTCTATATTTTACAGAATGGCTTGTGACTGCACCGACCCTGATTGCGATCTCACGATGGAGTTCGAGGCTAATCCAAATGATAAAGCCTTGTATGTATATCTATCCAAGAAGTTGAGAAATTCTGCATATTGGGGATATTCAGAGGACTGGGAACTCTTCGATTGTATTAGCTTTAATTGGTTGAGGATTCTCATTAATAAATTTAAAATGTGTTGGCAGATAGTTGTCAACGGATATATAGAAGTTGAAGAAACATTCATCATAAAAGAAGAACATCATATAAACAGCTTTTTCGATGCTGTTGAGGAAGGTGTTTCTTTCATTGAAGCTCTTCAAGAGGCGATGGAGGAGGATAAAAATGCCCAAGCCTAAACGGAAAAGAAAAAATTGTCCTGAATGTCGCTTCTGGTGGTTTGATCGAACTAATCATGGGTGCACCAAAAATCCTGAGAGGCACACCTACACATCGTTAACTCTTCCAGAGAAAACCAGTGAACGTGAATGGTGTGTTGATATGAAGAAGAGGAAGAAAAATGTCAAAAAGAAAAGTCGTTGAAAGAATTGACGCTGATGCTGTGGCCATCGAGAATGTGGATTGCGATATGATATATGCAGCGTATGCAAAAGACGATGGTCACATCCTTCTCATCACCAGGATTATGGACAGTAAGGATGGTGAGAAATATATAACTGTCTGGCCTTATGCTGATAGAATGTTCAATCATAATTATGAGGCCAGAGACTTGTCACAAATTGTAGAACAAATGCTAAATGATGGATATGAGGTTTATGAGTTCGAGGAAGATCGTGAATTAGCCACATGGATTCTGGAGGT
>JAAUYF010078564.1_pt1 | contig 18725 bp, 9 predicted proteins | sample 7278051 | NCBI WGS metagenome assembly JAAUYF01 (sample SAMN14350202, study PRJNA611818) | marine sediment metagenome | isolation source: surface marine sediment (0.6m) | place: French Polynesia: Moorea | collected 2018-08 | reverse complement strand
GAACTGGAGCGCCTGCGCACCGAGTTCATCAAGGTCAACTACGCCAAGGCGGCCGATATCGCCGACCTGCTGAAGCTGAAAGACAACGCGATCCTGTCGCCGCGCGGCTCGGTCAGCGTCGACGAGCGCACCAATACGCTGCTGGTCAAGGACACCAACTCGAGCCTGTCGAACGTGCGCACCCTGCTCGCCGAGCTCGACATCCCGGTACGCCAGGTATTGATCGAGTCGCGCGTGGTCATCGCCAACGACGATTTCAGCAAGGAGCTGGGCGTCCGTTTCGGCGTGACCAACGACAGCTTCGGCACCAGTACCACAGGAAACGGCGCGATCACCACGGGTAACCTGCAGGGCATTACCGACCTCGCCAACAACAATACCTTCAACGCCCTCGACGGCCTGAACGTCAACCTGCCGGTGCAAAACCCGGCCGGTAGTTTCGCCCTGGCGCTGGCCAAGCTGCCGCTCGGCACGCTGCTCGAAATGGAGCTGTCGGCGGCGCAAATCGAAGGCCGCGGCGAAGTGGTTTCGAGTCCGCGCGTCATTACCGCCGACTCGCACACCGCGCGCATCGAACAGGGTGTCGAAATCCCCTACCTCGAACTCGACGACGGCGACGCCACGCTGAAGTTCAGAAAGGCGGTGCTGGGGCTCGAGGTAACGCCGCAGATTACCCCGGACGATCGCGTCATCATGGATCTCGACGTGCGCAAGGACAACCAGGGCGAGCTGGTCGCATTCGGCCAGGGCCTGTCGGCGCCGACCATCGATACCCGTGAAGTGCAGTCGCAGCTGCTGGTCGACAACGGCCAGACCGTGGTCCTCGGCGGTATCTACGAAACCACCAAGACCAACCAGGTGACGCGGGTGCCCTTTTTCAGCGACATCCCGATCATCGGCAACCTGTTCAAATCGACGGTCGAAGTCGACGACCGCTCCGAGCTGCTCATTTTCGTTACCCCGAAAATCCTGCAGGGCGCGAACATCGACATCCGCTGATCGGTTTTACTCCGATAAAAAAGGCAGCCCCGGTGGCTGCCTTTTTTTTGTCTGATATCATTAGCCGATGGACCACCGCAACATTATCCTGATCGGCCCCATGGGTTCCGGCAAGTCGACCATCGGCAATATTATCGCCAAACGGCTGCACCGGGAATTCCAGGATAGCGATCATTTCATCGAGGAGCGCACCGGCGTCGATATCGCGCGCATTTTCGATATCGAGGGCGAAGAGGGTTTCCGCGACCGCGAGTCGAACGCTCTGGCCGAACTGCTCAGCGAGAACAACCGCGTCATCGCCACCGGCGGCGGCTCGGTGCTGCGCGAGGAAAACCAGAAGCTGCTCAAGCAAAAGGGTTACATCATTTTCCTCGACACCTCGGTAAACCAGCAAATGCAGCGCCTGTCACGCGATAAGAAACGGCCGCTGCTGCAAACCGAAAATCCGCGCGCGCGCCTCGAGGCGCTGTTTGAGAAGCGCCACCCGATTTATCTCGACCTGGCGGATCTCGCGATCAAGACCGACAAACGCGTGGCGCGCAGGCTCGCGGCCGATATCATCAACCAGTTACCCGAAAACCTGAAGTAGGCATGGATCTCAAACACGAATTAAAGGTCGACCTGGGCGACCGCAGCTACCCGATATTCATCGGCAGCCAACTGCTTGGCGAAGCCGACCTGATCCGGCCGCATCTCCACGGCAGCTCGGCGCTGGTGGTTTCGAATACGACGGTGGCCCCGCTTTATCTCGAGCCGCTGCAACATTCGCTCGACGCCGCCGGCATTCGGCACGACGCGCTGATTCTCGAAGACGGCGAACGCTTCAAAACCATGGCGTCGGTCGAGTCCGTTCTCGACCTGCTGCTGCAGGCGCGCCACGACCGCCGCAGCACGGTGATCGCGCTCGGCGGCGGCGTGGTCGGCGATATCGCCGGTTTCGCCGCCAGCATTTACCAACGCGGGGTCAACTTCGTCCAGATACCGACAACGCTGCTGTCCCAGGTCGACTCGTCGGTGGGCGGAAAAACCGGGGTGAACCACCCGCTCGGCAAAAACATGATCGGCGCGTTTTACCAGCCGCGCTGCGTCCTGATCGACATCGACACCCTCCGCACCCTGCCCGCGCGCGAGCTCAGCGCGGGCATGGCCGAGGTGATCAAGTACGGCCTGATTCACGACGCCGCGTTTTTCGACTTGATCGAGCGTAATATCGGGGACCTCATGCTCGGCGACGCGGCCCAGCTGGCCGAGGCCATCCTGATTTCCTGCCGCACCAAGGCGCGCGTGGTCGAGCTCGACGAACGCGAATCCGGTTTACGCGCCATTCTCAATCTCGGGCATACCTTCGGCCACGCGATCGAAACGGTGCAGGGTTACGGCAACTGGCTGCACGGTGAAGCCGTCGCCGCCGGCATGGTCATGGCGATCGACCTGTCGATCCGCCACGTCGGGATCGTCGAGTCGGTGCGTCAGCGCATTATCGAGCTGCTGCAAAAGGCGGCGCTGCCGGTAGTACCGCCCGACGACATGAGTGCGAACCAGTTTCTCGACGCCATGGCGATCGACAAGAAAGCGGTCGACGGCCAGATCAAGCTGGTGCTGCTGCGCGCGCTCGGCGAAGCGTTCGTAACCAGCGACTACGATCACGACAAGCTGATGGAAACCCTGCCCGGCTGATCCCGGGCCTCGGAGAAAAATCAGCTGGCCAGTCGCCAGCTAATCTAACAACCTCCATCTCATCCCAGGCATAAGCACTCAGAGTAAAAACTGGCTGCGCCAGTTTTTACTCTGAGTCCCCTTTGGCAGAAATTGCACAAAATTGGGGCAATGTCGATCTGTCTATTCAACCCGGTTTTGTCTCGGCGGGGCGCGCAGGTATACTATCTGGCCTTTTGCGCGCAGAAAAATCCACGCACAGTATTACGACATCGGCGTCAGCACGCCGCGGGAACACGATCGAATCGATGGAAACAGTAAACAGCAGTACAGGTCTCTACCAGCCCGGCTTCGAAAAAGATAGCTGCGGTTTCGGATTGATCGCCAATATCGACGACAAGCCCAGCCACTGGCTGGTCAAAACCTCGATCGAGGCGCTCGCGCGCCTGACCCATCGCGGCGCGGTCGCCGCCGACGGCAAGTCGGGCGACGGCTGCGGCCTGCTGCTAAAAAAACCCGACTCGTTTCTGCGCGCGCGCGCCGAAGAGCTCGGTATTCACTGCGCGCGGCGCTACGCGGTCGGTCTCGTGTTCGTATCGCCGTTCGACGACGAAACCGCGTACTCGCAGCAGGTCATCGCCGAAAAGATTACCGACCAGGGGCTCGAGGTGGCCGGCTGGCGCGAGGTACCGGTCGATCCGTCGGCCTGCGGCGAGGAGGCGCTGAAGTCGCTGCCCGCGATTTACCACGTTTACGTCAACGCACCCGACGACCTGTCGCGCGCCGACTTCAACCGCAAGCTTTACCTCGCGCGCCGCGCCGCCGGCAAGGCTTTCGAGGTGCAGGACAACGAGCGCGCCGAGCAGTACTACTACATTGCGAGCATGTCCAACGACGTGTTGTCGTACAAGGGCCTGGTCACCCCGGAAAACCTGCCGGTGTTTTACCAGGACCTGAATCACCCCGAGCTCGAATCGGCGATTTGCGTATTCCACCAGCGATTTTCGACCAACACCTGGCCGCAGTGGAAACTGGCGCAGCCGTTCCGCTACCTGGCGCACAACGGTGAAATCAATACGATCCAGGGCAACCGCAACTGGGCCAACGCGCGCGCCTACAAATTCAAGTCCGACATGCTGCCCGACATCGATGCGATCAACCCGATCGTCAACATGACCGGTTCGGATTCGAGCTCGCTCGACAACATGCTCGACTTCCTGCTCTCGGGCGACATGGATTTATTCCGCGCGGTGCGCCTGCTGATTCCGCCGGCCTGGCAAAACGTCGACAACATGGACCCGGCGCTGCACGCGTTTTACGAGTATACGTCGATGCACATGGAGCCCTGGGACGGCCCCGCCGGCATCGTCCTCACCGACGGCCGCCACGCCTGCTGCGTGATGGACCGTAACGGTCTGCGTCCCGCGCGCTGGGTCATGACCAAAGACCGCCATATTACGCTCGCGAGCGAAATCGGGGTCTGGGATTACGCGCCCGAGGACGTCATCGCCAAGGGCCGGCTGCGGCCCGGCGAAATGATCGCCGCCGATACCAAGACCAGTAAACTGCTGCTGTCCGAGGACATCGACAAGCAGCTGCAAAACCGCCACCCCTACGAAATCTGGCTGCGCGATCGGCTCAAGCACCTGAGCGCGCACCCGGTGGCGTCGCCGTTCTCGGCGCTGTCGATGGACCGGGAAACGCTGAACCGCCTGGAAAAACTGTTCCAGGTCAGCTTCGAAGAGCGCGACCAGGTTCTCAGGGTGCTGGCCCAGGATGCGCAGGAAGCCACCGGCTCGATGGGCGACGATACGCCGCTGCCGGTGCTGTCGCAGCATCGGCGCTCGCTCTACGACAGTTTCCGCCAGCAGTTCGCGCAGGTGACCAATCCGCCGATCGATCCGCTGCGCGAGCAAATCGTCATGTCGCTGGAAACCTGCTTCGGGCGCGAGCTGAACCTGTTCGACGAATCCGCCGAGCACGCCGATCGCCTGATCGTCAGCTCGCCGATTCTGTCGGAACAAAAATTCGTCGATTTGAAAGCCTGGCACGACAAGGGCTACTCGCACGAAGTCATTTCGCTCGGTTACGACCCGCAAAAGCAAACGCTGCGCGAGGCGATTGTAGACATCCAGGACCAGGCCGAGCGCGCCTCGCGCCGCGGCATCGTGATCGTGATCCTGAGCGATAACGACGTTCCGCGCGAGCAGCTGATGGTACACGCCGCGCTCGCCACCGGCGCGGTGCACCATCGCCTGTCCAATACCGGCGGGCGCTGCGACACCAACATCGTGGTCGAGACCGGCAGCGCGCGCGACCCTCACCACATGGCGGTATTGCTCGGCTTCGGCGCCACCGCGGTCTATCCGTACATGGCTTACGCCAGCATCGTCGGCATGACCCGCACCGGCGAAATCCCCGAAATCAAGTGCCCCGATACCGGCTCCAACTACCGCCGCGGCATCAACAAGGGCCTGTACAAGATCATTTCGAAAATGGGCATTTCGACCATCGCGAGCTACCGCGGCGCGCAACTGTTCGAAATCGTCGGCCTGCACCGCGAAGTCGTCGACCTGTGTTTCCCGGGCACGACCTGCCGCATCGACGGCATCGGCTTCGACGAGCTCGAGGCCGAGCAGCGCCAGCTCAACCGCATCGCGTGGAACCCGCGTAAAACCGTCGACCAGGGCGGATTGCTCAAGTACATGCATGGCGGCGAATACCATGCCTACAACCCGGACGTCGTGCAAAGCCTGCAGGCCGCGGTCAACAGCGGCGATTACGCGCTGTGGAAAAAATACGCCGGTCTCGTCAACAACCGCCCGGCCACCGCGCTGCGAGACCTGATGCGCCTCAAACCGCAAACCCCGATCGAACTCGACCAGGTAGAGCCCGCCGAGGAAATCCTCAAGCGTTTCGACTCGGCCGGCATGTCGCTGGGCGCACTGTCGCCCGAGGCGCACGAAACGCTGGCGCAGGCGATGAACCAGCTCGGCGGCCGCTCCAACTCGGGCGAAGGCGGCGAGGACCCGGATCGCTACGGCACCGACAGGGTGTCGAAAATTAAGCAAATCGCGTCCGGACGCTTCGGCGTCACCCCGCACTACCTGGTCAACGCCGAGGTGCTGCAAATCAAGATCGCGCAGGGCGCGAAACCCGGCGAAGGCGGCCAGCTGCCCGGCAACAAGGTCAACGAAATGATCGCGCGCCTGCGGCACTCGAAACCCGGGGTAACGCTGATTTCACCGCCGCCGCACCACGATATTTACTCGATCGAGGACCTCGCCCAGCTGATCTTCGATCTGAAACAGGTCAACCCGCAGGCGCTGGTATCGGTCAAGCTGGTCGCCGAGGCCGGCGTCGGCACGATCGCCGCCGGCGTGGCCAAGGCTTACGCCGACCTGATCACGATCGCCGGGTACGACGGCGGCACCGGAGCGAGCCCGCTGACCTCGGTCAAATACGCCGGCTCGCCGTGGGAGCTCGGACTCTCCGAAACCCACCAGGTACTGCGCGCGAACAAGCTGCGCAGCAAGGTGCGAATCCAGACCGACGGCGGCCTCAAGACCGGTCTCGACGTAATCAAGGCCGCGATCCTCGGCGCCGAGAGTTTCGGTTTCGGCACCGGGCCGATGGTCGCCATGGGCTGCAAGTACCTGCGCATCTGCCACCTGAACAATTGCGCCACCGGCGTCGCCACGCAAAACGTCACCCTGCGCGAACAGCACTACGTCGGCACCACCGAGAAGGTTAAAAATTACTTCCGCTTTATCGCCGAGGAGGCGCGTGAAATTCTCGCCAGCCTCGGCGTGAGCAAGATCGAGGATCTGATCGGGCGTACCGACCTGCTCGAAGTCATCGAAGGCATAACCGCTTCGCAAGGCAAGCTCAACCTCGCGCCGATCCTGTCCGACTGGGGCATCGACGAAGATCTGCCGCAGTTTTGCCGCGAGGAGCGTAACGAACCCTGGGACAAGGGCGAACTCGCCGAACAGATGGTGCGCGACTGCATGCCGGCGATCGAAAGCTCGAGCGGCGGCGAATTCAGCTACGACGTCAACAACACCCACCGCTCGATCGGCGCCAGGCTGTCGGGCGAAATCGCGCGCGTCCACGGCAATTACGGCATGGCGGAAAACCCGATCACGCTGCGGCTCAAAGGCACCGCGGGCCAGAGCTTCGGCGTCTGGAACGCCGGCGGGCTGCACATGTACCTCGAGGGCGACGCCAACGACTACGTCTGCAAGGGCATGGCCGGCGGCAAGGTCGTGATTACCCCGCCCGCGAACAGCGCCTTCAATTCGCAGGAAGCAACGATTATCGGCAACACCTGCCTCTACGGCGCCACCGGCGGCAAGCTGCTCGCCGCCGGGCTCGCCGGCGAACGCTTCGCGGTGCGCAATTCCGGCGCGCACGCGGTGGTCGAGGGCGTCGGCGATCACGGCTGCGAATACATGACCGGCGGCGTGGTGACAATCCTCGGCAACACCGGCTACAATTTCGGCGCCGGCATGACCGGCGGAATTGCTTATGTACTCGACCTCGACCGCAACTTTTTCGACCGGGTTAACAAGGAACTCATCGATATTCACCGCATCGTCGACGAATCGATGGAGACCCACCGCATGTACCTCGAACAGGCGATCGCGGAGTACGTCGAGGAAACCGGCAGCGAATGGGGCCGCTACGTGCTCGACAGCTTCAACCACTTCAAGCGCAAGTTCTGGATGGTCAAACCCAAGGCGGCCGAATTCGATTCCCTGCTGGAGACGTTGCAACGCAATGCCGCCTAGCGCGGTCGGCAGGCCAAGCGTCATTGCGAGGAGCGCAGCGACGAAGCAATCTCCCCGCCCTCGCGTCATTGCGAGGAGCGCAGCGGCGAAGCAATCTCCCCGCCCTCGCGTCATTGCGAGGAGCGCCCGGCTACGCCCCTCGGCTTCGCCAGGGCAAGCAGCGACGAAGCAATCTCCTGCTGCTTGCATCGGGCTTCTGGATTCCGTATCCCGGCAAGATTGCCGCGGCGCTTCGCGCCTCGCAATGACAGCAAACGCGGCAATCCGAGGCCTGGCCGGCCCGATTCCAGCTTCCGCCAACAGCCAGTCCTAGTCCCGATGGCCGGCAGAATCCCGCGCAACTTCATCGACGACCTGCTGAACCGGGTCGATATCGTCGAAGTCATCGACAGCCGCGTGCCGCTGAAGAAAAAAGGCCGCGACTACTGGGCCTGCTGCCCGTTCCACGGCGAAAAGACGCCGTCCTTTTCGGTCAGCCCGGGCAAGCAGTTTTACCATTGTTTCGGCTGCCAGAAATCCGGCAACGCAATCGGTTTCCTGATGGATTACGACCATATGGAGTACGTCGAGGCGATCGAAACGCTGGCCGGCACGCTCGGGCTCGAGGTGCCGCGCGAGGAGGGCCACGCCCCCGCGCGCCCGAAACCGCAAGGGCTCGATTCGATGTTCGAGCTGATGGACAACTGCTCGAATTACTACCAGGCGCAGCTGCGCCAGTCACAGCCCACGATCGAATACCTGAAGGGCCGCGGCATCAGCGGCCAGACCGCCAAAGCCTACGGCATCGGGTACGCACCGCCGGGCTTTCACAACCTCTCCGGCGACGAAAAAATGCTCGTCGAAACCGGCATGATGATCCGCAAGGACAACGGCTCGGCCTACGACCGCTTCCGCCACCGGCTGATGTTCCCGATCCGCGACCGCCGCGGGCGCACGATCGCGTTCGGCGGGCGCGTGATCGACCCCGAGGATAATCCGAAGTACCTGAATTCACCCGAATCCGAGTTATTCCACAAGGGCGAGGAAATCTACGGGCTTTACGAAATGAAAAGAGCGGTCACCAATATCGGCCGCATCTACATTACCGAGGGTTACATGGACGTGGTCGCGCTGGCCGAACACGGTGTCGAAACCGCGGTGGCGACGCTCGGCACCGCGATCAATAACCGCCAGATCGAGGGGCTGTTCCGCGTCTGCAGGAATCTCGTGTTCTGCTTCGACGGCGACGCCGCCGGCAAAAAGGCCGCCTGGCGCTCGCTCGAGCAGTGCCTGCCGTCGCTGAAGGAAGGACGGCTCGCGTCTTTCCTGTTCCTGCCCGAGGGCCAGGACCCGGACAGTTACATCGGCGCTCACGGCAAGGAGGCCTTCGAGCGGCTGGTCGACGACGCTTCGACCCTGACCGATTTCCTGTTCCAGACGCTGCTTGGCGAATGCAACATCAAGACGCTGGAGGGCCGCTCGCAGTTTCTCGACCGGCTGCGCCCCTACTTCGGCCAGATCCCGCTGCAAAGCCTCAGGGACCAGATCCTGGCCGAAGTCGAAACCCGGCTCGGACAGCGCGTCGACGGCCGCATGCTGCGCCTGCTCGGCGCCGACAAGCCGGAGACCGAGCGGCCCCTCAGGCTGCCCGAGCAGCACTGGACGCCGACCCGGCTGGCGATCAATTTACTGCTCAAAAAACCGGCCCTCGCGCATACCACGGGCACCCACCACGAACTCGCCGACAGCGGCATTCCCGGCGTGGATCTGCTGCTCAAGATCCTCGACCGGATCCACGACGAGCCGGAAATCACGACCCAGAACCTGCTCGACCGTTTTCAGGGCGACGAGCACCAGAACCACCTTTACAAGCTGGCCGCGATGGAGCCGGCAATGGACGACGACAGCAGTCTCGAGCGCATGTTCGAGGACAGTTTACAAAGGCTGCAAAAACAGTATATTGACCACCGCCAGAAGACACTGATAAGCAAATTACAGTCCGGCGAAGCGCTCTCCGAAGCGGAAAAACTCGAGCACAGAAAATTGTTCACAAATCAACCACGCGACGCGGGTTGACTTGGAAAAACCCGAAAAAGTCTTATATACTGAAGCGTTACCCTGCAACACCTGACATTTTCGAGGCACCATGGATCAAGACCAGCAATCCCGGCTTAAAGAACTCATTGCCAAAGGCAAGGAACAGGGCTTCCTGACCTACGCGGAAGTCAACGATCACCTGCCCGAAGGTATCGTCGAGCCGGAGCAGATCGAAGATATTATCCGCATGATCAACGACATGGGGATCAAGGTCCACGAGTCCGCGCCCACCGAATCCAACGACATCCTGTCCGACACCGAAACCGAGCCGGACGAGGATGCCGCCGAGGAAGCCGCCGCGGCGCTGGCCTCGCTCGACAGCGAATTCGGCCGCACCACCGACCCGGTGCGCATGTACATGCGCGAAATGGGCACGGTCGAGCTGCTCACGCGCGAGGGCGAAATCAAGATCGCGCGGCGCATCGAAAACGGTCTGAACCAGGCGATGAGCTCGCTGGCGCGCTATCCCGACACGATGCGCCTGATTCTCGAGCGCTACAACGAGGTGCGCGAGGAAGAAGCCAAGCTCAGCGACCTGATCGTCGGTTTCGTCGACCCCGAGGAAGACCCCGATTCGATCCCGCTGCCGGCGGCGTCGCAGGCCGACGACGACGACGATGCCGACGTCGACGATACAGGCCCCGATCCCGAGGAAGCGGAAAAACGATTCACCACGATCGAGCGCGCGTTCAACCGCGCGATGAACTGCAGCGCCAAGAACGACGAAAAGGGTTACGAGCGCAACATGAACCGCGCGGTCAAGGAGCTGATGGAAATCAAGCTGCTGCCGCTGTTCATCGACAAGCTCGCGGCCAACCTCAAGGACGTGATCAACCGCATTCGCAGCAACGAACGCACGATTCTCGACCTCTGCGTCAAGACCGCGCACATGCCGCGCAAGACCTTCATCGAGACCTTCAAGGCCAACGAGACCAACCTGAACTGGATCAACAGCCACCTGAAGTCGGGCGAGAAATACGTCAAGGCGCTCGAGGGCGTCAAAGAAGAAATCCTGCGCTACCAGAAGCGGCTGAAAAAGATCGAAAAGGATTCGCACCTGTCGATCCACGACATCAAGGAAATCAACCGCAAGATGTCGATCGGCGAAGCCAAGGCGCGGCGCGCGAAGAAGGAAATGATCGAGGCCAACCTGCGCCTGGTCATCTCTATCGCGAAAAAATACACCAACCGCGGCCTGCAGTTCCTCGACCTGATCCAGGAAGGCAACATCGGCCTGATGAAGGCGGTGGACAAGTTCGAATACCGCCGCGGCTACAAGTTTTCGACCTACGCCACCTGGTGGATTCGCCAGGCGATTACGCGTTCGATCGCGGACCAGGCGCGCACCATCCGCATCCCGGTACACATGATCGAAACGATCAACAAGCTCAACCGCATCTCGCGGCAAATGCTGCAGGAGCTCGGCCGCGATCCGCAGCCGGAAGAGCTGGCCGAGCGCATGGACCTGCCCGAGGACAAGGTGCGCAAGGTGCTCAAGATTTCGAAAGAGCCGATTTCGATGGCAACCCCGATCGGCGACGACGAGGATTCGAACCTCGGCGATTTCATCGAGGATACCAACGTGCTGCTGCCGGCGGATACCGCGACCAACGCGGGCCTGTCCGAGTCGACGCGCGAAATCCTGTCCAGCCTGACCCCGCGCGAGGCCAAGGTGCTGCGCATGCGCTTCGGTATCGATATGAATACCGACCACACGCTGGAAGAAGTCGGCAAGCAGTTCGACGTCACCCGCGAGCGCATTCGCCAGATCGAGGCCAAGGCATTGCGCAAGCTGCGTCATCCCTCGCGCAGCGAGCAGCTGCGCAGCTTCATCGACGCCGACTGACGCCGCGGGCATCATTGCGAGGCGCACAGCGCCGCGGCAATCTCCCAAATAATGTCATCCCCGCGCAGGCGGGGATCTTGCAAAATTTCGTAAGCAAATTAAGATTCCCGCCTGCGCGGGAATGACGTAAAATTTCCGTCCCTGCGTCGGATACCCTGACGCAGGATTTTTTCGCTGTGCAAGGCGCGCGAAGAGGAGCAATGGAGCGTAGCTTAACGCGACGTGACCGCCACGACGATGAGCGCAACGCCGCACGGCGGAAATAAGACAAGTCAGAGGGCCTGTAGCTCAGTTGGTTAGAGCAGTGGACTCATACGCAAGTGTGACCTGCGGTAGCAATGCCGCACGGAAAAATCGGATGAATTGCTGGAAAGCTAAGTCCTGTCGGGATATGCCAATCAGCAGCCAAGCCTGAAAGGCGTTTCAGGAAGGTTCAGAGACTAGGCGGTGCGGCACGATCCTGTCGTTTAAAACGCCATTAGCGTCCGACACCCCACGCGGGTGATGATATAGTCCGCGCCACCGCGAAAGCGGCGGAGAACGTGAATCCATTGGTCGCTGGTTCGAGTCCAGCCGGGCCCACCATTCCCACAAAACTCAATGGCTTATAGCGACGGGAAAAAAGTGGACTAATAGTCCATGGGTCGCCGTTTGGGATGTATTGGCCGTAGATTTACAGTTCTTCAGAAGGCCCACGCTCAAAATTTAGCGACCAGCGGCAGGAAACGCCCCTGAGCACCTCATCGCCAGCTTTTAAGAAGTTATTTGTTCTCGCCGCCTGCACTTCGAAGCGAACCCGCCCGCAGTGACCATCCGCCCTGATGTTTAATCATTTTCCATCCCGCCGGTCAGCGACACCGGCGTCTTCGAAATAGCAATGCGGTCATTGCTCGGCTCGCGAACTATCGCTGTATGGGTTGACATACATCAAAGCACCGCGGCCTGGTATGTATATTGTGGAAGCTGTCTGGAAAATTTGCCCATTCTCTCGGCAAAACAATGCATTTCAACCGATCTTGAAGCGATTAAATTAACTGCTACAATCCGGAAGATGGCAAAAGGCGAAGATACCAGCGATTAATGGAAATTGAATTGCGACGATTCGCGACGTCGCGTTGACCAGAGGTAACCTACTATGAAACAAATAGCTGTATCGTTGACAGCAGTTACCTTGCTGCTGTTCACCAGCTTTCAGGGATTTGCGGCCGAACCGTACGCCGGCTACGGTTCCGAACCTACCAGCAGCGATCACGTCGGCGAGAAGGAGTATTCACCTTACCTGAACATCGGCTATCCACAGCGCGTGTTCTGGGGCGATACCCACACCCACACCGCCTTTTCGACCGATGCGGGCATGGTCGGCAATCGGCTAGGACCGGACGAGGCTTATCGCTTTGCACGCGGCGAGATCGTCGTCGCCAGCAACGGCGTGCGCGCAAGGCTGCAGCGCCCGCTCGATTTTCTCGTGATTTCGGACCACGCCGAGAACCTCGGGCTGGCACCTATGATAGCCGAGAGAAATCCGGACCTGCTGAAAACGGACTTCGGAAAACAAATCGCCAATCTGGTATACGACGGCAAGTATTGGGAAGCCTATGCGCTCTGGGGCCAGGGCATGATGACCAGAACAGATCCGCTTGCGGGTAACGAATCCCTCACCCGCACGATGTGGGAACGCCTCACCGCGTCGGCCGAAAAATTCAACGAGCCGGGCAGGTTCAGCGCGATCATCGGTTTCGAATGGACTTCCAGTCCCGGCGGCAACAACTTGCATCGCAACGTTCTGTTGCGCGACGGCAAGGATAAAGCCGACCAGATCATTCCACTCTCCAATTACGATACCAGCGATCCGGAAGAACTATGGAAATGGATGGAGGCCTACGAGAAGAAGACCGGCGGCCGCATGCTGGCGCTCGCGCATAACGGCAATTTATCCAATGGATTGATGTTCGACGACGTCACCTTCACCGGTAAAAAGCTGACCCGTGACTACGCCGAGCGTCGCATGCGCTGGGAGCCGCTCTACGAAGTCACCCAGATCAAGGGCGACGGCGAAGCGCATCCATTCCTGTCCCCGGATGACGAGTTCGCGGATTACGGTTCCTGGGACAAGGGCAGCTTCGGACCGGAACCCAAGACCAGGGAGATGCTGCCACGGGAATATGCTCGCGAAGCCCTGAAACGAGGTCTTCAATATGAACAGGCGCTCGGTGCCAACCCCTTCAAGTTCGGCATGGTCGGTTCGACCGATAGTCACACCTCGCTGGCAACCATCGAGGAAAACAACTTTTTCGGCAAGGCGACACCCGCCGAGCCGAGCGCTGATCCGGCGCGGTTCTATGAGAAAATCACCGGCTACGCTCAGGAACCTGACGGACCTGACATCACCATACGCTCAGGCAGTTCACTGGCCTCGGGGCTGGCCGCGGTGTGGGCGACCGACAATACCCGCGAAGCCATCTGGGACGCTATGGCGCGCAAGGAAGTCTATGCCACCACCGGCACGCGCATGACAGTGCGGGTGTTTGCCGGCTGGGACTTCGACGAGGCAGACGTGCAACGACCGGATTTTGCCGAGAAGGGTTACCTGCGCGGCGTGCCGATGGGAGGCGATCTACGCAACGCACCGCAAGGCAAGGCGCCGACCTTCGTGATTCGCGCGCTGCGCGATGTCGATGGCGCCAACCTGGATCGCATTCAGATCGTCAAGGGCTGGATGGATAGTGACGGCGAACTGCACGAACAGGTCTACGACGTGCTGTGCTCCGACGATCGCGGGATCAACGACAAGCATCGTTGCGAGAAACCGGTTGGTAACACCGTCGATGTGAAAAACGCGACCTACACTAACAGCATCGGTGATGCGCTGATGATGGCGCACTGGAAAGACCCGGCCTTCGATCCCGGGCAGCACGCTTTCTACTATACGAGGGTGCTCGAAATTCCGACGCCGCGCTGGACGACCTACGACGCCGCGTTCTACAAAATCGATTTACCCGAAGGTATCGAGCCGACGCACCAGGAGCGGGCCTACACCTCTCCAATCTGGTATACGCCATGATGCATCAGAAAGGGTTCATCGTGTTGCGTTCAATTTTGCTTGTCATTGCCTGTATCCTGTCAGCGCCTGCGCTTTCTCAACAGGCGGATGCCGAAACAAGAACCGACGATGGCGCCAAACCGTCCGCAGGTTTGATCTGGTCGGTAACGCCCTATATCTGGGCGGTCGATACCAGGGTTGACCTGACGGTCGACGACAGCCCCGTGGGTGGCGGTAAAGTCACCTTCAATGACTTGCTGGATACGCTGGATACCGCGTTTCAGGTCGTGGTTGAGACGGGTGCCGAAGGCGGTAACTGGAGCGCCTTTGTCGATTTCACCTACATGGACGCATCGGACGGCAATACCGTCAACGTGGATGGCACTGATGTAAGAGTCGATACGGACTCGACCCAGATATTCGCGGACCTGGCCGTCGCGTGGTGGCCGCAGGGTATAGGAGATGGTTACAGCGTCTATGGCGGTATCCGGCATACCGACCTGGATGATGATTACGATCTGAGCGATGCCGCCTCGGGAACCCCCATCGATAGTGTTGATAACTCTCGTAGTTTCACCGATGCGTTGATCGGTGGGCGCTACATGCACGATTTCAATGATCGCTGGTCATTGCTGACCAGGGCAGATTATTCGTTTGGCGACTCGGAAGGAATCTGGCAGCTACAGGCAATGGCCAGGTACGCGGTCGGCGGCAAACAGCAACACGGTATCATCGCAGGATATCGATACAAGGAAGCGGAACTCGAAGACGACGGTGTCAACGAGGACTACGAGTACAAGGGACCGGCCGTCGCTTTCAATTTCCGGTTTTGACGCCAGGCCAATACCCCGGGAGACACCCTGTGATGAAGCTCAGAAGCAGTTGTCTTGCCGTGATTTTTCTGGGTTTCGCGATCGTGGTGTTTTCTCAACCGGCGCCTGCCCAGAACTGGGTCCCTGTTGTCGGCAAGGAGCGCATTCGTGAGCTGGTCAGCGGCTCGCGGCCCGAGATACTTTTGCGCGATGGTGTGATCGCCACGGGTGAATACTATCCCGACGGCACCGCTGTTATCGATGCCTGGGGCGAGACTTTCGAGAGAACCTGGGAAGTCGTCGATGACGAGACTGTTTGTTACATGTCAGTAACGACGACGAATTGCTATACCGTCGAGCAGAATAGCGAAAACCCCGCGGAATTCCGGCTGACTCACACCGAGACGCGCAAGGTTATCGTTGCCATCGAGAAGCGCGCCGACCCGGTCGTGTTCGAGCGATTGGATCAACCCGATTCGGATGGCGGTATCGGCTCCCCGAGCGCGGCTGAAATCGCCGCAGAGTTGTCGAATCCGAACACCAATTTGGGCTCGATGAATACAAACTTCGAGTACATTGCCTATGATGGTGATTTGCCCGGTGCGGATAACAAGTCAGCGCAGCGAGCCACGTTCCAGCCGTCGCTGCCGTATGCGCTGTCACCGGATACCAATCTGTTCGTCAGGCCTGCCGTTCCGCTGATTATTGATCAGGATGTGCCCGCGCCAGATGGTTTTGAATCCGAGAGTTACGAGCTCGGCGATATTTCGTTCGATGCGCTGATAGCCAGGACCTTCACCGAAATCGGCTTCGTTGGTGGTGTCGGCATTGTCGGCACTTTGCCGACAGCGACACAAGACAGCCTCGGTCGTGATCAGTGGTTGCTCGGCCCGGAAGCCGTGGGAGCGATTGTCCGTCCGTGGGGTGTTGTTGGTGTGCTAGTGACACATCAATGGGACGTGGCGGGCGAAGATGATTTCGACACCAGCATCACCGGCGGCCAGTATTTTTTCGCCTTCAATCTGGAAGACGGCTGGCAAATCAATGCCTCGCCTACTTTCTCCTATGATCACGAAGCCGATAGCGACAACGACCTGACGTTTCCAGTTGGTATCGGCGCATCGAAGACCAGCATACTGGACGGTCGACCGTGGAAATTTAGTTTGCAGTACTGGCACTATGTCGAGTCGCCGGATGCGTTCGGGCCCGATTGGCAAATACGCTTTTCCGTCTCACCGGTTGTCGCCCTACCCTGGTGAAGTTTTTGGTTGCTACCGCCACAATCCACATTGTTCTTGCGTGGCCAGGTTGCAACTTCAAAACACAATAAAACCGCGCGGTGAGCATTTGTCAGCTGAGGGAGAAAACTCTGGACGGTATGACTGGATGCTTGCCGCCCTGGAAGAGGCAGAGCGATAACCGAAGATACTGTCCCCGGAAGCATAATTCTCGTGTGATCGCGCAAAGATAACGGTCCAGGCTATTCGGCCAGTAACCTCGCAGGGTTGCTGCGTTTACAGATCAGGCTTGTGCAACATTAGCCTGTCTTCCCTGCTTTTTAACGGCAAGGTGCAGACCGCGCGCCAGGCCGGGTCACCAACCGCTTAAATCCGGGCCTCGGACTCTTTCGCTACCGCATCGTCCGGCAGGACCCTGGCGGCGAGGTGCTCGGCCAGCAGGTAGATCCGGCGCAGCTTGTCGAGCACATCGGTCTGCAGGCGGTGTTTGACCAGGCGGTCCTCGTCGTCGAGCGCGAGGCGCTCGGCCTGCCGGGCCATTACCCGCTCGCTCAGTCGCCAGAACTCGTCGCGGTGCACGAGTACGTCCTGGGCCGCCCTCTGGTCCTGGTCGACCACGGCCTTGAACGCGGCATCGAGCGCGTTGACAACCGATTGATAAGCCTGCTGCAGCATTTCACCGGTAGTCTCGCTCACCTTGATACCCTTGAGCTGAAAGCTCTGACCCACGGCCACGAGCTCTCTGCCGACCACGTCACCCAGGGATTCGATGTCCGCCGCCAGGCCGAGCGCATTGGCGTGCTGCTCGGCCTCTTCATCGGTCAACTCGCTTCGACCAATGCGTTGCGAGAAATCGAGAATGGCGTCATGCAGGATCGCGACGCGGTCGTTATCCTTGACGATCTCGTTAAAGCCTTCGAAGTCTCCCCTTTCGAACGCCGGCCTGAAATCCCCCAGCATCTTGCGTACCCATTCGGCCATGTGGCCAAGCTCGAGCTGAATGCGCTCCAGCGCGATGGAAGGCACGGTGATGACCGCCTCGTCGAGGAATTTCGGACGCACGATAAGCGTCTCTGGTTCCACGCGTTCCGGAATCAGCCACTGCACCAGGCGGCTGAACAATCCCGCAAACGGCAGAAAGATGATGACATTGGCAATGGCCCAGATGGTAGCGGCATTGGCAACCTGCCGAGGGACCTCTTCGGCCAGCCGTTCGGCGCCCGCCAGCTCCTCGTGCGTAGGCGAAACCGCCACCGCCCAGCTGGCGAGCAGGTCGATAAAAGCGATCCAGATCAACGCCCCGAGGACGTTGTAGACCACGTGAACAGTGGCGGCCCGCACCGCTTCCCGGGGTTTGCCGATGGCGGCGAGCATCGCGGTGATACAGGTGCCGATCTTGGCCCCGAACACGATGGGGATACCCGCGGTCAGGGTGACGAACCCCTGGGTCGCCATGACCACGGCGAGGCTGATGGTTGCGGACGAGGATTGCACCAGCGCCGTGAACAGCGCGGCAACCAGGATGCCGAGCAAGGGATTTTCCAAAGCCTGCATGAGCTCCAGGAAAGGCGGATAACTGCGCAGCGGTGCCATCGCCTCGCCCATGACGCCCATCCCGTAGAAGATGAGCCCCAGTCCCATCAGCATGCCGCCGTAGTGACGGCCCTTGCCTTCGCCCGAGGTAAAGGTCATCAGGAAGCCGATGGTAATCAAGGGCAGCGCCGCTTGCGTAACGTTGAACGCCACGATTTGCGCGGTAACCGTGGTGCCCACATTGGCGCCGAAGATAATGCCGATGGATTGCATCATGGTCATGAGACCGGCACTCACGAAGCCGACCACGAGCACGGTGGTAACCGAAGAGGACTGAATCACGGCGGTCACGACCGCGCCGGTGATGGCGCCCATCACGCGATTAGAGCTGAGCTTGCCCAGGACGTATTTCATTTGCTGCCCGGCCGCCGCCTTGAGACCCGCGGTCATAAGCTCCATACCGTAGAGAAACAGTGCCAGTCCGCCGAACAGCCCGACGCCCATGGCCAGCCAATCCGGTTGAGTTTCGTCGGCGGCAAGCGCGGGAGCGGCTACCACCAGGACGAGGAAAGCGGCGAACAGCGCGCATATGCCGATGGGTAAGCGTGGCAGGGTAAGGATTCTCGAGTTCATGCTTGTATCCATTGGAGACGGGGTTCCCGCGCTTTTTACATCTCGTACAGGTCTATCGTCAAATCGACCGCGGACTCATTGACCTGCCCGCGCCAGGGT
>JAAUYF010133188.1_pt1 | contig 18822 bp, 19 predicted proteins | sample 7278051 | NCBI WGS metagenome assembly JAAUYF01 (sample SAMN14350202, study PRJNA611818) | marine sediment metagenome | isolation source: surface marine sediment (0.6m) | place: French Polynesia: Moorea | collected 2018-08 | reverse complement strand
GCCTGCCCGCACAACGAACTTGCGCCCGGCATAGCCGGCCCACAGCCTGTCCAATCGATGCAGCCAGGCGTGCTCGGCGCCGTCCGAGATGACCTTCGTGAGGTCGAACAGGCGCTCATCGTCGTTCGGCAACCCGAGCGCCAGGAAATCGCTGTAGATGCCGACCAGCTGGTAGTCGGCGCGGAACGACCAGCCGGACGTTTTCGCACCGAGATTCAGTCGCACCTCGCCGATCGTATCCACCGACGACGATCCCGAAAAATCGCGGAACAGGCTGTCCGAGGGATAGGTCTGCCCTACCGCCCGCAGCTTGGTGTGGCCGTCGAACTCGAAAGGACTGTCCTCAGCCGCAGCGGGGGCGGCAAGGACTGTTGTCATTGCGAGGAGGCGCAGCCGACGAAGCAACCTGGAGATCGCTTCGCGAAGCCTGTAGCGAGCGAAGCGTGGCTGCTCGCGATGACGAGCCTCCTCGCAATGACGTGGACGGTTACGCAGCATCCTGCGCAATGTCCTCGACGATGCGGCCATCGAGCATACGCACCACGCGCTTGGCATAGCTCATCACGCGCTTGTCGTGCGTCGCGATGACAAACGTCGTGTTGTGATGATCGTTGAGCTCGCGGAACAGCTCCATGAGCCCGTCGGCGGTCTTGGAGTCGAGGTTGGCGGTCGGCTCGTCCGCCAGGACCAGGGCGGGCCGCGACACAATGGCGCGCGCAACGGCGACGCGCTGCTGCTGCCCGCCCGACATGTCGGCCGGACGCCGGTCCTCGAGGCCGTTCAGGCCCACCTCCTCGAGAATTTCGAGCGCCTTTTGCCCGCGCTCCGCGGCGGGCACACCCTGCACCTGCATCACGAACTCGACGTTCTCGCGCGCCGTCAGTACGGGGATCAGGTTGAATGCCTGGAACACGAATCCGATCTGGCGCAGGCGCAGCTCGGCCAGCTCGCCCTTGGACAGGTTGTCGATGCGGCGCTCCGCGACATAGACCTCACCGCTGTCAGGCTTGTCGAGTCCGCCGATCGCGTTCAGCAGCGTCGTCTTGCCGCCACCCGAGGGCGCCGACAGACACACGAAGCCACCCTCTTTGATCTCGATGCTGACGTGGTCGAGGGCCTTGATGTCTTCCTCGCCCTGGCGATAGGTTTTGCACAAGTCAACGCAACGCACTGCTGTCATGGTCAGACCTTTGTAATGGCTTCAATCGGCTCGTACTGCGAAGCCCGCCATGCCGGCGACAGACTCGCAAAGAAACCGAGGATCAATACGACGACGTTGGCGAGGATCACGTCGCTCAGGAGTAATTCGGGAACCAGCACGCTCGACATGCCCCACATGTCCATGCCCTCGCCGACGATCGAGACGTCAACGCCATCCTTGATCGGCTCAACCGCGGCCCAGGCCAGCGCGCTGCCAAGGGCCAGGCCGATCGCGAGTAACATCAGCGATTCGAGAATGATCTGGCCGAGGATGTTGATCGGCCGCATACCGAGGGCGAGCATAAGCCCGATCTCGCGCACTCTTTCAAAAACGGCCATGACCAGCGTATTCACGAGACCGAAAGACAGCGCCAGGAAGATCACGACGATCCACACCAGCACGAAGCCGTCCATCACGCCGAGCATCGTGCCGAGGAAACGGTCAATGTCGGTCCAGCGCTGCACTTCAACGCCGTCATTGATGAGCTCCAGCGTCTTTACGTATTCGGCCTCGACGTCGCGGTAGTCGTCGCCGAGAACTGCGATCTCCGACACCTGGTCGCCGATGCGCAGCATGTTCTGGGTCGTCGCCTTGCCGGCGAAGACGAACTGCTCCTCGAACGACGTGACGCTGGCCGTGAACAGGCCCACGACCCGGAAGCCGCGGTCGGCAATCTCATTGTCGGGGTCCTGGCTCATCAGGACGATGCGCTTGCCCACTTCCGTGTTGAGCGTATTGGCGAGCTTGCGGCCGATAACCACGCCCTTGTCGTCAACGGACTCGAGGAAGCGCCCCTCGACCGCGTCGTAATCGACGAACGTCATGCCATCCTCGAGCGCCGGGTCAACGCCGATGAGCGTGACGCCGCGCGAGTCGTACTCGCTCGTGATGACGGCGGGCACGCGCACGCGGCTCGCCCATTGCACGAAGCCGGCGTCGCTGAAGCGCTCTGCCACCTCGGAATCGGGGACGTTGATCAGGTTTGCAATGCTCGGGTCGTCGCGGTAGGCGGGATGGTGCACCTGGACATGTCCGGGTAAGGCGCTGATGCCGTCGGACACCATCTGCGACACCATGCCGCGCATCAGCGCGGTCATGAAGATCATGGCCCAGGTGCCGAGCGTGATCGCGAGCAGCATGATCAGCGTGCGACGGTGATTGCGCCACAGGTTGCGCCAGGCCAGCCGTGACAGGACAGCGAGCATGTGCATCAGACGGCCCTCATCGCTTCGACCGGGTGCAGCTTGTGCAGGCGCAGCGCCGGGTACAGCGCCGCCAGGACCGTGAACAGGAACACAACCACAGGCCCCGACAGCAACGAAATCGTGGACACCTCCGGATAGAAACGAGCCGGCAGATTGAACTTGGCGGCCATCTCGTCCATGCCGGGGTAAGCGAAGCCGTGAAAACTCAGCCACCAGGTCAGCAGCCCGCCGAATATGGCGCCAAGCACGAGACCCATCAGGCCCATGATCGTGGTTTCGAGCAGTACCAGCCTGCCCAGGCGTCCCGGTGTAAGACCGAGGGACATGACGATGCCGAATTCATGGGTGCGCTCGAGTACCGACATCAGCTGGGTATTGAGTACGCTGAATGCCACGAGCACGACGAGGATGCCGTACATGAAGAACGCGCTGCTCATGTCAGCCTTGATCGCCTGCTGCAATCCCGGCTGCAGCGCATCCCAGTCGTGCACAACGAGATCTGCGCCGGCGGGCAGCGCCGCCTCGACCCGGGACTTCAATTCGGTCACACCGCTGATGCCGCCGTTATTGAAGACGATGTGGTGGCCGCTGCCATTCATGTAGAACACGTCGTCAAACAGGCCGAGCGGAATCTCGGTGATGCTGCGATCGAACTCCGCCAGGCCGCTATCGAATATGCCCGCGATGATGACGACGGCCGCCGCAAACGAACCGTCCTTGCCGCTGCCCAGCAGCGTCAGCTCGTCACCCACCTCGACGCGCAGGTTGCGCGCGAGCGCCGCGCCGATGATGATCTCGGCAGCAAAGCTGTCGTCCAGGTAGCGTCCCGCCGACACGAGCCCCGGCAGCGTCGAAACGTCTTGCTCGAAGTCGGGCTGCACGCCCATCACCGCCACGCCGTAGCTGCGATCCGCGCTGGAGATCAGGGCAAAACCGGTTGCGCGCGCGGCAACGTGCTGATCCGGAAACTCGGTGCGCAGAGATTCGGCCAGCGGCGCGATGCCGGGCACGGTCTGGCGCATCTTCTGATCATCGATATACCCCGGTGCCTGCACCTGCAGGTGGCCCGTGAATGCCTGCAGCGTGTTGTCGATCATGAGTCCGTACATGCCGAATTGCAGCGAGATCATGAACACGAGCAGCGTGTTGGAAAACACCATCGCCCCGGTCGTCAGCCACGTACGCCGCGGCTGCCGCCAGAGGTTGCGCCAGGCCAGACGTAGGACGAGGTTCAAGCGGGCTACTCTCGGGGGTTACGCAGATTGGACAGTGTAAACAGGCTGTCGGGCAGGTCTATATCGTAATCTACCGACTCGACGGCGATCTCGGTCCACTCGTCAGGGGTCTCCACCTTGCTCATGCGCTGGCGCAGCGCAATTGTGCGCCCGCCCATCTCGCCGATCTCCAGCGACGTGAGCGTCTTTACGAGCTCGCCGTCCTGATCGTAAAAGCGGTGAGTGGTAACGACGTGATCGTCGCGAATGCTCAGTACCTCCCTGCCCCAGACGACGGCTGCGTCCTCGTGCGGAACCGACTCGATCTCGTAAATCGTGACCCCGTCAGCTTCCTCGACGCTGAGTATCGTGTGGTCGTATTGATCAACGATATCGTCGGCGCGGGCCACATCCTTGTTGGAAAAGTCCGAGCCCATCCAGCTTTGCCCCATCATCGACGATGGAATCTTGATGACGCGATTCACTTTCGGCGAGAAGGACCACATGCTGTTGTCGTCCGTCAGCGTGCCATTGCCGCGATCTTTTTTCGGCTCGAGGACGCGCACGAGCGAACGATCGTCGCCCTTGGTCCAGGCGCGCATGGTCATCGTGCGCTCCCAGTCGGGCCTGTGAATGACCATCGTCATCACGGCATCGGAGGACAGGCCGCGCCAGTGGTTGACGGCTTCCTTAACAATGCTGGTCGCGTCACGCTCTTCAGCCAGCGACGTATTAACCAGCAGCGCAACGGTGAGTGTTAGCAGAATCCGCTTGGTCATGATTTTATTGGACACGCCCGCGACAGGAATTCTCAGTATTTCATACAGGTGACGGCGTCGCCATGGCGGCAAACGCTCTGCTAGACTTGGCGATCGCTAAATTTGGTGCTCCGATGCGGGAATTCCTGCAAGAAATAAAACGCCGCAACGTTGTCCGCGTGGGCATCGTCTATGTTGTCGCCGCGTGGTTGACGATGCAGGTCGTCGACGTCATGTTCCCGGCGCTCAACATCCCGGAGTGGGTCACGTCGCTAGTGGCCGCACTGCTGATTATCGGCCTGCCGTTCGCGCTGATCTTCGCCTGGGCTTTCGAGCTGACGCCCGAAGGCATCAAGCGCGAGAAAGATGTCGACCGCAGCGAGTCGATCACTGCCCAGACCGGGAAAAGTCTTAATCGAACCATTATCGTCATTCTCGCAATTGCCGTCGGCTTCCTGCTCGTCGACAAGTTCTACCTGTCCTCTGGCTGGGAGGAAGAAGTTACCGATATCAAACCATCAATTGCGGTGCTGCCGTTCGTCAACATGAGTGGCGATATCGAAAACGAGTACTTCTCCGACGGCCTGTCCGAGGAGATGCTCAATTTGCTCGCCAAGATCCCGCAGCTGCACGTGGCCGGGCGCACTTCGTCATTCCAGTTCAAGGGCGAGAACCAGGACCTGCGACAGATCGGCGAGATGCTCGACGTGGCCAACGTGCTCGAGGGCAGCGTGCGGCAGTCGGGCACTCGTCTTCGCATAACGGCGCAGCTCGTCAATGCCGACACCGGGTATCACCTCTGGTCCGAAACGTTTGACCGGGAGCTCACCGACGTCTTCGCCATCCAGGACGAGATTGCCACCGCCGTCGTCGCCGCGTTGCGCCTCGAACTGCTGGGCGAGACCGTGCCTGCTCCCGCGCGCGGCACCGACAATGTCGAGGCCTACAACCTGTTTCTGCGTGCCCTGTACCTGTCCGATCAGACAACAGCGACCGCTTATCTCAGCGCCATCGAAGCCTTGCGTCGCGCCATCGAGATTGACCCGAATTTTGCCCGGGCCTACGCGCTGCTGGCCGAGACCTACCGCTTCCACGTTAGTGGCTTTGTCAGCTACGGCGAGGAAGATTTCATCGAAGGCTTTCGCAAGGTGCACGAGTACGCGGACGCTGCCGTAGCCCTCGACCCGAATCTGCCAGACGCGCTCGCCGCAAAGGGCGGCGCAGTCTGGGCCACGGATTTCGAAATAGAACGCGCGACAGAGTATTTCGCGAGGGCGCTCGAACAGGATCCGAACGACCCGGGCACGCTCAGCTGGCTGGCCTATCTGCGCATGGTGCAGGGCCATCACGATGAGTCTATTGAACTGGCCCAACGTGTCCTGAGCGTCGATCCGCTGTCGATCGGTGCGCTGCGCTCGCTCGGAGACACCTATCGCGTAGCTGGCCACTCCGACGAGGCGACAGCCGCATACCTGAGCGCGCTCAAGTTGCAGCCCGATACGGCACGGGTCAATGGCCGCCTGGCGCGCATGGCGCTGGCAACTGGCGACTTTGACGCCGCCGCTCAGTTCACGGCGCGCGAACCCGTCAAGTGGGAACGGGAAATGCTCGCGATCATGGTCAATAGCAAGGGCGAGAACAGCGAGTCTTTCCAGGCCGCCGTGCGCGCCTACGAGGATGCCTACGGCGCCGCCAATTCCTACCAGCTGGCCGAGCTATACGGCTTCGTTGGCGATCTCGATAACGCGTTCAAATGGCTCGAAAGGGGCATCGAGATTCGTGACCCGGGCATTCCCTGGCTGACCGTGTCGGAGTTCCTGGTCGCCGCCCGCGACGACCCGCGCTGGCCGGAAACCCTTGAGCGCGCTGGGTTCTAGACCCTCTCCAGACTTTGTAATAGGTGTTTTTCGCAATGGTGCGTCCCGCGCCAGTGGCTAGACTGAAATCAATAAGAAAGGGGAAGAGACCAAGGACCCGATCCATGTTCAGCATCGACGCCATCATGAGCACGGACCTGATTACGCTGAGACCGGAATCCACGGTCGCCGAGGCGCGCAGCCTGATGCAGAGTAATCGTATCCATCATCTGCCCGTTATCGAAGGTGAAGACAGCCTTGTCGGCCTGGTGACCCTGACCAACGTGCTGGCCGCAACCGACTCGTTCCTGCGTGATCCGGAGAACCGGATTCATGCCACGGACCTGCAGGTCAAGGACATCATGGTGACGGACATCGCCACGATCGATGAGCACGCGAGCCTGCGCCAGGCGGCCATGTTTATCGAGAAACACCAGATCGGCTGCCTGCCGATCGTCACGAAAGGCAAGCTGCGAGGCATCATCACCGACACCGATTTCGTCGGCGTCGCGATCAACCTGCTCGAACTCGCAGAGGAAACCGAGCCGCTCGACGCGGAATTCGGTTGAGAATTTAGCCGCCCCCGGACTCGTCGGGCGCGCGGGCCCGGCGCTTCTTCAGCGCGTACTCGGCATCGCGCTCCGACCCGATCAGGATGGCAATCCAGCGCGTGCGCTTGTCGCTCTCGAGCGCCAGCTTCAGCGTCATCGTCAGCGGCACCGACAGCAGCATGCCGACGGGCCCAAATACCCAGCCCCAGAAGAACAGGCCGATAAAGACAACGAGCGGTGAGATGCCGACGCCGTGACCCATCAGCCGCGGCTCGATGATGTTGCCAAAGACCATGTTGATGGCGACGAAGCCAATTGCTGTGGCCGTGGCCTCGCCGATACCGAGCTGCACGAGCGCGATTAGGACCGCCGGCACGGCAGCAATGATCGAGCCGATCGTCGGGATGTAGTTGAGCAGGAAGGCGAGCATGGCCCACATCAGCGGGAAATCCACGCCCAGCGCCCAGGTCAGCAACCCTGCGGACAATCCCGTCACCATGCTGACAACGGTCTTGATTCCAAGGTAACTGCCCAGGTTGGCGAGGAACACGCGCGGCCTCTTGAGCGACTGCGTGCTGCGACCGAACGCGGCTGCAACCTTGGTCTCGACGGTCGATGCATCGAGCAGGATGAAGATCATCGTGAAAATGATCAGGAAGATGTTGGTGAGCACGTCCTTGAGACTGTTGAGCAGCCCGGCAACCAGCCCCATGGCCCAGCCCGGATCGATGATGTCGCCGAGTGACTCAAACGCCTGGGCGCCGTCGAGCCGGGTGCTCAGGAACGCCACGACGCCGTCGATCAACACGTCGAGACGCTGCTGGTAAGCCGGCAGCGCCGCCGTGAACTCGGCGATCGACGCGCCCACGATTGTCCCAAGCACAGCCAGGATCATCATGATCAGGGAAACGATAATCAGCACCGCAATCCACGCGGGCACACGCTTCTTCTGCATCCAGAGCATTGGACGCACCGTGATCAGCGCAAGAAAAACGGCGAGCAGGAACGGGACCAGCAGGTCCTTGGCCATCTGCAGGCCAATAACGATAACGACAACCGCGGCAAAACTGATGACGGCGTTGCCCTTGTTGTAGGACGTTTCGCTCAAACGACTCTGACCCACTTCATTGTGGGAGAATCATCGCATAAGATGTCGCGCATGGCAGCAGTCGAATCGCAAATGCTCGAACTGGGGACGCCGGCGCCGGAGTTTTGTCTGCCCGACCCGGACGGTCAGCTCTACTCACTGCCCGAGGCGGCGAGCGCTTTCCTGGTCATGTTCATCTGTAACCACTGTCCGTTCGTCAAACACGTCCGGGGCGAGCTTTCCGCACTTGGTCGTGATTACGCCGATCGCGGCGTGGCTATCGTGGCGATCAACAGCAATGACGTGGAGAAGTATCCGGACGACGGCCCCGAACAGATGCGTCGGGAAGCGTCTGAGCAGGGGTACAACTTCCCGTACCTGCTGGACGCCGATCAATCCGTCGCCAAAGCTTACCGCGCAGCCTGCACGCCGGACTTCTATCTCTTCGACGCCGACAGGAAGCTGGCCTACCGGGGACAACTGGACAGCAGCCGTCCCGGCAACAGTATCCCGGTCGATGGCGGTGATCTGAGAGCAGCGCTGGACGCGTTACTGGACGGCCGCCCGGTCGATTCGAACCAGGCACCCAGCATCGGCTGCAATATCAAGTGGCGCCCGGGGAGCGAGCCCGACTATTACTGACCGCGGGGCGTGTAGAGTTCGCCTTCTTCTTCGCTGATCTGGATGATCTTGACGCGCCAACGCGCCAGCGTCGAGCTAATGCGCAGCTGGTAAGTGCCGCCCTCTTCGAATTTCTTGAGCCCATTACCTTTGCGCTTGGTGTGCAGCACCCGGCCGACATGGCGCCCTCCGTGCGCCTCGACGAGCGTAATGTCCAGCGCAGTCAGCGCTTCGTAATCGGCGTCGAGACGCCAGTCCAGCAACCACGGTGCTTCGACCGTGAACATCGCCGTCGTCGTGTTGCCGGTGCCGGTGAATTCCTTCACAAGCTGCTCGGCGCTAACGACCGGCGCTGCGAACAGCAGCAGAATGCACAAGCCTTTTTTCATCGTACGCTTCCCTTCATCAACCATGTCCCGCCGCCTTTTTGACCGCGTTCAGCAGTCACCGTTCAGTGTCGCAATCCAGTCGCTGACCAGTTTCACACCTTCGGTGTGCACCACGCTGCGGCCCAGTTCCGGCATCGCGATGGCCGGATCGGTGTGTTGCATGCGGAACACGAGGATCGAGTCTTCGGGGCGGCCCGGGAATATATCAAACGGACGGTCGCCGCTGCCACGCCCGACAGCCACGGGTGGCTTGCAGATGCCGTACAGGCGATCGAGCGGCGCGTCGATGTTGAGGTGCAATGCGGATGTGTCGGCCGCGCCGGACGGATTGTGGCAATGCGCGCAGTTGGCGTCGAGATAGGCGCGCGCGCGTTGCTCGAGCGTGGCGTCCCCTGGCGCCGACCAGCGAACCCCGGCCGGAGCGTCGCCGTCGAATCCCTCGAGCAAACCCTGCGCCGACCAGGTCTCGAGCTGTGTCGAACCGTTACCCCACCACGAGTACTCGCGATTCAGCTGCCAGGCACGCGGACCGATCGGCTGCAATTGCTTCGCCGTGTGATCGGTTACATGGCAACCGCTGCACTGGTTCATGTCAGGGACGATGTACGTGATTTGCCGGACCTCGGGTCCGTTGACGAAACCCACTTGCCGATAGTCGCCGGCTATCTCGAGCGTCGCATCGGTCTGCGCCGCGTTCCAGACATACGGCAACGCGCGCCAGCCGTCGTCGTAGCGAACCAGCAGCCGCGTCTCGATGAGCACGACGTCGTCGAGATCGAGCTCGCGGTCGGCATTCAGCGCCGATTCCCGGTCCGCCGGGGCAACCAGCAGCATGCCGTCATCCTGCACATGGGACTTCTCGTAGTGGAACGTCTTGCTGATGATCGTGCCAACCGGGAAATCGAGCGCACCATCGGTCGTGTAACGGGCGCTCGCGCCAGGCGGCATCCATACGGTGCGCAGTTTCAGCGCATAGTCGGTGAACAGCGGCGTGTTGAGGTCATAGGGCGTGACGTCATCGTTAAGCGTAAACGTGCGGCCGTCCGCAAACACGACGCCCCAATCGCTCAGTTGCGGTGGCGGCGAGTCCGCCGCATGCACCGTGACAGGCCGCGCCGCCTGTCCACACGAGCCCAGCAATACGGCCAGGGCAACAATGATCGCGACACGCTGCATCGTTACCCGAGCGGCGCCTCGAGCACGACGGGCGCGAGCTTCTCGTGCCCGCAGTTGTGCTGTTCGGCCCCGACGACGATGTCCGAGCTGTCATTCGGCAGGTCGGCGTTCAGGACCTGTGATTCGCCGTTGTCCACGCAGATGGCATAGTCGGGCAGCAGGTTGCCGCCGGCGTCGGCCTTGTCCGCATTGAAGTAGCCGTCCCAGAGCACGTCGGGCAGGCTGCCGTTCAGGCCGAACATGGCGACCTTGAGCGCTTTGAGATCGAGGCCGTCGGGCGACGATCCGCCGCCGGACATCCGGTTGTCATAGATATAGATGGTCTCGGGATACGGGTCGTACTCGTCACCCATGTCGCGCATGCCTTCCCAGCCCGTCGCGTAGTAGCTGCTGATGATGATGTTCGCAGTGTCGTTGTCGCGAATGTCGTTGTCGAAAATCTCGACCTTGTCGTTCGAATTGATCACGATGCCCGAACCCGCGGGCACGCTCGCAACCGGCGTGCCTTCGGCGCCGAAGTTGTCGGTGTTATTGCCGACCACGGTGTTCTGGTAAACGCGCGTGCTGTGACCCGGCTGCGGCAGGTCCGGCATGTTGAACACGAGGATGCCGCCCGTGTTTTCGTTGGTCACGTTACCGTACACGTCAGCGTAGAACGTGTTCTCGATCTCAATGCCTGCCACGTTGCGTTCGGCGCGGTTGTTGCGCACGACCACGTTGCGGGACTGCCCCACGTAGATACCCGCATCGGAAGCACCAATGGCAACGCATTCTTCGAGCAGCACGTTCTCGGTCTGCACCGGGTAGATGCCGTAAGCACCGTTCTTCTCGTCGGGGCCGTTGGTCCACTCGGTGCGCACGCGGCGAATAATGATATTGCGACCCTCGTTGACCTTGAGACCGTCGCCGGCCGTATCCTCGATGGCAAGATCCTCGATCGTGAAATCGCTGGCATTGACGAGCAGTCCCTCGGCGCCCTGCAACTGCCCCTTGAACGAGAGTATCGATTTGTCCATGCCCTCGCCGCGAATCGTTACACCCGACACGTTGAGCGATAGCCCGCGCGAGATTTCATGCACGCCGGCCGGAATCGTGATGACGTCACCCGGTTGCGCCGTAATGAGCTGGGTCTGCAACTGTTTCTCGAACGCCATCGCCGCAGTGTCAGGCTGCGCCGGTTCTTCCTGGCCGCAACCCGCGACCGTGACCAGAGCCACAATGAAGGCTAGTCTTGCTGTCCGCACTGGCTTCCCCCTTCGGGTGCTTTCGCAGGCGCATAGGTTACCATCGCGTTATGCATCGTCCTGCCTCGATTGTCTTCGTCGTTATCACGGCGCTCGCCTGCGTCACTCTAATTTATTGCCTGCGCATGGGCTGGACGGAAGCGGCTGCAACCGCCAAGTTCGTCGCGTCGACCGGTTTCCTCGCGACGGCGGTCAGTGCCGGCGCGCTGCGCCACGGTTTTGGCCGCATCATCTTTGCAGGCCTGCTGTTGTCGATGGCCGGCGACATGTTTCTCACCGGTCAGGGTCAACGCGCGTTCCTGTTCGGTCTGTCCAGTTTCCTGCTCGCTCACGTCGCTTACACCACGGCATTCATCCTGCATGGCCAGCAACGGCGCCACGCGCTGCTCGCGGCGATGCCGATCGTTATTCTCGCCGTGCTCGTGCTGGCCTGGCTCAGGCCGCATCTCGAGCCGCCAATCGAATTGCCCGTCCAGGTCTACGTTGCCGCGATCAGCCTGATGGTCATCACAGCCTTCGGTGCCCGCGGTGCGGGTGCCTCGCGATTGATCGTGATCGGCGCAGTCCTGTTCTTCGTCTCGGATCTCGCGGTCGCAATGCAGCGCATCGTCGCGCCCGGATTCCCGGCCTACCTGTGGGGGCTGCCGCTTTACTACTCGGGTCAGCTCTGCCTGGCGCTGGGCACCTCGCATTCTTCGTCCCAGTAAGGCACGCCTTCGAAGCACTCGGCCAGGTAATCAATAAAAGCGCGCACCCGGTACGACAGGTGGCGCGTCGGCGGGTACACCGCATAGGCTGGCGTCACGGGCCAGCCCCAGTCCTGCAGAATTGGCACGAGGTCCCCATTGCAAATCATCTCACCGGCGATGAACGTCGGCTGCATGACAATCCCAAGCCCTTCGACGGCGGCCTCACGCAGGAAGTCGCCGTTCGACGCCGAGATGGCGGTGTGGACCTCCACCTGCGCGCGGACTCCATCGGGGTCGTGATACACCCAGCGCGATGGATCGGGCACGTTGCTGTATACGAGGCACTGATGGGTAGCGAGGTCATCCGGCGTGGCAGGCGTTCCATGGGTATCGAGATACGCGCGCGACGCGCACACGACCGTGCGTGCGTCGAACAGCTTGCGTGCGATCAGCGACGAGTCCCGCAGCCGCCCGATGCGCAGCGCCAGGTCGGCGCCCTCCTGCAGCAGGTCCACGCGCCGGTCGTTGAGATCCAGGTCGAACGTGACGCGCGGGTGGCGGCGCGAAAACTCGGCTATCGGACCGGCCATGTGCCGTACGCCGAACGACAGTGGCAGCGCCACGCGCAGGTTGCCGCGCAGTTCGCCGTGTTCCTGCAGCACGGCAGCCTCGGCCTCGTCGAGGTCGGCGAGGATGCGGGCACTGTGTTCGTAGAAGCTGCGGCCCGTATCGGTAAGGTTCAGGCTGCGCGTCGTGCGGCGCAGCAGCTGCACGCCCAGGCGGTCCTCGAGTGAAGAAACACGGCGGCTGACCGCCGACTTGGCAGCATCCAGTCGATCGGCAGCCGCCGTAAAGCTGCCCGTTTCCACGACGGCTACAAAGGCCTGTAACTCCTCGAATCGGCGCATATTGTTGCTTATTTTAGAACAATCTTATCTGTAAATGCATATTTATCTCGTTATTTCCAACAGTCAAACTGCACGGCAACTGACTTGACCACCCCTTACCGGGCAACGCATGAGGAGATAACTGTGAGAATTCTTGAAATCAGCGCCAGCGGACGACGTGCCGACTCCGTCAGCCGCCAGCTGAGCAACGAACTGATCGAGGCGATCGAGGCACGCGAAGGTGCCGTCGAGATCGTGCGGCGCGACCTGAGCAACGGCATCCCGCTGGTCGATGAGCGCTGGATCCACGCGAACTTCACGCCCGACGAGAAGCGCACGCGTGACCAGCGCGAAGCGCTGGCCGTTTCGGACGCACTGGTCGAGGAACTGCAGGCGGCCGACGTCATTGTTATCGGTTCGCCGATTTACAACTTCGGTGTGCCGGCAGCGCTCAAGGCCTGGATCGACATGATCTGCCGCGCGCGCAAGACGTTTCGCTACACGTCAAACGGGCCCGAGGGTCTGCTCGAGGGCAAAAAGGCGTACGTCGTCATGGCCTCCGGCGGCGTTCCCGTTGACAGCCCGGTCGATTTCGCGACGCCGTACCTGCGCCAGGCATTGAAGTTTGTCGGCGTCACCGACGTCGATGTGATTGCCGCCGACCAGCTCAACAGCCGTGCCGACGACTCGATAGACGCCGCGCGCATACAGATTGCCGACCTGATTCACACATCGCGGCCTTCGACCATCGAAGCCGCTTGATTCAAAAAGGAGAGAGAGATGAACAACAACACTGAATATGCTGCACTGGTACTGCGCATCGGCCTCGGCGCGATGTTCCTGGCCCACGGGCTGCTTAAGGTCATGGTCTTCACGCTGCCGGGCACGGCTGCATTTTTCGACCAGGTCGGCTTCCCGGGCTGGACGGCCTACATCGTGACGTTCGCCGAGATCGGCGGTGGCCTCTTGCTGCTGGCCGGCGTGGCCGTGCGCGCCGTATCGATCGCACTGATTCCGGTGCTGCTCGGCGCAACGTTCGTGCACTTCGGATTCGGCTGGGTGTTCAGCAACCCCAACGGTGGCTGGGAGTACCCCGCATTCCTTACACTGGCGGCGGTCGTGCAGGCGCTGCTCGGACCGGGCGCCTATGCGCTACGGCTCCCGGCGCGCCAGCAGCCAGCTGCAGCCTGACCAGGAGAGAAACATGATCGACATCATTCGTTCCGATTCCCGCGGTGGTGCTGACCACGGCTGGCTCAAGTCGAAGCACACGTTTTCGTTTGCCGACTACTACAACCCCGAGATGATGGGTTTTGCCAAGCTGCGCGTCGTCAACGAGGACTGGATCGAGCCCGGCACGGGATTCGGCACCCATCCGCACCGCGACATGGAGATCGTGACCTACATGATCGATGGCGCACTCGAGCACAAGGACAGCATGGGCAACGGCTCGGTGATCCGGCCCGGCGAGTTACAGCGCATGACGGCGGGCACCGGTGTCCAGCACAGCGAGTACAACCACTCGGAGGAAGAGAAGGCGCACCTGCTGCAGATCTGGATCCTGCCGGAACGCAACGGACTGGAGCCCGGGTACGAGCAGAAGCTGTTCCCGAGCGAGGAAAAGCGCAACCAGTGGCGGCTCGTGGGCTCGCGTGACGGCCGCGACGGATCGCTGACGATTCACCAGGATGTGGAGCTGTCGTCGACCGAGCTCGAGCAGGGCCAGGAACTCGACTACGTGTTCAATGGCCGGCGCCGCGGCTTCCTGCAGGTCATACGCGGCAGCGTCGAGATCGACGGCGAAATGTTGTCAGCCGGCGATGCGGTCGCCACGCAGGATCACGACAAGCTGAAAATCAAAGCCATCGAAGACAGCGAATTACTGTTGTTTGACATGGCATGACGGAAGCGGGATCGCGCTAGAATCCCCCCATGCGATCCCTCCCCTTCCTGATTCTGATTGCCCTCGCTGCCTGCGGCAGCGGGGGCAATTCGTCTGCCTCCACCTCGCCCTCCAACCCCGACCTGACCGCTATCGGCGGCATCCAGGGCAGCGGTGCGGCGAGCCCTGTCGTGGACCAGCCCGTCACGCTGGACGCCGTCGTGACCGGCGACTTCCAGGACAACGACGACGATCCCAGCCGCAACCTCGGCGGCTTCTACGTTCAGGGCGCCAGCGACGGCGATCCGGCAACGTCCGACGGCATCTTCGTATTCGACGGATCCGCGCCGGCCACCGACGTCCGCCCCGGCGACGTCGTCACAATCACAGGCACGGTCAAGGAGTTCTTCGGTGAGACCCAGGTCGCAGCGGACACGGTCACGGTGACGGGTGCCGGTTCCGTGCAGCCGACGGCTGTCACCTTGCCAGCCGGCAACTTCGAACGTTACGAAGGCATGCTGGTCGTCTTCCCGCAGACGCTCACAGTCAGCCAGCTCCGGTTCTTCGAACGCTTCGGCGAAATGCTGCTCAGCGAAGGCGGCAGGAAGTTCGCGTTTACCAACCTGAATGCGCCCAGCGTGAATGGGTTCGCGGCCTACAGCGAAGATGTCGAGTCGCGCCGCATCGTGCTCGACGACGGCCGGCGCGACCAGAACCCGGGTACGGTGCTCAACGTGCGTAACGGCGACGAGGTCACGGGCCTGACCGGCGTCATGCGCTACTCGCGGGGAAGCGGCAAGTTCGGCATCGAGTCCTACCGATTGATGCCGACCATCGATCCGCCGTTTGTTACCGCCAATCCGAGGCCCGCCACGCCGCACGTCAGTGGCGCCATCAAGGTGGCGACGTTCAACGTCAACAACTTCTTCACGACGATCGATAACGGGCAGGAGAACTGCGGACCGGCATCGAATGCTTCGTGCCGTGGTGCGGACAGCACGCTCGAGTTTGAGCGCCAGCTCGCCAAGATCGTGACCGTCATGACGACGATGGACGCCGACATCGTTGCAATGGTCGAACTCGAAAACAACGCGTCGGAGTCGTTGGCCGCCATCGTTGATGCACTCAATGCCGGGACCGGTGGTACCGCATGGGGATATGTGGATATCGGTACGATTGGCGGCTCCGTGATCAAGGTCGGCTTTATTTACAAGACCGGCACGGTCGTCCCGGTCGGTGATCCGGCCGTGCTCGATAACAGCGTCGACCCGCGCTTCGACGACAGGCGCAACCGGCCCGTGCTGGCGCAGACCTTCGATACGGTTGCAGGTAGCGAACGCCTCACGGTGCTGGCCTTGCATCTCAAATCCAAAGGGTCGAACTGCGACCTCGCGGGCGACCCTGACCTCGGGGACGGCCAGGGCAATTGCAGCTCGACGCGCAGCCTGGCCGCCGCCGCGATCATCGACTGGATCGAGACAGACCCCACCGGCAGCGGCGACCCTGACTTCCTCGTGATCGGGGACTTCAACACCTACACGCAGGGCGACGCGATGACGCGCTTTGAAACGGCCGGCTATACCAACCTCGGGGCGTCAGTCATCGGCGACAGCGCGTACTCGTTCGAATTTCGCGGACTGTTCGGCACGCTGGATCACGCGGTTGCAACGCCCGGCCTCGCCGCCCGGGTCGTCGATACGGTGGAATGGCACATCAACGCGGACGAGGCGCCGCTGCACGACTACAACCTCGAGTTCGGCCGCGATCCGGACATCTTCGATCCGACGTCGCCGCATCGCGTCTCGGACCATGACCCCCTGATCATCGGTATCGACCTGAACTAGGTCACGACCTCGTCAAGTATTTGCCTGGGGGACTAGTCGCGAGACGGAACGGGCGGCCGGAACAGCACGACTCCGAAGCCGATCGCAAACGCACTGAACACGGCCGCGCTCGTGGCGAGCTGAATGACGCCGTGGTCGATCGCCTCGCGCGTCAGCATGACGGCCACCATCGCGAAGTGCAGGAAATTGCCGAGCGCCAGCGGCCGCGCGTAGATGCCGCCGATGATGACGCCGCGCGCCGTCCAGTTCAGCAGCGCGAAACCGAGGTACAGGGCGCCCATCATCTGGATCAGCAGCATGGTCGGCCCGTCCGGCACGGTGCCATGCGTTTCGAGCACCCGGTCCGGGAAGTAGGAAGTTATGAGGCCCGCGATCGCCATGAATATGGCGCTGACCATCATCAGTGTCCGACTGAGTTTCATACGTCCTGCCCGCTCGGCTAGTCGAGCATCTGTAACAAGTTGCGCGTATCCTGCCGGACAGTATTGATGGCCGCAATGATCGCGTCGTTTGCAGCCCGGCTCGAATCGAGGTCATCAGAATATTGTTCCCACGTTGCGTGCAGATTCGCTGTCGAATTCGGCAACGGCCCGTCGAGAATCTGGCAGATGTCCTTGATAACAAGCACGAGTGTCCAGCCGGTGCGCAGGTTGCCCTTGTCCTCGAAGTCCTGATCGAAGTGATGGTGCCAGGTAAGCTGCTGGAGCTCGCCGAGCTTCATCAGCACATCGAGCGCCACCAGGCGTTGCGTGCGATTGGTTTCGCTGACCTCGTTACGCCAGGTGTTGTAGCCCAGGCTGGTTATCGCGACGACGAGGCTGATGAGCGCGACGGTATTGCGCCGCAGTTGTTCTTTGACATTCATAGATCAGGTGACCGGCTCGCTGCGCGATTTATTTCGCTGCATGGTGGTCAGCCAGACAACGATGGCGAGGCCTGCGGCCGAAATGCCGGCAAGCAGGATAAAGAGGTGCTGGAAACCGCCGACGCCCGGCGTCGCGTCGAGGATACGGCCCGCGATCGGTGCGATAAATATCTCGGGCGTGAACCCGACGACCGACACGAGGCCAACGGCGGCGCCCGTGACGCGCGGCGGAATGTGGGTCTCCTCGAGGAGCGCAAAGTACACGCCGCGCAGGGCGAAGATTGCGAACACGCTGATCAGCAGGTTCGCGTAGATCAGGCGATGGTCGGTGGTTTCGGGTGTCGCGATACTCAGAGCCGCATACACGCCCGCCATCACGAGAAACAGTGTTCCGATGGCTCGCGACGCGCTGAGCCGGTCCGCGATCAGGCCGGTCGCGATCGCCGCGACTGGCCGGATATACGCCCCGAGGTTCGCCAACCGGGCGCCCTCGACCTCGTCCTTGCCCAGGACCTGCACCAGGTACAGGCCGTAGTAGTCGGCGGACTTGAACGCGCAGTACGCCGCCACGACGATACCCGCCTGCGCCCAGACCACGCGCTGGCGGGCGACGAGCAGCATGTTGGGCAAAGGATTGCGCCGGGGTCCGTTCGACGTTACGCCGTCGGGGATGAATAACCAGGTCAATACACCGGCGCCGAGCGCTATCAGCGCATAGCCGAGAATGACCCTGCGAAACCCGGCCAGCCGCTCAGCATCGGTCGCCGACGCGACGTCGTCAGGCATGTAGCTGGCCAGCACCCACACCAGCGCGCTGCCGACAACGGCCGCAATGAGACCGCGACCCGCCTCCAGGGTGCCAAAAGCCGCGCCCTGCGACGCTTCCCCGCCCCACTCGCGCGTGGCGCGGATAAGCGCGCCCCAGAACAGGAAGATTGTGGTGATGCCCCAGAAGCCGTACAGCAGCGCCATGCCGGTGGGGCCCGGAATCGTTGCCATGTACAGGCCGCCCAGGGCGGTCGTGACGAGCGATGTGGTGAGCAGCACTCGGGCCGGGAACCGATCCGCCAGTGCACCACCCGGGAAGTACCCCAGCATCGCGGCAACGCCGTAGACCGCGAACAGGTCGCCAAGCTGGGTATTGGTGAAGCCGAAGACCTCGAGCAGCGTGGGACGAAAAAAGCGCGCCGTGTGAAACGGCAGAAAGAACACTGTCTCGCCGGCGACGACCAGGACTGTTATGTAGAGGTAACGGGACAAGCTCGGCACCTTAGCACATGCAACGTCGGGCCTCGGACGCGGTCTATAATAAGGAGAGGTAATGTTATGACTGCAAGAGCCCCGCGGATTGTC
>JAAUYF010091111.1_pt1 | contig 19113 bp, 29 predicted proteins | sample 7278051 | NCBI WGS metagenome assembly JAAUYF01 (sample SAMN14350202, study PRJNA611818) | marine sediment metagenome | isolation source: surface marine sediment (0.6m) | place: French Polynesia: Moorea | collected 2018-08 | reverse complement strand
TAGAAACTTGGTTAGACGTTGACCCATTTGTGTGTCTGGGCTACCAACAATATCTTCATAGACGCCTTTGCCAGCGTTCTTTAAGCCTTTCTTTGGCTTCTTGTGTGCTTTGCCATCCCATGTGCCAATGTCGCCACCAACAGAAGCAACGCCACCAGCACCAGAACCACCAGCACCAGAAGTTTCGTCAACGTGTTCACGCTTGTCAAGCATATCCTTTATCATTGGCACATATGTACGAAGTTCATCCAAGTAGTCTGCGCCCATGTCCCAATCATAACCAACATTGTTGCGTTTGAGTTCTTTGCGACGAGCTTTGTAATATGCCAGTAGTCGGTGGGTTGGTAGTGCTTCTAGTTCTTCTACTGAAAGAAGTGCAGTCCAAGAGTTCTTCCCTTCTTCGATTGGTGAAACTGTACCAAGAATCTCACGCGCAGTTTCACGCGAAGCTTCAATGTTTATGTCTTGAGTATCAACTGCATTACCCAACTCAATGTAGTTTGCAAAGCTAAGTCCTTTGATACGTTCTTCCGCATCTTCTTCTTCGATGCCAACTAGTTCTGCTACGTCTGTTACCAGACTTTCGCGCAAAGTAGATTCAACTGCGTTGTCGAGATTCTTGATATAATTTTTCATCGGTTCAATGTCTTTAGGCGTCTGCTTAGTGGATTAAACTTCTTGGTACGTCCAGCTTTACGCTGTAAACGACCACCCATCTTTGCTTTTGTCTTTTTCAATGTAAGTCGCTTCTTGACATCAATTGGCTTGAAGCATTGAGAAGGGCTTGCTACGACGCGACCTTTTCGAGGACCAGACATACAACGAAACTGGCGCTTTAGCGTTTTTCCTCTACGCTTCCATGCCACTTTTTCTGTTACGATGATTTCGTCAATTCTCATAATGTATCACGCCATTCAAATTCTATATTCTGGCTACCACCACTTGTTCTAATGATAGCGCCATTTAGTAACACAATTCCATCCATTTCTTCGATCAGCAATCCAACAGGGTCAGTTTTTGTGGCAAACGCAGCTTCAGTTTCTACGCTGAAAACCCACACAAAGCCTTCGCCTGTAACGACACTAGCGCCGTCTACTGCAAGGTCAGCTACAGCAAGCGGGTTGTTCAAAATAATTGGCATAGCACGTAAACCAATGCTTTGTATAATCAACTCAAAGTTCTTTTGCGTTTCGTCTGCAATATCACCCGTCCAGCGAATGTTAATTCCTGTTGCATTGTCTGGATCAGAGAATGCATTTGGTGATTCGCACCAAACTGTGTAATATTCTAGACTTTTTGTTAAGACTTGAGAAGCACTGGAAACGCCATGCGTTTTGCTTACCATACTGTCTCCTTGTCATGTGTGTGTGTTACACATCTATTTATCTCCAATTCGACTGAATGGGTGGCAATAAAAAGGGCGCATGAAGCGCCCTTGAATGGTTTGATTTAGCGTTATTATTATGTGATGCCTGCGCTAAAGAATTTTTCAGTGATTGTAACACCAGTAGACAGATCAATTGTTGTACCAGTTGCAGTTGTGTCTGGAACTGTTACAGTGCCTAGTGCATTGATTGCGTCTAGCAAGTCAGTGTCACCACTTGGGCCTGAGCCATCAATTGTCACCCAACTCCAAGTTGTATTTTCTACAGCAACTTGGAATGTGTTGTCATCCATTAGTGCAATCTGTACAATGTTACCGCGACGAGCTATAACTTCTAGTACCTGCTCTGCTGCGCTGCCTGGTACTGGCTCATTGACTCCAACGAAGAACCCATCAGAATTAGGAACTTGAATCAGACTCTTGTATACTACGTTTAGTGTTGCGCCAGTGCCGTTTACTGGTGACACTGTAGTTGCTTGTGGGTTAGCTGGCAAAGGCTGTGCTGTGCTGCCGCCAGTTGTTAGCGCAACAGAAGTTACTGCACCGCTACCATCTACTGTGCGAACAGTAAATGTTGGGTCAGTGCCAGTGCCTGGTGTTGCTGTCAATACATCATTAACAGCATATCCACTTCCACCTGCTGCCACGCCTGCTGATACTGCTTGTGCGTTACCATCGCCAATAGCGTCTGCGCCAATACCTGTTTTACCAAATTCAAAATAGCGAATGCTGCCAGTTAGCATCTGGTCAGTAATAATGCCGCCATGTACTCTTGTTACCATGATAAACTCCAATAAGTTGTTATGTTATTATTTATCTCCAAGTTCATTATTTTGGCCGAAAAAAAGAGCAGCACGAAGGCTGCTCTCTTTTGTTAGCTTAGGTTAGCTATTAGTCAGTTGCGCCAGCGCGGAAGTTTGTGCTAACGTTGCTGAATGCAGAAGCAGAAAGACCTGCATTTGCGTCGATTAGTGCTTCAACTTCTGTTAGAACGTCTGTAGCAGACTGATTACCAACTGTTGTACCAGATGTGCCATACGCCTGTGCGTAATCAATGATTAGATGCACAATTGTCTCAGACTCAACACTGATGCCAATTACTGTACCGCGAGACTGAACAGCCTCAATAACCAATTCTAGAGAAGAATCTGGTGCTGGTGTTGCAACGTCTGTTGCAAATGTTGCGCCTGTTACAGATAGCTCTGCAAATGTAACGTCAGCACTGAACCATAGACCTTCAACTACTCCACCGTTTACTCTTGTTACCATTTTGATATACTCCTAATGAATTTTATCGACAGAGTTTATCTCTGTCTATGCTTTTATTTATCAGATTTCTCAAAAAATACCTGTTTTTATAGTGCTTCTGGGCCGCACTCTGGACAAAATGCAAGAGAAGCTGTCTCTTTTACTTCAGGCCCAGTTTTACCACACCCATCACACGATAGTTCGATTTCTTCGCCAAGAATACACCAGTCCCAACCCTCGCGAAGTCCACGAATTTTGTGATGACCTTGTGCGTACTTAGCTGGACGAATCTGCATCTCGTATGCGTTACCATCTGTGGTACGAACAAATGCAGAGATGCCATCAGCCAAGTATGTTACGCCAACAATCTTCTCAACTTCTGGATGCTGTTTCATATCTTGTACGATCTGGAATAACTGCGTTGGGCGATCCTCATTCAATGGCTCGCCTTCTGCTTCTTCTGAGTCGAATAGTCGCCACTGACGATCTTTGTCTGCTTTCATGCCAATAGCCAAACCAGCTAAACCACCTGCTGCCGCTGCTGCAATATCTTTCAGTGCAGAGCCTTTACCAAAGCTGCCTGGCTTGCCCTTTAGTAGCACTTTCAAATATGGCAGAACTTCTGCAAGCTTCGCACGTACATGAATAAAACGATGTAGCTGAGTGATTGTTTGCTTTCTTTGGACTGCGCTTGTCTGACCCCAATTCACAATTACACGACGCGCATTGCGAAGTCTGGTGTCAGTAATGAATAGTGAGCGTTCTAGACGCAGTAGAAACTGCTGCAAGAAACTTCTGTCCACATTTCCTCTTCCAAGACCTTTGTATAGTCGCAGAACTTTCATCTTCTCAGGCAAAGCACCAAGTTGATTTTGTGCGATATATGTTAGTACATACAAGTCGTTTGCAGATACACGGAAGAAATCAAAGTTAGAAAACGCTGCTGCTGACGATGCGTACTGACGAGCAAACTGCGTTGTCTTAGTGTCAAGTGCCAATGCAATAGTAGACAGCAACACAGCATAGTACAAATCCTGCTTTTGACGCTTCGTGTACTTGTTTAGATCAGCTTTGTTACGAAAGATTCTGCTTTCACATAGCGTGTTGATTAGTTGCAAATCCATTATTGGCCTCGCCTGTTAAAATTCTGTCGAGAGAACTCAAGTCTGTTAACCAGCTTAACTGCTCCATCATCGTGTCCAATAGCAACGAAGCCTTCTGGATTCGTCACTTCATATCCATTGCCTGAGCGAACAAACGTTTTCAGCCCATCCAATGTATTTAGTTTGTCAATGATAATCATTTTAATGTCAATCAAATGACTGTGAAGATCAATTAGCTGGTAGATCGCTTCTTTGTTTTCTTCCAGCCATTGCTCTTTTGCTTCGATCTTGGCATGACGGCCTTCTTTCGCTTTGTCAGACTTGAGCTTATCAATATCTTTGAGCATTTGCTCTTTGTAGAACTCAAGAAAAGCTGCTGTGAAAGCTTGTGGATCGCGAATATGCTCGCCTTCGCGAACTTTGCGATTGAAGAACACTTGAATGTATCTCTTGAACTCACCGTACTTTGCAATATCATCAAGTCTCTTTCTGCCAAGCTGAGTTAGCCTTGCTTTCGCTGCGATAATCTCTTGACGTAGTGCGTTATCTTCTTCTGGTGTCAGTGACGCGATACCAGTGTAATCTTTGTACGTAGCATCGTCGTACCACACGTTCGGGTCTTTCTTTAGAGATTGAATATCAATGTCAAACGTCTTGTCTGCATCGTGAATAGACTCGCCACCAACATATGCAGTATGAAAGATGATGCCAAGCTTTGCTCGCTCAATAGTCTTAGCAAGCTTTGAGTCAGCAGGGACAGCGTAAGTGATCGTGTTTGGCGTGAACGTTAGTACTTCTTCGCCACTGATTGTCTCACGTTGTACATCACCATCTGTAAACATTAAGTCGCCCTGGAGAACATCTTTTATGCCTAGTCCTCGCAGATACTTAAATGCTGCGAGCAGTTTTTCACCCAGTTCTGGGGAGTCGTTGTAATACTTTTCGATGTCTCCAGGGCTTTTGATTCTTCGTGGAGTGCCCTTTGATAGCGCAGACTTTGTGCCAACAAAGAACTTACCGTCCTCTGGATCAATGCCTGCAAAGATAGCTGGACTGCCATCCCACTTAACTGTGACTTGGCTGCGCTTGCCTCTGCCACGCGATAGAACGTTACGAACACCAGTCGCTAGACGCAATGCTTCTTGCGCACCAACGTATCCCTTGTCCAAGACGAGGTCTTCTAGATGCACTAGATGGGGATTCTTTCCTTCCATTAATAGTTCGTATGCTCTCATTCCATGTACTTCGCTAGTTCTTCAGGCCACTCAAAATTCTTCCACTGATCGTTGTGGCGCATAATGGCAACTGCCATGTTTTCGTAAATCGTTTCTAGTTCTTCGTTGCTGTAGCCTTTCTTTGCAGCGTCGATAATTGTTTCAACACTGTTCAATGCATCGCCACCAGCTTTGCCTCTGAAAATGACTTTTGCAATTCCATCAGCATTTGTAATTGGATCGCTAATGACTTCTGTGTCTTGCTTCTTAACCCAATCACCAGTGCGCTTGTTTCTGCGACTTGTTCTGCGAACTCTTACGAGTCCATTCTTTGCGCCCCATTGCCAACGCTCTGTTTCAATTGGGCGATCATGTCCGTCCAGTTCTTCAGAGTGCTGCGTGTCTGCCATGCTTGCCAGTACAGCAACACCAATGTTACGATGCTCACCACGATACTTAGAGCTATCGCCAGGTGAGTGATAGTAAGTTCTCATCCACTCTGGGTTGCCAGGGAAGAAGTCAACTTGTACGAAGCCTGTGCGTGGCTGTCTGCCATCTTTTGCTTCGTCGTAGTTTGGAATCTGTACGCGAGTGATTACGTTACCAGCATGTTTCTGTACGTTCTCAGCGCCAAGTGCCTTTACTGCTCTGCTATGCACTTCTTCCATATCCATTTGTTCAGGGTCGATTGCAATATCCATATCGCCACTGTACTGCACTTTACCAACACTACCAATTGCGCCGTCTTTGAGATTCTTCATGCCAAGATTCTTCTCTAGCCATTGTAGAGTAGGATCAATTTCAGAGATATGAATAGTACCAACATCATCGAAAGCGTTACCGCCTTCCATGAGTCGTGTACGTCTGTTCTCTCTTAGAAGTTCCCAAGCTCGCATTTACTTTCTCTGGCGCAACCAACGCTTTAGATCAATTAGTTCTTGTCTGATTGCTTCAAACTGTTCCACTGAAGGATGGTCAGCGTAAAGCTCTTTACCAAGATTTGCAAAACGAATAGCATCTTCTACCTTAATACCAGCATATCTAATGATAGCAGATTTCTTATCTGCTGGATTACCAAAGATGCCCTCTTCCAACGCCTCTGATAGAATTGTCACATCACCAGTTTCTTTGTAGCTTTCCCAAGCTTTCTTTACTTTGCCCAAAGAACGCTTTTTAGTTTTGCTAACTTTAGAGTCTGTAATTTTTGTCATTGTTAGTCCTTCAAAAAGAATCCTGCGTTTGATGCTGCATTATAGATCATCTCGCTGAGACTCTTTTTCTTGTTTTGATTGCTTACTGTAATACTCAGTGGCTCCCAACGTCCGTTGGGCTTCCACTGTTTGAAGATTGCGCGAGCAACTGGCTCACCATTCTCCATGACTTTGATCTTCAAGAACTCTTGAAATTCATCGCCAGGATTTTCAAGATCAACGATGATCGAGAAGTTGCCTTCACGAAACTTACGCTTACTCTTGATTTCTCGCTGTATTTCCAATAGTTTCATATTATTGTGCGTGGAACTGTCCAAATACGCAATGCGCTAGTTCGTGTCCCATCGTATTCATTGGCTCATCATCTGCTCGCTTTGGACGAGTAGCATGAATCTCACACCAATATGGTTGATTGCCTGGGTTTGCAAATACAGCAAATCCAAGTTTCTTTTCTTTTCTGTTGCCACCAAAACGTTCAAAGTATGCACGATTTAGTGCTTTCTCGTTTTCGTGGAAAATGACTGTGATGTGTAACTCTTGTCCACTACGATCAAAGTCTTGCTGAATTTGTCGTGGTTGTGGATCGCAGCTTGCTAGAAACAGTGTACCTAGCGCCGCTAGTGCAGCCATTTTAAATTTTGTCATTTCCGTTATTCTCCTCTTTTGCTTCACGGATTTTACGAATCTGGCGTATAAAGCGTTTTGGGTCACCGCCACGAATCGCGCTTAGGAAACGTCGAGTAATCTGCTCGGCTTCTTCGTCTGTGTAATTCTCAGTCAGAACGTCAAGAAAGTTGACGGCTGATGAAATGATGTGATGCCCGCGAGACTCTAGAACGTGCTCCTTAGTCTTATTTGGCACCGCACGTTGCAACTCCTCCAGAATGGAGCGAGAGCTTTGGTGCAGAGTTATCTTTTTGTTTTTGTCCACAGTGAATTCCTAAGTAGTCATTACTTAGTGTATTTATCTCCAACTAGGACGAACAGGGTGGTTTTAGATGTTGCGCTTCTTGACGAGATCGCGAAGTGCTGTAGCTCTGCCTTTCATATCAGAAGATTTGCCTTTCTTCTCTTTTTCACCCTCAGTTTCTTCAACGTCAGTCACAATACTAGACTGTTTTAGCTGACCAAGAATGTTAGCTGCTGTAGCCATTGTCGCATTTTCTTCATCTTCGTCAAGATCAGTGATTCTCAGCGATGCAACGTCAAACTTCAGATCGACTTTGCTGCCAACACCTGCTGACGAACGAGTTTTCATAAACTGAATCTGATAGCGACCACTCTCTTTCATGGAGATTGTGGTGAAAATCGCGATCACGTTATCTGCTGTGTTGATCTTTGAGATGCCACCAGCGATGTGAGAGTGACTAAACTCAATCTCGTCATGCGATCCACGGTTCAACTGGCTCGCTGTGACCATGAGAATATCTAGATCAATAGCCAGATTACGCAGTTCTTCTGAAACGTACTTGTCTTTTACGAAAAGATCAGATGGGGATACGCGACGATCCATTGGCGCACACAAATCTAGATAGTCAATGAGAATTGCATCGACTTTCCTCTTGCTTTGTGTCTCGTATTCTTTGATATATGCGCGAATATCGTTCGCTGTGCTTGCATTTGGAAGCTGCTTGATCTGCAATGTGCCTTTCTTGGCTTTCTTCTGAAACGCACGAACCTTCATATCAACGTCATCAATGTTCTTCATAATCTGCTTGGTCGCATACCCTGAAGTCATTGCGTCGATACGCATGGATGTTAGATTCTCACTAAGCTCAAGACTGATGTAAACAACATTCAGACCTTCTTCAACCCAATTGAGTGCTTGGTTCTGCAAGAAAAGTGACTTACCAGCACCAGACTGACCAGCCCAAATGGTCAATGTGCCGCGCTCTAGACCACCATACAGCTTTTTGTCGATAGATTTCCAGCCAGTAGAAATCATCTTGCTGTTATCACGCATCGTCGTGAGTCGATCTGCTGGATTTTCAAAGTAGTCAACACCTAAGTCGCGCACGATGCCAAGCTCTGCTGCGTTTTTAACACACTCAAGCAGTTCGCCAAGCTTGCCTTGATTGATTAGATCGAGTCCGTCATACACAGCTTCTTTCGCAGCCTTCTTCTGACAGAAAGTTTCAAACTCAGACATGAACCAATCAGTATGTTCGTCGTTCATGTCAGTGATTTTCTCTGGAACTGTGCCAGCAATTGCTTTGACTTGCTGCTCTGTTGGCATTGATGCGTGATCGTCAGTGTAGTCCATCATAAACTTGACGATTTCTCTGTTATCTTCGTCCTCAAAGAACGATGGGCGCATGATATTTTTCACGCGAACGAAGATTTCAGGGTCTGTGTAGAGAAATTGTAGAAAGAGGTCTTCTACGTCTTTGTTATATTCTTTAATAGCCATAATCTATCCTGTCCATTTTTCTTTTTATTCTAATATCCTGGGCATCTGTCTCTCGGCTGTCGATGATACTCTTGATGGTGAGCAAGTCGCCATAGATTTCTGCTGCTTCGCCAGCGTCTTTCACTGGCTTGCCGTGGTCATTGCGACCCCAATTCGGAAATGCGACTGCCCATTTGTTCTTGATTGCAATTTCAATCAGATCATCACCGTCTTTATCACGATCTGGACACAGTATCTTCTGCCCTGGTAAGCTATTTATGATCGCAGCTTGATCCTCGTTGATATTATTGTGCAACGTACCAATGCCACTTGTCACTAATGCGTCAAAGATGCCTTCAGTGATGATAATGAAGCGACGATTGAAGTCTTGTTGCTCGTCAACGCCATAAATGAATGACAAAGGCATCTCTTGCATGTACTTTGGAGTCGTTTTTGGCGGATTGTGTGCTGCAATGCGACCAGTGAAGCCAACAATCTTGCCTTTATAGAAGTATGGTACGACAATTCTGCGATTATAGATGCGCTCACGGTCTTCTTTGCACGGTGTCCAGTACATTTTGTCAATATCTAGTATGCCACGGTCGTTTGCATACTCCACAACGCGCAAAAAGTTGCGATCTTGGCAGTTTTGGTCGAGCCAGTGGCGAATTGGGTGACAATCTTTGAGAAATTCGATCTCTTTCCACTTTGCAGTCACCGAACCTTTGAGTCGGAAGTCATTTACACGTTGATTTGTCGCATCGCGGAACGCTTCAAACTTCAAACGCTTGACATCCGCTTCTGGAACGCCGATTGTTTGAAGAAATTGCATCATTTTCTCGCCTAGTTGCGATTGTGGATGCCAACCAGTGCTAAATCCGCAGTTGAAGCAGTTGACATTCATGCCACCATCTTGTGTAAAGAGAATTCCGAAGCGTTCGCGCTTATCTGCACCGTGTCCGCGATGATGACACATCATACAGTTACGCTTTTGCCACCCGCTGGGTGTGCCTTTAAGCGTTCCTATGTTTTGCATGATTGCGTCTGCGATTGCTTCCCGAACTTCCATTCAGATATTATAGCATATTCTCGATTTTAACGCAATAGCACTTTATCAATCGTTCCGTAGTCCTCAAGATTGGTGTCAGGGCGATAAATGAACTTCAGCCACATAAAGTTTGCCTCAAATGTGTGAGAAGTGATTCCTGTGAAGTTGTCGAACGTAATAATTTGCGTTCCTGTCGTAATGTCAACAGGAAAGTAGTTAGCCAAGTCTGCTGGTGGCTGCAAATCTAATGATGCACGTAATTCTAGTGTTCCAGTGAACGCTGTGGTTCTAACTGAGAAAGAATGAACTGCATTCAGATGATTTTGGATGCGTGGGCCTGCAATTGCAGAACTCGCGTATGTTCTAGTTCCTGGCTCGCCTGGATCACTAACGATTGTCCAGTTAGATTCCAGCAATTCAACAGATTCCATTGGCGTAACGTCTGCTGAGTCAACAACTTCGACTGTAGCAACAATATCGCCAGCATTATCGAGGAAGAATGGCGTGTTAATGTTGCCACTCTCGTTATTTCCTGGGACTAGTGCTTCTTGACCAGTTACAACTAGTGAATAGAAGCCCGCAGGTATGTTTACAAGATCGCCTTCGTAGATTGTTAGTCGTACATCGCCCTTGTCTGTAGTCAATACGTCTGCAAAACGCTCTAGAACGCGCTCCTTGTTCTCAGTGCTTACCAAACGGCAGCGAATTGCTAGATGATCCACAGACACGCGACGACGGTCTGGATTTAGTACGCGGAATCTCACTTGATTATCCACGCCTTTGTGTACTTTGATTATTTTCTTGTTAAGTGGGCTGTTATTTCGCACGTTACATCCTCGAATCATGCTATCGACATACATCAAGTCGGCACGGTTTTCATAGCTAAAAAGTTTTATGATGCTATCAGTCATAAGTGTATTTATCAGATTTTGACACATTATTCCTAGAAAAAACTATAGGGGTTTTTCCTTTTTGTAAATATAACTGTTATGGAGCCCGAAGAGCTAGAAAGTATACAAGAACAGTTTCCGTACCTTAGCTGCGTCAGGATAGCTGAGATAGAATACGTTTGTATTATTCAAAATGCAGACGATAAGATCATTAGTTTCTATGATTTCAATTCAATCTCAGACGCGCATGAGCGCAAACTCTTTCTAGAGTTAGGTGAAATCTGGTGGCATGAGTCTAATAGAATCCTTCCCATCAATATATTTCTCCAAGGCCAAATGGAGCCATTCAAAGACTACATTCGTACATTCCAGATGAAAAACACCGACATTCTCTTTGGGCCTATAACATCTCTCAACAATCTTTTCCAGAAACGCATCAAGCGTAGACAAATTCAACTAGTCAAAAAATAGCTAAATCGTGATAAATACACGTATTACTACGTGGACGTTTATTATGAATGAAATGCGCAAGCTAATGGAATCTCTTTCCCGAATTGATGAGGATATCAGTTGGGATTACGAGACAGTAAGCATTAGCGAACTCAAAGGCAAAGTTTTTACTTCAGTCGAAGGCAAGCAAGGTGGCGACGAGATTGTTTTCAAGACATCTGAGCGCACATCATCTGGCCCTGATGAAGAATACATCATGGCACATAGGCAAGATTGTTGTGAGAGCGTTTGGATCGAAGAAATTATTGGTGATCTTAGCGACTTGGTTGGTAGCGAAATTCTTGAAGCTGAAGAAGTTGTCAGTAGCGATGCTAGAGGCAATGCGGAGCCACCACCAGAGCGTTATCAGCCTGATCCAGAAGATGAGTGGGCTACTGGTCCTGAGTCTTACACATGGACATTCTATAAGCTTGGTACAATGAAAGGCCACGTTACGATTCGTTGGTATGGTACATCTAATGGATACTATAGCGAGCGAGCAAGTATTTATAAGAAAGAATATTACGACGATTACGACGATTACGACGATGAGACTTTTTGAAGTAGCAAAACTTAAAGAGTCCATGACAATGTGGATTCCATCTGCGCCCAGCGAAGAAAAAGACGTTGAGTGTTGGGTTTGTGATGGCAAGAAGATTGACGGTTATCAGAATCCCAAGACGGGCAAGTACTATACTGTAGGCGAGGAGTCAGTGGAAGAACGTCTTGTGAAGTGGGATAAGAAACTTGAAGCACTAGAAGAAAAGATCAAGCAACTAGATAGTCGCTGGATAACTCTCAAGTCTTTTTACAAAGCAAACATTGAAAATCATCCAGACTTGAAGCCAAAGTTTGTTGAGCAGTTTGGTGAGACTCGCGACAAGTACAGACAAACAAGAAAGTCAATGTGGACTCGCAAAGCACGTATCAAAAAGAAAGCTGAACTTATCCAGCAACTAGAAACTATCCCATGTCGTTACTGCAAAGGCAAAGGCACGACAGAAGAACACGTTTCTGCTGCACCAGAGATGAATCTATCCAACACTAACGCGCACAACCTAATGCTTGCGCTTGGTTATGAAGTAAATAGTGGCTACACAATCAAGCCAGAAGATGTGCCAGCTATCAAACGTCGTATCATGCAACTACAGAACAGCGACGAGCTAGAAGATTACACCATGAAGGGTGGTGTGTCACAGAAAGACTTTGGTATGGTTCGCGATAAAGACCCCGAAACTGGATTGGATCGCATTAGCCATAAGAAAGGCCCAACAATGATTGGTCCTAATATCGACGTTGCATATCTGAATGACAAATTCCAGCGCATGATGCCAATTCTGGATTATGCGCAGAAACATAACCAAGAGATTCACTTCGCATGAACCCATTAAGAAAACTATTCCACATTGTATCTTGGATTCCTGTAATCCTGCTATTAACATTTCCATTACTAATGGTGTATCCATTTGTTGATATAACACTATGGCAAGCATTTCTGCCACTGGGACTTTTGTTCCTTGGTCTTGTGTTTATTCCCATAGCAATAGCGACACGCGGGTCACAAAGCAAAGACTGGCCTATCATCTTTTGGTTGTGGGGCAACGACGAAGAGGGCTGTCCCGATTGGTGGTATAGAATGGCAGAGCGAAAAGGCGGTTTCGTTGCTAAGTTCCCTACATTCTGGTGGTACGCAGTTCGTAACCCTGTAAACAATAAACGTTTCATCTTCAAAGATCGCGAAGCCAAGATTGACGGATGGGAAGGGCCAATGGAAGCACAAGATTTGATTGATGCTGGCGTAACAAAAGCGACACGATGGGCATACAGTGGTGCGTTTGCTGGATACCGTGTAATCAAGTTGGAAGGCGATAACAAGTACAGTGAATACTGGCTTGGTTGGAAAGTTGGTAGTACAGTTCCTGGTATGGGATTTGCTATGCAGTTAAGACGCAAGAGAGAAATTGGTACGTGAGAGCATATGAACTTCTAGAAGCTGGCGGCAAGATGCCAGAACCATTGCCACCAGAAATTGCAAAGGCATTTGAAGCTGTAGCTGACGAGCAGCGTGGCGCGCCTGAACATGCAATGCTTCGCGCACAACACTATTACAAGGGTGGTGTGCTAAGTCCAGTGATCGAACACATTGGCGATCTGGTTCATCGCATGACTGAACACGCTGGCGCAGGCATGTTTCTGGAAGATATTATCGAAGAAAAAGTCAATCGTGGTCTGCGCTATCTTACGCACGGCTACGGCTTTGAGCGTGAGATGGAAGAAAATATCCGAGCGAATGGTATTGATCGTGCGAAGCTGGATGAACTTCTAGTGCAGTATTCCAAAGAGCATGAGAAGCTGCCTGTCTATAACGTCGCACACTATCACGGTCGCCAAGCTGCGATTGAAATTGGTTATCAAAATTGGGACAAAGCAATTGAGCATCTAAAGTTCTTGAAGGGAATGTTAGATTCTGAAAATTACAACAAAGCGGCTGGTAGCTTTATTCAGGATGCTCAGGGTAATCTGGTTCAATACGCCCCTTAAGCTTATACTCAAAGACAGTCTTATCATCTGCGTCGTAATCTAGTATTACTTCGTTGGTGTAGCAGTCTTTGAATACTTCGCCTTCGTCATCTTCGTAACGAAAAATGTTTTCAAGCATTGCGACTTGCCACTTGCGTTCCACTTCATTATATTTCAAGTATGGTTCACCTTGTACAATAAGATATTTACGCCCATCAAGACCTTCAAAATCTTCTTCTTTACCCATTCGTCAATGCCTGCTCAACCATGAGATTGAGTTGTAGAACGATTGCCAGTGCGTAGCCATGCGCGTGACTTTTCTTGAAGTAGTATGAACCATCATCAGGCTTAACCCAAACGTCTGCTTCTACTTCTTCCCATGACTTGTTTTGCAAGTGTGCTTTACCAGGGCGAATGATTGCAAGCAACATAGCAAGCTGTGATACGCTACGTGGCTGCATATCTTTGACCAGCTTCGCATACTTGCCAATGTGAAATAGATTCTCTACAACTTCCTCGTGATCTAGCAATGACCACTCTGGTTCAGTGTTTGCTAGTCCGACAAGATGTTCTTCATCTTGTACGCCTTTGTAAACATTGTTGTTCAGAAAGTCAATCTTGAAGTAGCCAAGTTCCTCTGCGTCCTTGTGATCTATGGTTGCAAGATTAGTGACAGGGTCGTAAGGGACAGGTTGAAAGTATACACCAGTATTGTGCTTGACGTAACCATCGTCGCGATTGATACGCGCAACGATGTGTGGAATCTTCTCTAGAAGAACATCCCTATCAAGTAAGTCAATGTCTACATCAGTATTAACGCGAGACATATCATTCTTCCTTTACCCTATCTTCGCCACACAAATGATTGTTGTTGATCGAAGCATCTGCTTGATCTGTTCCTGGCTTTGTTTTGACCCATGCTGTTATGCAGTCAGTACAAAACACATAGTAGTCGCCAGAACCAAATCGTAATCTCTTGTGATCGCAGTTGTCTCTTCCTAATATGTCAGCCATCTTTCAATCTCGCTTCAAACAGTTCTTTGTCTTTGATACGAACAATCTTTGCATGGATGTTCTCACTTTCTACCAAGTCTGCAACTTCATCAAAATCATCCCACAGCCTGGCGTCAGACAATTTCTTTGAGTGTAACCATGCTGCTACGTCGCGTATATAAAGCTCCTCGACTGTTTCAGTATCAGGACGATATGCTGTTGTTACTAATGCGTATTTCATATGTGCGCCCCATTCAGTATGTCACGGACAAACGTGCAATCGTCTTTCTTGAGTTCAAACTTCGCTTTCCAGATTCGCGGATCAATGACTGAGCCAATAATATCTGCTTGCTCGTCTGATAGACGCTCCCACAGTACGTCCGCTGTTTCTGCAAGATACAGAACCCAAGGACTGATCTTGCCCATTTGTACCATGTGTGTTGCTTCTGATGGTGCTACACGAATAAAGAACTCATTAAGTGGAACATCGTGTTTCTCGCTCCATGCACCCATCGTTTCGATACTACGCTCCAACCCCCGACTTGCTGGTTCTTTTGCAAGCAGTTCCACAATGTACGCTTCATACACTTTGTCCTTGCACCAATCACGCTCCTTGTATCCATTGGTGAAAACAAAGTCCACGAATCGAGACTGGTCTACTGGACGTAAATCCATTAGCCTGCGAGCAAACTTTATGAACGCTGTGTAGTATCGACTGTCGATGAATTGCTCCATCGTTTTAGAATTCTTCTGTGCTGTATTTAGTTCATAGAATCGTCTGAATAACTCAAGACCCATGCGCGAAGCGACATTATCTTTGTCGAGATAACGTCGCTTCTTAACACACATATGGCTCGCAAGCGTACCTTCGTTGCGAAAAGCTTTCTTGCAAAAGCCACATGCAAATTTGTTAGCGGTCTTAGTCAACTTTGATCTTCAAATTCTTCTGGTCGCGCATCGCAAGCATAGCCTCAGCGTTACCAATCGCATCATCAACGGGGTGGTGAGTGTGTTTGGTCTTACGCAGATGCTTAAAGCTTGAGAACATATCTCTTGTGATACCTTTCCACAAGCTATTTATGTTCTGTGAACTGAATCCAAATGGATTGTAGCCCAAGAACTTGTGGCAGTACCAGTTAATGAACTGCCAATCAAAACCGTTGTTGTCAGCCCAAAAGATAGCACGACCTTTGCTGTTCTTTTCGATCCATGATGCAAAAGCTTGCATCGTAATTGCTGGATCAGGGAATGCCATAACTTCTTCTCTGCTGTGTCCAGAAACAGCGAGTGCTTCTGGAACCCAATCAGCGCCCTCAAGTGGGCGACACATTCCATAGAATGTCTTGTTCAGATCATCGCTCAAAATCACGGCACCAAACGATACCATGCTGTAGAGTCCAGGGCAAGGTCCATCTGCTTCTACGTCTACAATTATATTACTCATTTTCTTTTACCTTCTTTATTAATGCTTTTACGTATGCATCTCCTGCATCACGAAATTTCTGATGATTCAATTCTCTTTCTTCATCAATATCGCCAGTGCCTAATTTTGCTGTTGCTTCTTTTAAGAGTTCAGCCACCGCAGCTAGATGCGTCGTATTACTCATTTAAATAAATCCTCTATATCTTTATCTTCGTATCCATGATCTTCTGCCAGCATACGAAGTGTTGCTTCATCGTTAATCTGTGTTAGTAGCTCAATCTCTTGGCGACTCAACTCTGGATAACGGTCTTGCAGAAACTTCTCGACTTTTGATACTTTCTGCTTCTTGCTTGGTGCGAGCCACGGGTGGTAAGTCTTGTGACCAATGCCACACGTTGCCAGCAATTTCCATTGCAGTTCAGGGTGCTTAGTCAATGAACTAAAGTCAACGTTCACAATGTCGTTGACCATCAATAGATAGTGGTATGCGTCTGTGCCTTTCGCTGAACTGGCTGCTCGCATTGCGAGCCACGCAGAAAACGCTTTCTTTTGTTCCTCTGTCAGACGAGAGTAGAAATCAAAGTCGCAGCGATCTATTGCTGCCAGCATATCCGCGAATGGTACTTTTGCTTGTCCTTTCTTTTTGCTTTTCGACATATGTTGCTGCGATTTCCTCTGCTGTCAGTTCTTCCACGATTCCAAAGAACTCGTTATAGTCAAGTCCAACATCGTCCATGACTGCTTGCCAATCATCATCCCATTCTGCAAGTAGACGCTCTTTGTTCATTGGCAGAAAGTCACCATACTGTTTTGGCGGTTCTTCACCAGTATACAATGCTTTCAGTACCATCATCTTGTACAGTCTACCTGCTGCGCGAATATCCTCTTGCACTTTAGGATTGCGCAATAGCTGGCTAATGTCTGTTGATCTAGCACCATTGTTATGCACAATCATATGCTCGCCGCGCCGATTATGCATCAGTTTTGCTTCGCCACCCATTTTTAGAATTGTTGGCGGCTTGTTGCGGTTGCGTAAGTAGTCGCCACGCATTTCCTTAAACATGATCTGTATGCCCTTGGTTACGATATACAGGGACGCGATGGCAAAAAACATTATGAGTATGAAATTCATCGTCACGTATTATACTGCATATTCTTGGAGTAGTCAAGCACCATCTGTTCTATCTCTTTCGCTCCCTGTTCTCCGCGAAGCACCCATTTGAAGCCAAGCTTGGTGTCTTTGATTCTAAGACCAGGAACTGTAAGTGAAGTCTGTCCATTTATTACTTCTGTAAGAATTAGCTCAAAATCATTTCCGTATTCTGTGTGAAGCAACCAATCTTGAACCATCCAATGTTCAGGGAAGCGAAATAGAGGGAGAATGATAATATTATCACCATCCTCTTCTCTAATAAATGCGCGTGTGTCAGCCATCAAATAAAATTGCCATATCTAGTGGATCAGGAACTTTGTTGCCCTCTTTTACAAACAAAGAGCAATGTGGTGTAGCACCAGATTCCAATGGCATTGTCAATACGTTTCCATTCTTGAGTTTTGGAAAGAACCATTTTACGTCTGCATAGATGTTCGATATGTTGACTTCAAACGTCTGCGGAACCATATGCTCCAATGGGTTGAATACGATAGCATGAAAGCCACGATCATTCAACTGAGTCAACGGCATTACTTCTAGATCAGAATAAGTATCGTCGCAAACTAGTATTGACCAATCCAACGGCATCTGAACTTGATACTCACCAATGTCCAGCACGACTGCTGGTGCATTGAACGACTCTAGAAATACGAGTGGTAGCCAGTAAAAGTCCATCTCTCGCTGTTTGGAACAATCTAGTACGCAGTATCTTACGTCTACATCTTCTTCTGGTATGCGATCCAAGTTATAAGCTAGGTTTTCTTCTGTTAGTATTAGCATTTTGTGTAGTCCACCTTTTTCACTGTGAATGGATATTCTGCGCCTTTGTAGAACTTCTTTCTTTTTGTTAGATGTCGTTTGGAGTACTTGCAGTTTGAAGTAATATCAAACACGTTTACGTAATCCTTGTCTACCGCGACACGAATACCACGACCGATGCTTTGAATAACACGAACAAAACTCTTACCTGGTTCTATAAGATATAGATTGAAAATGCGCGGAACATCAATACCAACTGCTGCAACACCAGAAGTTGCGATGATGACTTTTCCACTTGCAGTCTTGACCTCTTCGTATTCTTCTTCTCGGTCTTTAACTTTGACAGACCCATCAATGTAGACTGAATCAGGAATCATACTCTGTAGTAGCTTGCCAGTTTTCTTGCGTGGCACTAGAACCAGAGTATTACCAGTTTCAGCTTGTTTGGCAATGTGTTTTGCCATCCATCGAAGTCTTGCGTTATCACTCATAAGCCACGCAATTTCTTGCTGATAGTTTGTGAACTTGCGTGGCGGATCTTGAAGCTGATTCACTTCAATGTGCAGATTTGCAAGCACTCCTTCTTCTTGCAATTCTTTTGCTGTAACAACGTTAACCAGATTTCCAATACATGCGAAAAGAGCCATTGCGTCATATTCTTCTTCTGGAATAGTGCCAGTTAAGCCCCAACGCAAGGGTACGTTGTTAAACGTGCTAGACATTAAACGCTTGAGTGCATCAGCTTTTGCGCCGTGTGCTTCGTCAACGATTACACACGCTACATCTTCGATGAAATCAGTGATAGAAATATCAGGGTCGTAGTCTTTAGACTTCTTATTTAGCGACTCCAAACTCTGCCATGTGCAAATCGTGTGTGTCTTGAGATATTCTTTGCGATCACCATAGAATACGCCAACGTCCAATCCCAAATTGATGTAGTCTTTCTCAGTCTGCCGTACTAGTTGCTTACTTGGCACGATCACAATTGATCGACCATACTTTTCAGCCTTGTCTGATAGTATCGCTGTGACCAGCGTTTTACCAGCGCCAGTACTGACTTCCTGAACACCTTGTGGATTGGCGAGAGCTTGATTGATAACTTCTATTTGGTGGTCACGCAGAACGATTGGCTCGCCAGCATGTTTGTGACCTTCGGGCCAAGTGATATGTGAGTAGCTATCCGCTTTTACAGACTCAAACTCAAACAGATGCGGAGTACGATTATCAACTAGCTGAATATCATATCCGCTACTTTCTACGATTGGTAGCATCCTGTCGAGCAGATTGAT
>JAAUYF010022144.1_pt1 | contig 19362 bp, 19 predicted proteins | sample 7278051 | NCBI WGS metagenome assembly JAAUYF01 (sample SAMN14350202, study PRJNA611818) | marine sediment metagenome | isolation source: surface marine sediment (0.6m) | place: French Polynesia: Moorea | collected 2018-08 | reverse complement strand
TGCCGGCGCTGCCGCAACTTTGCCGACACCGAGATGTGCGATATCTGCGGCGATCCGGCGCGGGAATCGGCCTTGCTGTGCGTGGTCGAAACCCCTGCCGACGTGCTCGCGGTCGAGGCTTCCGCCGCTTACCGCGGACGCTATTTCGTGCTGCTCGGACGGCTCTCGCCCCTGGACGGATACGGGCCGGATGAACTGGGGCTTGCCGATCTCGAGGAAATGATTGCGAGCGGCGACGTTGGTGAAATCATTCTCGCCACCAGCGCTACCGTCGAAGGCGATATTACGGCACAGTATATTGCCGATTTCGCCGCGCGCCACGAGGTCGGCTGCAGCCGCCTGGCGCGCGGAATTCCGCTTGGCGGCGAGCTCGAGTTCGTCGATGGCGGCACCCTGTCGCGTGCCCTGTCAGGGCGCCAGAAAATCGAATAACGCTAACCGGGAAGAAAAATGTCCGAGTCCATATTTACCCGTATCATCAAGCGCGAACTGCCCGCCGATATCGTTTACGAGGACGATGAAATCATCGCCATACGCGATATCAATCCGCAGGCTCCGACCCATGTGCTGATCATTCCCAAGGTCGAAATCGCCACGGTCAACGATATCCGGCCGGAGCAGGCGCAACTGATCGGCAACATGATGCTGGTGGCGCAGAAAATCGCTGCCGACGAGGGTATTGCCGAGGACGGCTTTCGCCTCGTGGTCAACTGCAATCGTCACGGCTGCCAGGAAGTGTTTCACCTGCATATGCACCTGGTCGGTGGGCGCCAGCTGCGCGGAATCTCCGCTTCCTGAGCGGCGTACCGGGGCTCAGTCGGCGCCCGCCTGCTCCAGTATCTTCAAATAATTCTGATACCTCGAGTCGGCAACGCGGCCGTCGGCGCGCGCCGCGACGACCGCGCAATGCGGTTCGTTGCGGTGAGTGCAATCGTTGAAGCGGCAGCCTGCCGCCAGTTCGGCGATTTCGCGGAAGCCGTTGGTCAGCGGTTCCTGCCGGTCGATAAACGGGCTGAAACCCCTGACGCCGGGGGTGTCGATCAGATCGCCGCCACCCGGCAGATGGTAAAGCCGGCTCGCGCGCGTGGTGTGGCGCCCCTCTTCGTTAACCTCCGAGATTTCGGCGATCTTGATCTTTTCCTCCGGCAGAAGCCAGCTGGTGAGCGAGGACTTGCCGACGCCGGATACGCCGCTTAGTACCGATATCCGGCCGGCCAGCAGGTCGGCAAACTGCTGCATGCCGCTGCCCGTCTTGACACTGGTTTCGACGATGCGGTAACCGAGCGGCCGGTAAATTTCGTGCAGACCGAAAGCGTCATCCCCCGTCGGAGCGAGATCGATCTTGTTTAGCAGGATGCAGGCGTCGATTTGCTGCTGCTCGGCCGACAGCAGGTACTGGTCGAGCAGAAAAAGATTCGGTTCGGGTTTGACCGCGAGACAAACGATCAGCTGGCTGATGTTCGCCGCCACCGCGCGTACCTGGCCGAAGCCGTCGATACGCTGCAGCAGGTTGTCGCGTTCGAGAATCGCATTGACCCGGTACTGTCCCGGCGCCGTGGCTTCGATGGCGACGCGATCGCCGCAGACAATGGTGCCGAGATTGGATTTGATCTTGCACTCGATAACCTCGGCCGAGTCCAGTTCGGCCAGAATCTGACCGCCCTGGTGCGAAACCACCAGTCCGAGCAGATAGTCGTCGTTTTGCGTAACCGCCCGCTGCGCGGCGTCAATACGCTGTTGCTGCCGCCGGCTAAGCCTGCGCTTTGCCATCGGCCTCGGGGATCATCGGTGCATAGCCCCTGCCCATGCCGATTCAGGCGGATGATCCGGCCGCGGCGATGGATTCGAGATGGCTAATGCGTATCGATGCCGGTGGATGCGAGTCGTAAAACATCGAATGAATTGGATCGGGGGTCAGAGTGCTTGCGTTGTCGCGGTATAAATTGACCAGTGCCGAGATCAGCGAGCGGTAGTCGCTGTTCGAATGCGCGAACTCGTCGGCTTCGAACTCGTGTTTGCGTGACAGGGCCGAGAACAGCGGGCTGATGAAATAGGTAAACACCGGCATTACCAGCATGAACAGGATCAGCGCCGCGTGGGTCGAAGACTGCTCGACCCCGAGCGACTGGTAGAACCATGGCGATGCCATCAGCCAGGCCAGTACGGCGAACCCGATCAACGAGATCGCGCCCGACAGCAGCAGCGATTTCTTTATATGGTTGCGTTTGAAATGCCCCAGCTCGTGGGCGAGCACGGCTTCGACTTCGTCGGCGTTGAGTGATTCGAGCAGCGTATCGTAAAACACGATGCGTTTGTTGCGGCCGAAGCCGGTGAAATAGGCGTTACCGTGGGAGCTGCGGCGGGAGCCGTCGACCACGTAAACCCCCTGGCTCTGAAAGCCGCAGCGCTGCAGCAGTTTTTCGATCCGCTCGCGCAGGCTGACGTCGTCCAGCGGGCTGAACTTGTTGAACAGCGGCGCGATGAAGGCCGGGTAGGCCCAGATCATGACCAGGCTGAAACTCATCCACACGATCCAGGCGTAAAGCCACCAGTAGGTACCCGCCTGGTTCATCAGCCACAGGATCGCGGCGACCAGCGGAATACCCAGCAGCGCCACCAGCAAGGCGGTTTTGACCAGGTCGAGCAACCAGGTTTTGAAACTGGTCTGGTTGAAGCCGAACTTTTCCTCGATGACAAAGGTGTGGTAGAGCGAAAACGGCAGGTTCAACAGCGACGAGATCAGGGTCAGCGAGAAAATGACCGCGATACCGAGCGGCAGCGGCGACAGTTCGAAGCCGGCCCACCACTGGTCGATCAGGTTGAGGCCGCCGCCGATCGTCCACAGCAGCAGCCACAGGGTTTCCCATCCCAGGGTTATGCGCCCGAAGCCGAGTTTGGCGCAGCTGTAGTTGGCCGCGCGGTGATGGTCGTCGAGCGAGATCTTGTCGGCAAAGGCCGCCGGCACCGCGTCGTAATGCGCGCGTATGTGCCTGGCCTGGCGCTGGCCCAGCCACAGCCGCACTAACACCGAGGCGACGACGAAGCCGAGGAATAACAGGGTAAACGGATGCATGAATCTACCGGGCTGGAAAAACTTGCTATAGTTTAGCGCATATTAAGTGCAGTTAAAGCGCGGAGAATTCAATGACGATGGATGATACTAACCTGATCTGGATCGACCTGGAGATGACCGGACTCGATCCGCAGCAGGACCAGATCATCGAGATTGCCACCGTGGTCACCGACGCCCGGCTGAAGATACTTGCGCAGGGCCCGGTCATCGCCATTCATCAGCCGCAATCGATCATGGATGCCATGGACGAGTGGAATACCAGCCATCACGGCGCCTCGGGACTGACCGATCGGGTCCGCAACAGCGACAGCTCGACCGGCGACGCCGAACGCGAAACCCTCGATTTTCTGCGCCAGTACGTGCCCGCGGGCAAATCGCCGATGTGCGGCAACAGCATCTGCCAGGACCGGCGTTTCATGGCCCGCCTGATGCCGGAACTCGAAGTCTTTTTCCATTACCGCAATCTCGATGTCAGCACGCTGAAGGAACTCGCCCGGCTGTGGAAACCGGAGCTGATGGCCGGCTTCGTCAAGAAAGGCGCGCATCTGGCTCTTGACGATATTCTCGAGTCGATCGACGAACTCAAATACTACCGCGAACACTTCATCCGCGTGTAAGACCGATACGGACTTCCCCGGGCTGGGCGATCGGCCCGGCCGCGCCGGCCTGAAAGCCCGCCGCGGCGACCATCCGTGAGCGATCGGATTCGCCGTTTGCGGCGGTAACGAAACCGATTGCGAATTGGCACCGGGGTTTAAAGATTCACCCGCAACGGCCGATTAACAGGAGCGATACTGTTTTTTCGGCGTATATTATGGATCTTGCCTCGCTCATCGGCATTATTTCGGGGATCGGTTTGATCGTCGCCGCCATCATTCTGGGTGGCGACGTACATCATTTCCTCAATATCCCGGGCATCATGATCGTGCTGGGCGGCACCATGGCGGCGACGCTGCTGACGTTTCAGTTCAAGGACGTGCTGACCGCGTTCAAAAGCGCGTATTTCGTATTTTCGTCGCCGAAACAGGACTCGCAGGAGCTGATCAACACGATGATCAAGCTGGGCACTATCAGCCGCCGCAAGGGGCTGTTGGCCCTGATGGACGTCAAGACCAATTCACCGTTTCTGAAACGGGTCTGTACCCTGATCGCCGACGCCGCCGACGAAGATACGCTGCGCAGCGCGATGCGCACCGAAATCGAATCGATGCAAATGCGCCATTACATCGTGCAGGACGTGTTTCGCAAGATGGCGATGTACGCGCCGTCTTTCGGCATGCTCGGCACGCTGATCGGCCTGATCCAGATGCTGTCGCTGCTGGCGAGCCCGGATAACCTCGGCCCGGCAATGGCGATTGCGCTGCTGACCACGTTTTACGGGACCCTGTTGTCGACCGCGATTTTCCTGCCGATCGCCGGCAAGCTGCGCTCGCGCACGCTGGCGGAGGTCATGAATTTCGAAATCATATTCCAGGGCGCGGTCAGCATACTGCAGGATAATAACCCGCTATCGGTTTACGAAAAGTTATCGTCTTTCGTACCGGCGAAAAAACGCAAGCCGATGCAAAAATTGCGCGAGCGGAACCGCTGATGTCGGCGAAATCCCTCAGCGACATGTTCGGTGACGAAGAGGGCGGCAGCGCCTGGATCGTTACCTTTGCCGATATGATGACGCTAATCCTGGTGTTCTTCATCCTGCTCTACACGCTGGCCGACTTCGAGGACGATGCCTACCGCGAACTGATCGAGTCGGTACAGGTTCTCGATGGCGACGGCAACCAGGTCAGCGTGATCGACTACGCCACGCGCAAGGGGCGCAATCCCGAGCCGATCAAGCTGGTCGAGGATATGCTCGGCATGAATCCGGGCGATGTCCCCGTGCAGCACATGAAACCGGCGCTGCTGTCGGAAATGGAGAGCATGATCGACAGCACCGACCTCGCCGACAGCGTCGATCTCGCGTTCAACGGCGACCAGATCAACCTGCAGATCGACGGGCGTTATCTGTTCGAGTCCGGCCAGGCCGAGCTCAAGGACCGCGCGCGTTTCATTTTCGCCAACCTGGCGCAAATGTTTCGCGATCACGCGGACTACCGCATTGCGATTCGCGGTCATACCGATGACCGCAGTATCCAGACCCGGCAGTTTCCCTCGAACTGGGAACTGTCGGCGGTGCGCGCGACCACGGTGTTGCGATTTTTCATCCAGCAGGGTATCGACCCGGAGCGCATGACCGCGACCGGTTATGCCGATTACCTGCCGCTGTTCGACAACAACAGCGCCGAAAACAGAGCCAGAAATCGGAGAGTTGAATTTGTTCTGGAAAAAGAAAAAGACGGTTGAGCTCAAGCTCGACGCGCGTCACAGCGATAACCGCGCGGCCTACCGGATTGCACCAGATCGGAGCAAACCGGTGATTATTTCGATCATGGGCAATTCTTTTCACGCGCTCAATATCAGCGGCACCGGGATCGCGTTTCGTTCGCACAATTTTCCCGAGGGGACGCGCGCCGCGGCCACCATACGCCTGCCCAGCGAGGACCGTATCTTCCCGGTGGTGCTCGAGGTCGTGGCCAAGCAGGGCGACTTATGTCGTTGTTGCTTCAGGGAAATTCACGAAGACGCTGAAAATCTACTACACTCATATATACTCGAGTTGCAAAAAAGGAAAATTCGGCAAAATCAGGGACTGGGGTAACGATGCCATGCCGTTGGACATCGTTAAGCCGGGTACGGAAACCTTCTGGGAATTCAGGCATTTATTGGGATATTAATATTGAATTGGATTGATTTTCATGTGGAAATCGGCCATCATTGGCGGCCGGTTGGCGGTATAACAACTACCAGGGCCAACTATCTGTTTTTACTCACACTTTCTGGGAAGCGGTTTTGATTAAACAGCGCACGTTGAAGAACGCAATACGCGCCATGGGCGTCGGTTTGCATACCGGGAAAAAAGTCTACCTGACCTTGCGCCCGGCGCCGATCGATTCCGGTATCCGCTTCCGGCGCATCGATCTCGCCGAGCCGGTCGAAATTCTCGCGCGTCCGGACAAGGTCGGCGATACCAATTTGTCGACCACGCTGGTCGAAAAGGGTGTCCGGATTTCGACAGTCGAACACCTGCTGTCGGCGATCGCGGGGCTCGGCATCGACAACGCCTTCATCGACCTGAGCGCCGACGAAGTGCCGATCATGGACGGCAGTTCCGGTCCGTTCGTATTCCTGATCCAGTCCGCCGGCATCGTCGAACAGAACGCGGCGAAGAAGTTCATCAAGATCAAAAAGAAGGTACGCGTCGAGGACGGCGACAAATGGGTCGAATTCAGACCCTTCAACGGTTTCAAGGTCAGTTTCGAGATCGATTTCGATCACCCGCTGTTCACCAAGCAAAAACAGACCTGCCAGATCAACTTTTCGACCACTTCCTTCGTCAAGGAAGTCAGCCGCGCGCGCACCTTCGGCTTCCAGAAGGATATCGAATACCTGCGGGCGAACAATCTCGCGCTCGGCGGCAGCCAGGATAACGCCATCGTGCTCGACGACTATCGTGTGCTCAACGAAGACGGTCTGCGTTACGACAATGAATTCGTCAAGCACAAGATTCTCGACTCCATCGGCGACCTGTATTTACTCGGCCACAGCCTGATTGGCGCCTTTTCGGGCTACAAATCGGGCCATGCGCTGAACAACCGACTGCTGCTGGCGCTGATGGAAGATGTCGATGCCTGGGAAGAAGTGACTTTCGAGGATGCATCTACGGCGCCGATTTCGTACCTGCAACCGGTTGAAGCCGCGGTATAGGTGTAGCGTGAATATACTTTTCCTGTCATCCAACAAGGGTAAACTCTGCGGCCTCAACCTGACCAAGCCGCTGCACCTGCTGGTGATGATGGGTTTCATCGGCATGCTCATGGGCGGTTCGGTGTACGTGGGGTACACGCTCAATCCCAACCAGGATAACCAGGCGATCATCGATGAATGGCAGGCCGATGTGAAGCGCCAGCAGGTGCGGCTGCAGCATATCAGACAAGAGGCCGACGCCAACATCGATGCCCTGTCGTCGCGAATCGGTTTGCTGCAGGCTCATGTCATGCGCCTCGATGCGCTGGGGCAGAAACTGGTGCACATGGCCAGTATCGACAAGGCAGAGTTCGATTTCGACAATACGCCGGCGCTGGGCGGCCCGGAAACCCTGAGCAACCAGGGCATGGAGCCGGACGAATTGACGCAAGCCATCGACCAGCTGAGTTTCGAGCTCGAAACGCGCGAAAACCAGCTGGTGGTGCTGGAAAACCTCGTACTCAACGAGAACCTGCAAAAAGAGGTGCAGCCGAGCGGACGCCCGATCCTGAAAGGCTGGATTTCGTCTTATTACGGCATGCGCACACACCCGATCTCGGGACGGCGTGAAATGCACAAGGGCATCGATTTTGCCGGCAAGCTCGGCGGTCAGGTAATCGCGGTCGCCAAGGGCGTCGTTACCTACGCGGGCAAGCGTTACGGTTACGGCAAGGTCATCGACATTGCTCATGGCAACGGCTACACCACGCGCTACGCGCATAATTCACGCCTGCTGGTTTCGGTGGGCGACACGGTTGAAAAAGGTTTCCAGATCGCCGAAATCGGTTCTTCGGGCCGTTCTACCGGACCTCACGTTCACTTCGAGGTTCTCAAGAACGGCCGCGAAATCAACCCGGTGCGATTCATCCGCGCTTCGAAATAGGCGTGGGCATTCGCTTTACGCCCCGCTTGAAGTTTTTATTCTAAACGCCACTTCAGATAGCAGGTCTGTTAAGCCCGAATATTTCATGAAGGCGGTAAAAACTATTGAGAAACAGCATTAATACCGAAGGATTAAGCTGGATTTTCCGGTATTATAGAGGGCATGGCCTGTACCTGAACGAAATCAGGAAAAATCTGGCTGCCAATCTCGAACGATCCCCCTTGAGCCATAGCGGTGGCTATGACTCGGCGGGCGATCGTCCGACCTTGTTTGCCAGATTTCCCCTGAATTTCGTTCCCTTCACGAAATATCCGGGCTAGACAGTCGCACTATGTTATCCAAAATTACCAGATCCCTGTTCGGTAGCCGCAACGACCGAATCATCAAAAAACTCAGGCAGCGGGTCAATCGTATCAATCAGCTCGAGCCTGAAATCCAGGCGCTCGACGACGCCGCGCTCAAGGCCCGGACCGACGAGTTCAGGCAGCGCCTGGCCAACGGCGAAACCCTGGAGCAGCTGCTCGACGAAGCCTTCGCCGTCTGCCGCGAGGCCGCGGTGCGCACGCTGGGTATGCGTCATTACGACGTGCAGCTCATCGGCGGTATGATCCTGCACAATAATCAGATCACCGAAATGCGTACCGGCGAGGGTAAAACCCTGGTGGCGACGCTGCCCGCTTACCTGAACGCGCTCAGCGGCCGGGGGGTGCATATCGTGACGGTCAACGATTATCTTGCCGAGCGCGATGCCGAGTGGATGGGGCAGATCTACGGCTTTCTCGGTCTCAGCGTCGGCGTGGTGCTGAGCACGATGGATTACGATGCCAAGCGCGAAGCCTACAAGGCGGATATCACCTACGGCACCAACAACCAGTTCGGTTTCGATTACATGCACGATAACCTGTGCTTTACCCTCGACGAGCGCGTGCAGCGCGAGCTCAACTACGCCATCGTCGACGAGGTGGATTCGATTCTGATCGACGAGGCGCGCACGCCGCTGATTATCTCGGGGCAGGCCAGCGATAGCTCCGATTTGTACACCCGGATCAACACAATTATCCCGCGCTTGCAGAAGGTCGAAACCGAGGATGGTCCGGGTGATTACAGCGTCGACGAAAAATCGAAGCAGGCCTTTCTAACCGAAAGCGGCCACGACAGCGCCGAGCAGCTGATGGTTGAAAGCGGCTTGCTCAACGAAGGTGAAAGTCTTTACGACGCCGCCAACATTGCGCTCGTGCACCACCTCAACGCGGGACTGCGCGCGCACGCGATTTACAATCGCGATGTCGATTATATCGTGCAGGACGGTGCCATCGTCATCGTCGATGAATTTACCGGCCGCACGATGCCGGGTCGCCGCTGGTCGGAAGGGCTGCACCAGGCCATCGAGGCCAAGGAAGGGGTGAGCATCCAGCAGGAAAACCAGACGATCGCATCGATTACGTTCCAGAATTACTTCAGGCTTTACGACAAGCTCGCCGGCATGACCGGTACCGCCGATACCGAGGCCTTCGAATTTCAGCAGATTTACGGCCTCGAGGTCGTGGTCGTGCCGACCAACATGCCGATGGTCCGGGAGGATCTCGGTGACCTGATATATCTCACCACGCGCGAAAAATTCGAGGCGATCATCGACGATATCCGCGACTGTGTCAGTCGCGGCCAGCCGGTGCTGGTCGGCACCACCTCGGTGGAAACCTCGGAGTATCTCTCGGGCCTGCTCGACAAGGTCAAAATCAAGCACCAGATTCTCAACGCCAAGCAGCACGAGCGCGAAGCCAAGATCATTGCCGATGCCGGTATACCGGGCACTGTCACCATCGCCACCAACATGGCGGGCCGCGGTACCGACATCGTGCTCGGCGGCAATCTCGAAGTGCATTTAAAGGAAATTCCGGAAGCGCAGGAAAGCGAACGCGAAACATTGACCGACGAATGGCAGCGTCGCCATGACCAGGTGATCGAGGCCGGCGGGCTGCATATCATCGGCACCGAGCGCCATGAATCGCGGCGCATCGACAACCAGCTGCGCGGACGTTCGGGCCGCCAGGGCGATCCCGGTTCGTCGCGGTTTTACCTGTCGATGGAAGACAGCCTGATGCGCATTTTTGCGTCGGAAAAAGTCGCCGGGCTAATGCAAAAGCTCGGCATGGAAGAGGGCGAGGCGATCGAGCACCCCTGGGTCACGCGCGCGATCGAAAATGCGCAGCGCAAGGTCGAGGCGCATAACTTCGATATTCGCAAGCAGCTGCTGCAATACGACGACGTTGCCAACGATCAGCGCAAGGTTATCTACCAGCAGCGCAACGACCTGCTGCACAGCGAAAGCATTAGCGAGGCGATCGCCGACATGCGCAAGGACGTCATCCGCGCGCTGTATCGCGCTCACGTGCCGGTGAACTCGCTGGAGGAGCAGTGGGATATCGAAGGGCTCGAACAGGCGCTCGCCAATGAGTTCGGCGTCGAACTGCCGGTGCAGCGCTGGCTCGACAGCGAGGAGCAGATTACCGACGATGAAATTCACGACCGCATTCTCGAGCATTTCGAAACTGCCTACCGGGAAAAGGTGGATATGCTCGGCGACGAGCTAATCGTGCGCCTGGAAAAGGAAATCACGCTGATGATTCTCGACCGCCACTGGAAGGAGCACCTCGCTGCGATGGATTACCTGCGCCAGGGCATCGGGCTCCGCGGTTATGCGCAAAAGAACCCGGTGCAGGAATACAAGCGCGAATCCTTCGAAATGTTTACCAGCATGCTCGACGGTATCAATTTGGAGGTGGTACAGGCGCTGACCAGGGTACAGGTACGCAGCGAGGAGCAGGTCGAGGCGCTGGAGCAAAGTCACCAGCCCGACCCGGCGATGAAGATGGAGCACGCCAGCGCGCAAAATCCGCTCGATGCCGCGCCCGAGGATGAGGCTATCGCGCAGCCCTACGTACGCAAGGATCGCAAAATCGGGCGCAACGAACCCTGCTGGTGCGGTTCCGGCAAGAAGTTTAAGCAGTGCCACGGCAAACTCTGAATCCGCGCTGATGGCGGTCGGATTATCAGCGCCGGGACCGCTGCACGCGGTCAAGGGTATTCGCCTGGCGGCGGTGCATTGCGGCATCAAGAACGACGCCGCGCTCAAGGATCTCAGCCTGGTCGAAATTGCCGCGGGCGCAAGCGTGGCGGGCGTCTTCACCAAAAGTCATTTCTGCGCGGCCCCGGTCATTCTGTGCCGCCGCCACCTGGCCTCCGCCGCGTCGGCGCGCTATTTGCTGATCAACTCGGGTAACGCCAACGCCGCTACCGGCCAGGCCGGCATCGATGCCGCGCTCGATTGCTGCGGCGCTCTGGCGGCCGCGACCGGCGTCGAGGCGGAGCAGGTATTGCCGTTTTCCACCGGCGTCATCGCCGAGCCGCTGCCGGTTGCACCGATCAGGAATGCGTTGCCGCGACTGCTGTCGGAGCTTGCCGCCGATAACTGGCTGGCCGCGGCCGAGGGGATCATGACCACCGACACCCTGCCCAAGGCGGTGAGCGCGCAGCTCGAAGTCGACGGGCGCAGGGTTACCGTCACCGGCATGGCGAAGGGCTCGGGCATGATCAAGCCGGACATGGCAACGATGCTGAGCTACGTCGCCACCGATGCCGAAATCGCGGCGGACGAACTTCAGGCAATGCTGGATCGGCTGGTTGCCGGCAGTTTCAATTCGATCAGCGTCGATGGCGATACATCGACCAACGATTCCTGCCTGCTGATCGCAACCGGCGCCGCCGGGGTGAGCCTGGATCGCAGCCACGAGGAGTTTTACCGCAGCCTGGAGCATGTTTTCCAGCAGCTGGCGCAGGCGATCATCCGCGACGGCGAGGGCGCCACCAAGTTTGTCGAGGTTTGCGTCAACGGCGCCGCCAGTCCCGAGGATGCGCGCTGTATTGCCTTTACCATCGCCGAGTCGCCGCTGGTCAAAACCGCGCTGTTCGCGTCCGATCCGAACTGGGGTCGCTTCATCATGGCGATTGGCCGTGCGCAGGTATCGGCCATCGATACCGACAGGCTCGATTTGTACCTCGGCTCGGTGAGATTGTTGCACCAGGGCTTACCGGATCCGGACTACCGCGAGGAGCACGGCCAGGCCGAAATGGCCGGCGAGGAAATCAGCGTGCGCGTCGAGCTCAACCTCGGTGACGCCTCGGCAAGAGTCTGGACCACGGATCTGTCCTATGACTATGTCAAGATAAATGCCGAGTACCGCAGTTAAACCGATCGTCAATCCCGAAAAAATCGACGAAGCTTTCATCCATGTCGTCGCCGCGATCATCCGCGATCGAAAATTCCCGGCCCGGTTTTTGATTGCGCAACGTCAAAAGGGCAAACACCTCGAGGATTACTGGGAATTTCCCGGCGGCAAGCTGGAGCCGGGCGAGGATCCCTGGCAGGGTTTGAAACGCGAAATCGCCGAGGAGATCGGTGTTTCGATTGTCAGCGGAGCGCCCTGTATCCAGGTCTATTATCGCTATCCCGAGCGCAACGTGTTGCTCGATACCTGGAACGTGGACGATTATCGGGGCGAGGTCGAGGCGAGGGAGCAGCAGGCGCTCAAATGGATTTCGATCGACGAAATCGACGGCTACCGCTTTCCGCCCGCCGATGTGCCGATCCTGGATCTCATAAGGCGCAGCGCGACAGCATGAAATCGACGTTTTCCTGCACCTGCGAAGGTTGCGCGTCGGTGGACTCCGCACGCATGAAACGCACCGAGTAGCGATGTTTACCGGCGCTGATTTCGGGGTAAATCTGCGTCCCTTGAGCGATGCCGATACGGATTAGCTGGGTCGGCTGCCTGGTGTCCAGCGGCTGCTGGTAAAACCCGTTTTCAGCGGTCACCGGTTTGGCGATCGCGCTGTCGCGAATCGCCTGCAGGATCAAATCGATGACTTCCTCCAGCTGGCAATAAGGCCTGGCCCACTCCTGCAGGTCGGTGACGCGTTGTTCGTGATCGCGGTTGAGCCAGAAACGAAGCTGGGGTAAATCGAAATCGCAGGAGCCGCCCGGGATCGACGTGCGCTGCTTGATGCCGAGCAAAAAATCGCTCCGTTTCAGGTGTTCGCCGAGCTTGCCGTCGAGGTGATGCAGTTTGTCGAGCGCATTTTTTTGCCTCGACAGGATCAGATCCAGCTTGGATCGATCGATTCCCTGGTGTTTGGCCAGGGCCTTGAGCGCGCCGTGCTGGCGCTCGAGTTCCTTCATCAATTCCTGTTTCAGGTCGCCGCGTTCGAGCAGCGCAGTCAGTTCGAGTATCGTCAACAGCGCGCTATAGGCGCTCCAGTCGCCTTTCAGGGCCTCGAAGTAGTGAAACCGCTTCATCAGGGTTTCGACGCGCAGGCACATGCGGATGCGCTCGTTCAGCGGCTGTTCGAAGGTGTGATACTTTCCCGACATTCTTATGAAACTAGGCGAAACCCTTAAATTATAGCTGAAAACACCGGGCTGGTATCGCCGACGCCCGCAAGCCGCAAGTCTTCAGCTGGCGGCGAGCTGCAGATACCGCCGATGCAGACGTTCGACCTGGCTATCGAGATCGCTACCGTCTCCGCGGTTGTCGATAACGTCGTGCGCGCGCGCGAGGCGGTCGGCGTTGGATAACTGCTGCTCGAGCATTTTTTGCGCGAGCCCGGCGTCGATACGGTCGCGATTGACCAGGCGTTCGATCTGCCGCTCGGCCGGGCAGTCCACCGCGAGCACGCGATCGACCAGCGACTGAAAATTGGTCTCGAACAGCAGCGGCACCACGACCAGAACGTAAGCGCCTTCGGCGCTGCTCTGGATGGCTTCCAGGCTGCGTTGAAAAATCAGCGGGTGCAGCATGGTTTCGAGCCAGGTCTTGGCGGCGCGGTCGTTGAACACGATCTCGCGCAAACGCTTGCGATCGATCGAACCGTCGGGCTGCAGGATTTCGCCGCCGAAATGTTCGCTGACCTGGTCGAAGGCCATTTCTCCCGGCTCGAGCAGCTGCCGGCTGATGATGTCGGTATCGATAACCGGGATGCCGCGGGCGGCGAACAAATCGCTGATCGTCGTCTTGCCCGATGCGATTCCTCCGGTAAGTCCCACGGAAAACATGGCGGCGATTACAAACCGAACAGGGAAAAATAAAACCGGGACAGGGCATCGCCCCAGAGCAGCGTCATCCAGCCGGCGGCGGCGATATAGGGGCCGAACGGGATTTGTGTGCCGCGGTCGGTGCGCTTGAGTAATATCATCGTAATACCGACCGCCGCGCCGACGAACGACGACGTCAGGATCACGATCAGCAGCGGTTTCCAGCCGAGCCAGGCGCCGAATGCCGCCAGCAGCTTGAAGTCGCCGTGGCCCATGCCTTCCTTGCCGGTCACGATTTTGAACAGGATGAAAACAGACCACAGGCTGAGGTAACCCGCCATCGCACCGATGACCGCGTCCTGCAGGCCGACGAATACGCCGAACAGCGCGAGCAGCAGCCCCAGCCACAGCAGCGGCAGCGTTATGCTGTCGGGTAACAGCTTGTGGCCGATGTCGATCCCGCTGGCGGCAATCAGGCTCCAGCTCAGTAGCAGGGCGGCCAGGGTTTGCAGGCTGACGCCGAAATGCCAGCCGACCACGACCGACACGACCGCGGTAAAAGCCTCGACCAGCGGATACTGGGCCGAGATCCGGGTCTTGCAGGACGAACATTTGCCGCCCAGCACGAGGTAGCTGACGATGGGTATGTTTTCCAGCGCGGTGATTTGATGGCCGCAGGCGCCGCAGCGCGAGCGCGGCACTACCAGGTTGAAGGCTTCCCCGCCGGAGTCGGCTTCCTGTTCGAGAAATTCGAGGCAGTCGCTGCGCCATTCCCGCTCCATCATGATCGGCAGGCGGTAAATGACGACGTTCAGAAAGCTCCCGACCAGCGCGCCGAGAACGAACAGGGTGGCGTAAAAAAATGCCGGTTGCTGCTGGAACAGCGCAATTGTCGATTCGAACAAACGTTCGGCCCTATACCACCGATCCCAGCTTGAATATGGGCAGGTACATCGCGATGATCAGGCCGCCGACGAGAACACCGAGCACGGCCATGATGATCGGCTCGAGCAGCGAGGTTAGCGCGTCGACCGCGTTGTCGACTTCCTGTTCGTAAAAGTCGGCTACCTTGCTCAGCATCGAGTCGAGCGAACCTGCCTCTTCACCGATGGAAACCATCTGGATCGCCATGTTCGGGAACAGTCCGGTATTGCGCATGGAGGTCTGCAGCTGGGTACCCTGCGATACCTCTTCCTTGATCTTGAGGCTGGCGTTGTGATAGATGATGTTGCCGGTGGCGCCCGCCACCGAATCCATCGCTTCCACCAGCGGTACGCCGGCCGCGGACATCGTTTCCAGCGTACGCGCAAAACGCGCGATGGCCGACTTGGTCGCGATTTCGCCGACCACCGGAGCCTTCAGCGCCATGCGATCCCAGGATTCCTGGAGCTTCGGTGAAGTCTTTTTCACGCGCAGAAAGCCGAATACCGCGCCGCCGATGCCGAGCGCAATAATCCACCACCAGGCCTGCATGAATTCGGACAAACCGATGACCGCAACGGTTAGCGCCGGCAGGTCGGCACCGAAGGACTGGAATAATTCCTCGAACTGCGGTACCACGAATACCAGCAAAATGACGGTGACGACAAAGGCCACCACCAGTACCGCGATCGGGTAAAACAGGGCTTTCTTGACCTTGGCCTTGAGCGCCTCGACCTTTTCCTTATAGGTTGCGAGCTTGTCGAGCATGGTTTCGAGCGCACCCGACTGTTCGCCCGCGTTGACCAGGTTGACGAACAGCTGGTCGAAATAAAGCGGTTCCTTGGCCAGCGCCTCGGCCAGCGAGACACCGCCCTCGACTTCGCTCTTGATGCCGAGAATCAGCTTTTGCATCGATTGCTTGTCGTTGCCCTGGCCGATGATTTCGAAGGATTGCACCAGCGGCACGCCGGCCTGCATCATGGTCGCCATTTGCCGCGCGAAGATGGCGATGTCGGCCGCTTCGATCTTGGCGGCGCCGCCGAACAATGGTTTCGGCTTTTTCTTGACCTTTAGCGGATTAATGCCCTGCCGGCGCAGCTCGCTTTTGGCCAGCGTATCCGACAGCGCGTAAATTTCGCCCTTGACCTTGGAACCGCCGCGGTTGGTTCCTTCGTATAAAAATTCGACTTTTTCTGCTGTAGCTGCCTTTGCTGCCATTGACTTAATCCTTGGTTACACGGTTTGCTTCTTCCAGGCTGATCAGGCCCTGCATGACTTTCTTCAACGCCGAACGCCGCAGATCGTCGATTCCTTCCTTGGCCGCCTGGTCGGCGAGATCGATCGAGTTGGCGCCGCTCATGATCAGGCGTCCCATCTCCTCGGAAATCGTCATTACCTGGTAGATACCGACGCGTCCCTTGTAGCCGCCGGTGCACTTGTCGCAGCCGACCGCCTTGTAGATTTTGACACCCTCGGCAATGTCTTCCTTGGTGAAGCCTTCCTTGAGTAATACTTCCTGCGGCAGATCGTCCTCGGTTTTGCAGTCGCCGCAGAGGCGGCGGCCGAGACGCTGGGCGATGATCAGGCTGACCGAGGTCGCGATATTGAACGCCGGCACGCCCATGTTCATCAGGCGGGTCAGGGTTTGCGGTGCGTCGTTGGTGTGCAGCGTGGACAATACGAGGTGTCCGGTTTGCGCGGCCTTGATCGCGATGTTGGCGGTTTCGAGGTCACGAATCTCACCGACCATGATGACGTCCGGATCCTGGCGCAGAAAGGCTTTCAGCGCCTCGGCGAAGGTCAGCCCGACCTTGTCGTTGACGTTGACCTGGTTGATTCCCTCGAGGTTGATTTCCGCCGGGTCCTCGGCGGTCGATATATTGGTTTCCGGCTTGTTCAGAATATTCAGACCGGTATACAGCGAAACCGTCTTACCCGAACCGGTGGGGCCGGTTACCAGGATCATGCCATAGGGATTTGCCAGCGCTTTCATGTAGAGATCTTTTTGCTCGGGTTCGTAACCGAGCGCATCGATGCCGAGCTTGGCGCTCGATGGATCGAGAATACGCAGCACCACCTTTTCACCGAACAGCGTGGGGCAGGTGTTGACACGAAAATCGATCGCGCGCTTTTTCGACAGCTTGAGCTTGATCCGGCCGTCCTGGGGCACGCGGCGTTCGGAAATGTCCATGCGCGACATGACCTTGACCCGCGCGGTCAGCTTACCGGCGATGTTGATCGGCGGCGACGCGATTTCGTTGAGGATGCCGTCTATACGATAGCGGACGCGATAACGTTTTTCGTAGGGTTCGAAGTGGATATCCGACGCGCCCTTGTTGATCGCGTCGAGCAGAATCTTGTTGACGTATTTAACGACCGGAGCATCTTCGGCATCGGCCGCGCTCGGACCCGAATCTTCCTCTTCCTCGCCGCCGATATCGAGATTCTCGAGATCGTCGTCGAGCATGTCGTCCATCGCGGTATCCATCGCGCTGGAGGCTTTCTCGATAAAATCGGCGAGCTGGTCTTCCTGTACCAGGACCGCCTCGGTCGACAGGCCGGTGGCGAATTTGAACTCGTCCAGCGCCTGGGTGTTGGTCGGGCTGGAAATCGCGACGAAAAGCTTGTTGCCGCGCTTGAACAGCGGTACGGCGTTGAGCTTGGTGATCAGTTTTTCCTCGACCAGGCCGAAGGCCGCGAGCTCGGTGTCCATGACCTCGAGGTCGAACACCGGCAGCCCGAATTCCTGCGACGAAATCATCGCGATCACGCTTGACGGCACGATCTTGTTTTTCACCAGGTAGCTGGTCAGCTGCACGCTTTCCTTGTTCGCAGCCTCGACCGCCTCGACCGCGGCGGCTTCATCGAGGTGTTTATCGACAACGAGCTTACGCGCGATCCCGGTGAGATTCATATTGGTAGCAGCCATAAGCGCCTTTATCGATGGTGGGGGAAAAACCTCACCGGCAGTATATTACAGTTCAACGGGTTTGTTGAGGCACACAAAGCCAAGTTTAGACCGAATTCACGGTATCACAAGGTCAATTATTTACAGTGCATAAACCAAAATGAATCAAGCGCTTACATGCAACGCTTCGATTAACTTGTGAGTTCTTTGCCGATGCCGGAGTTTGCCTCGTTCGAGAGCGTTCCCGAATCGTGCAACGAGGCTCGGCAAGCCCGCTTCAGTGGCCTGATTAAAGCGAAATGCAGCCTCTCGTTAAAGCTGCCTGCTACGTGTATTAGCGGACGCCAGAACGGCCCCGAGGGGCCTGTTCCGGATTTTAGGACGGCTTCGGTTTACGGATCGCAGTCGATGCCGCGGCCGGCGGTGGCTGCTACGCTGCTGCAACCGGTTCCGGACATGACCCAGTTGACCGCGGCCTGACCGGCGGTGGTGCTCGGAGTCAGGGTCATGGTCATCGCGGTGTCGGTGCTGTCCAGGCCCTCGGTGGCGATCGTGATGACGCCGTCGAGAACCGTCAGGTTGGTGATGTACTCGATGGTGCCAGCCGCGCCGATATTGCCGGAGATGCCGTTGTTACCGCCGTCGCAGTCGGTCGGCGCCCCCAGGGTCTGCATGCACAGGGCGACCTGGGTCTTGTAGCCCGATGCGCCCGAGATGGCGCCCGATACCTTGGTCCGCTGCGTATAGTCGGTGTACTGCGGAATCGCGATCGCGGCCAGAATGCCGATGATGGCAACCGTGATCATCAGTTCGATCAACGTGAAACCGGTTTGTCGCTTGTTCATTCGAGTTTTCCCCTGAGTCTCGTTAACTTCAAATGGTTCCTGGCAACTTCTGAACCCCCGTATCCAGTTATAAAGCAACTCTTGTACCAGACCTGTGGTTTCTGGAAAAAATATATAAATCAATTACTTAAAGGCGATACATAAGGTCTTTTATACGATTCTTCGCGCAAGTTTGACAATAATGAGAAAAATTTACATTTTTGTTATCCGCAGTTCCCGCCTGATCACGAGCGACGATCCGGCAGCCGGGCCGATTCGAGCGAGCAGAGCGTTACCGGATCCGAATCCGTGCGTCCAGGATTATCGGCGGTATTCCGGCGCGCGACATTCCGCTTGCTCCGGGAGCGGATGCGCGGCTGAATTGAATTTTTTTTCGGGCAAAAAAAAACAGGCTCCGAGGAGCCTGTTTTTGTACAACGTGAAGCCGTGGCTTACGGATCGCAGTTGAGACCGCGACCGGCGGTGGTGGCTACACTGCTGCAACCGGTTCCGCTCATGACCCAGTTGACCGCGGCCTGACCGGCAGTGGTGCTCGGAGTCAGCGTCATCGCCATCGCGGTGTCGTTGTTATCCAGGCCCTCGGTGGTGATCGCGATCACACCGTCGGTAACCGTCAGAGCGGTGATGTACTCGATGGTGCCAGCCGCGCCGATGTTGCCGGAGATGCCGTTGTTACCACCGTCGCAGTCGGTGGCCGCGCCCATGGTCTGCATGCACAGGGCAACCTGCGTCTTGTAACCGGCGGCGCCGGCCAGCGCACCTGAAACCTTGGTCCGCTGCGTGTAGTCAGCGTACTGCGGA
>JAAUYF010076964.1_pt1 | contig 19425 bp, 21 predicted proteins | sample 7278051 | NCBI WGS metagenome assembly JAAUYF01 (sample SAMN14350202, study PRJNA611818) | marine sediment metagenome | isolation source: surface marine sediment (0.6m) | place: French Polynesia: Moorea | collected 2018-08 | reverse complement strand
CCGCGCACTGACGTGATAACGACATCCTTGCCGGCCACGAGTTGCAGGATGCTGTCGCGGTCCAGCAGGTCGCCGGCTACGGCGGTCAGGTTCGGATGCCGCCTTGCAATGCGCGACGGGTCACGGGATACCGCGGTCACAAAGTGTCCGCGCGCCAATGCCTCATCGACGATGTGGGTGCCAATATTGCCAGTCGCGCCATAGACCAGGATTTGCAGGCCGGGACGCAGCTCCTGAGCTTGCCCGCCGAATGCAAGAAATACGATCGTGGCGAGCCACCAGTTTCGCATCAGCCCTGCCTGACCAGTTTCGCGGCGTCGATCTCTATTTGCAGTTCGCGCCGGCAGATGTGCGCATTGAGATAGGCAACGGTATCGGGACGGCCGCCGAGGAAGGCTTCGACGCAGGTCTTCACGTAGTCGAAGTCCGCCGGATTGCGGATGTACACGCGGGCGACGCTATCGGTGTCCAGGACGGCGTCCGCATCGACATCGCCGACGTCGGCCAGCGCCTCGCTCAGCTTGCGCAGGTTATTCAGCGTCTCCTCGCACTGCAGCTTGACGTTGCCGGCGTGCATGGACTCATGGCCGATAATCGCTGCCGTGCCGGAGATCAGCAACAGCTGCTGGTCGTCGATACTCACGCAGCCGGCGCGGCTGAACTTGGGGCTGCGCGGCCCATAGTCGCGCGGATAGCGGTAGGCGCTGACCTGGCGCGGATTCTCCACGTTGTGGAATGCATGCTTCGATGCGAGGGCGATAACCGTGAAGTCACAGTCCCTGACGCTACCTATCGCCGTCGCCGCCGGCACGACTTCGTCGGTCAGGCCGCGCGCCTCGAACGCCTCGGCCCTGCCGATCGAGAACTGGCGATATTTTTCGTCGTCTTCCTCGCCCAGGTTGATATTGCTGAAGTAGTTCCAGAAACGAACGATATTCGGATGCCGGGTCTGGCCTGCCGTATCAAGCAACTCGGCGTAGAGATCACGGGTAGCGGCACGAAACCCGCCGGGCGCCGCATCGGCAACCTGCATGGTAATCACGGCAAAGTCATCGCACTCGGCGATGTGCGCATTTCCCACCTCGCGGTGATCGACCGGCCCGCCGTACCACCAGCACTCATAGAGGTCATCCTGCAGGATCGGGTCGATGCCGGTATTCACCATGCCGGGCGAGTCGGACCCCGGGACCCGATTGCCGAAGTGAAACGCCAGCAACAGGTTTCGATCCGGCGGCGCAGCGGGCAATCCGGCTGTCAGCGTTATCTGCAGGCTGTCGCGAGTTGCGGCAGGGAAAGCACTGCGATCGATCGGCGCCGAGTTACCCACTCACCATACTTCCGGCTTGTGGCCGCCGCCGCGGACGCGACCCACTGGTTGCGTCGATGAGGCCCAGCCGCATCAGCAATGTCACGAACGCGTACACGCCCTTGAACATGATCAGGCGACGCCGCACGGCCTTGTTGGTGAACACGTCGCCGGCCAGCATCGAGACCACGCCCTCGACGAGCCGGAACGAATTGCGCGGATTGCTGAACAGGTACGACATCGTTGGCGTGCGGAAGCGATAGATGAACCACGCAAATGTTTCGATGCCCCGTCGCGTGATGCGCTCGTAACGGCGGCATGCCTTCTTGTATGCGCGCTGGTCGCCGTCGAGCCAGGTGCGCGCGACGTCGATCCCACGCTCCGCGCTGCTCATCGCCAGGTGCACCCCGCTCGAGAATACCGGGTCCACGAAGGCGAACGCATCGCCGATCATCAGGTAGCCGTCACCCATCATGCGGTCCGACAGGTACGAGTAGTTGCCGGTCGCCTGCGCCGGCCTGTCCTGCTCGGCGTCGCGAATACGCGAGCGGACACCGATCATGCTGCTGATCGTCTCGAGCAGGAAATCGTCGAGTGACCCGGTACGGGACTTGATGTACTCCGGGTCGCAGACGGCGCCGATGCTCATGATGTCGCCCCGCAGCGGGATCATCCACACCCAGCCGTGCTCGAACCAGTAGATGCTGATGTCGCCCTCGCGCTCGTCGGCGCGGCGCTTAACCCCGCGATAGTGCGCAAATACAGCCGCGCTCGCGTGGCGCGGGTTGCGGTGCTTCCATTGGTTCTTGCCCGACAGGAAGGTGTCGCGACCCGAAGCGTCGACCAGGAAGCGCGTTTTCCACACGGACTCCTGTCCATCCGCATCCACGACCGTCACCCGGTGATCGCCGCCCTCGAGGCGCTCTACGGTGGTCACCGTCATCCGCTCACGGGCATCGACGCCGGCGTTTCGGCAACCCTCGAACAGCATCTGGTCGAATTCGGAGCGCCGCACCTGGAACGCGTGGTCCGGGCTGTCGCCAAGGGCCCGGGCGAACGGATAAGTATGGTGGTACGCGCCCCCGCGGAAGGTCGTGAAGTCTGCGCCGAGCTTGCGTACGCCAATTTTCTCCAGCTCTCGGCGTAAACCGAGCCGCTCGACAATCGGCATCGTCATCGGCAGCAGCGATTCCCCGATGTGAAACCGCGGATGCGAGTCTTTCTCGAACAGCGTGACGTTCCAGCCCTGCTGGGCGGCGAGGCTGCCGAAAGTGGAGCCGGCGGGGCCGCCGCCGATAATAAGGATATCTGTGGTATTGGTCGTCATTGCCGCGCCGGCGAGGGCGTGTATTGATAATTTCGGTCAACAAATTATCATGCGTCATCGATTGAAACAAAGACCTTCACAGGCACGGAAACGCCATGCGGCCCCAGTCCGATTTTGAACAGGAAGTTGCGCAGCTCATCGTCGAGTCGCTGAACCTCGAGGATATCGGCGCCGCCGATATCGATCCCGACGATGCGCTCTTCGGTGAGGGCCTTGGCCTCGATTCGATCGATGCCCTGGAGCTGGCGCTGGCCATCTCCCAGAAGTACTCGGTGCAACTCAAAGCCGACGACGCGAACGTTCAGGAAGTGTTCGGTTCGCTCGGCAGCCTCAGCGCCTACGTGTCCGAGAACGCGCCCTAAGCCAGTTCTGTCGGGCAATTGAACGCCTCTTACCCGCTTACCGCTCGCAGGCTCGACGATGTCATCGCCTGCATTGGCGGCGTCGACGTCCGCGTTGATGAGTTCCTGGGTCAGGTTGCAAGCCTGGCCGCAAAGTTGCCCAGCCATCGCTACGTAATCAACCTGGCAACCAACCGCTACACGTTCCTGGTCGGCTTCTGTGCCGCCATTGTCGCCGGACAGTGCACGCTGTTACCGCCCAACCGGCAGCGGGAGACCGTGCGCGACATCGCCGGCGAATACCCGGACAGCTACGTGTTCGAGGACGCGGAGATACCAGCGGCAGAACCAGCCTCGACGGTGCCCGACATTCCGGCCGGGCAGCTCGTCGCGATCCTGTTTACGTCCGGCAGCACGGGCGCCTCGACCGCACATCCGAAGTACTGGGAAACGTTTTGCGGCGGTGCGCTTGCCAACAAGGTCTGTTATGACCTCGGCGAGGAGCGCGTCTACATGCTGGTGACGGTGCCGCCGCAGCACAGCTGGGGACTCGAGACTTCCATCCTGCTGCCGCTGATCGCCGACATTGCGATCAGCAGCGAAACGCCGCTTTTCCCGCAGGACATCGTCGACGCGCTCGCGCAGCTGCCGGAACCTCGCGCCATCGTTTCGTCGCCGATTCACCTCGAGTCGCTGCTGAAGTCGGGCATCGACGACATCACGGTCGATCACGTTCTCAGCGCCACGGCGCCGATGTCACAGCAGCTGGCCGGCGACCTCGAGTCCCGTTTCGGCGCCCGGGTCAACGAGGTGTTCGGTTGCAGTGAGGCTGGTTCACTGGCTTCACGCGCAACGGCCACCGAATCGCTGTGGAAGATCGCGGCGCCGTTCCGATTCGAGATTCTCGACGACAGGGTGAGAATCAGCGCCCCGCACCTGCCGGAGCCCGTCATTCTCAGCGATACCGTCGAACTGGTGGGCGAGTCAGGTTTCCGCTGGCTGGGCCGCGACCAGGACATGATCAACATCGCGGGAAAGCGTGGCTCTCTTGCCCACCTCAATCACCGGCTGACGCGAATTCCCGGGGTCGTCGACGGCGTCATCTTCCTGCCGAGCGAAGACAGCAAGCGGCTCGCCGCCCTCGCCGTCGCTCCCGGAATGGAGCCGTCTGCTATTCTGGCCGAACTGAAAGAGGCCATCGATCCAGCTTTCCTGCCGCGGCCGCTGTACGTAGTTCCAATGCTGCCGCGACAGGAAACCGGAAAGCTGGCGAGGAAAATGGTGCTCGACCTGTTCGAGTCGAGAAAGCGCATGGCGGAAAACAATGGCGAGCCTGCTGACAGCCCCTCCTAGCATCCGGATACGCCGCGCCCTCGCACTCCTTGCGGTCGCTGCGAGTCCGTCAGCCTGGTCTGCTGACCTGACCTCGATTCTCGCGAACACCGCCGTGCAGCCGCCCGCCGAGATCGGGTTCCGTGAAGAACGGAACAACCCGATGTTCAAGGTACCGATGGTCCTCACGGGGCAGCTCGAGTACCTCGACGCGGGCGTGTTGCGCAAGGTCGTGGAGACGCCATTCGAGGAAGACATCCTGGTCGAGGGTGACCGCGTGGTCGTCACCCGCGACGGCAAGACCCGCAAACTGTCACTAAACCGGAGCCGTGCGCTGAAGACCATTCTCGGCGCGATCGAGGCCGTTCTTGCGGGCGACCAGGCGCGGCTGGAAGCAGCTTTCCGGTGCGATGTGTCCGGCACTGCGGACACCTGGTCGCTGCAGATGACGCCGCTGGCGAAGCCCGTGGCGAAACGCCTGTCGTCAATCGAGGTTACGGGCAACGAACAGGCCGTCACGAGCATCCGGATCAGCCTGCCGAACGACGAGTGGCATCAGATGCAGATCGGCGACGACCTGTCGCAGTAAGGCTTCGCTGGTGTCTGTCGCAATGCAACGCTCGCTCTGGTGGGTCGCGGCCATCGCGGTCGCCGTCGTCATACTGCTCACCCGGCTGCAACTCAGTTTCGACCTCAGCGCATTCTTCCCGAAGCACACCACCCTCGCCCACGAGGTGCTGATCGAGCAGGTGCGCAAAGGCCCCGCGTCGCGGCTGCTCGTCGTCGGCGTCGCCGGTGCCGAGACGGCAGATGCGGTCGAGGCCGCACGAATCCTGCAGCAGGCGCTGGCCGACAATCCCGAGTTCGTGGCGGTACTCAACGGCGAGTTCGACGAGCAGGCGGCTGACGTGCCATTCCCGGTCCGCGATTACTACCTGCTCATGGATGACCTCGACTTCGGCACACAGGCGCTTCAGGACGTCCTGCAGGACCGGCTCCGCGACCTCGCCTTCGGCGGCGGCGCGGAACTGCTGGAACTGGTTTCCCGCGACCCTTACCTCGCCACGATCGATGTACTGGAATCGCTGGCGCCGGCCGAACTCAGCGGCGAACCCTGGGTGGCGGGCGATGGCAGCGCCGTGCTGCTGGCGGAAACGACGTCCGCCTCGATCGACATAGCGGCCCAGGCCGGCGCCGTTGATGCCGTGCACTCCGCCTTCCGGGCATTGCCGGACAACGACGTGCTGACACTCGACATTACCGGGGTAGGCGCATTCAGTGTCGAACTGCAGGAAACCATACGCAAAGAGGCGACGCTGCGCAGCGTGCTCGCGAGTGTCGCCCTGCTGTTCGTGTTGTTCGTCGTCTTTCGCAATGTGCGCATGCTGTTTATTTCGGCGCTGCCGCTGCTGACGGGATTCCTCGCCGGACTGACGACCGTGGCCGCGCTATTCGACACCGTGCACGGCATCACGCTGGCGTTCGGTTTCACACTGCTGGGTGTGGCCATTGACTACCCGCTGCACCTCTTCAGTCATGCCCGGCATGACTCGGGCGTGCCGGCCATTCGCCGCATCTGGCCCACCATGCGCCTCGGTGCGGCGAGCACCGTTGTCGCCTATCTCGCCCTGGTCTTCTCCAATTCGACGGGCCTCGCGCAACTCGGTGTCTTCACGGCCGTCGGCGTGATCGTCGCGAGCCTGGCAACGCGGACCTGGTTGCCGTACCTGCTTCCGGATGAGAGTGACAAGCCCGCCGAGGCCGCACAGCCAACCATGCCCGGACTGTCATTCCCGGTCGCCGGTGGCGTTCTCTTGCTCGCCATGGTCATCGCCTGGCCGCGATTCGAAGCGGGGCTCTGGGACGACAACCTGTCCAGCCTGAGCCCCGTCGCCAGCGACCGGCTGCAAGCCGACCAGGTCCTGCGATCGGCCGCCGTAACAGCCGATCTGCGCTACCAGCTGACCCTGCACTCCGAGTCGCTCGAGCAACTGCTGCGCAACAGTGAGGCTATGGACGCGATACTCGCCGACGCGGTAGACACCGGTATCCTCGGTGGCTGGCAGTCCGTCACGCAGGTCCTTCCCAGCGAGCGTACCCAGGCAGCACGTCGGGCCGCGATCCCGGAACGCAATGTCCTTGCCGCCAGCATCGCTACCGCGGTCGACGGCACGCCGTTTCGCGCGGCCGCGTTCGACCCTTTCCTGGACGCGGCGGAGACAGCGCGCACCGCGCCGGTTCTGACAGCAGCCGCCATCGAGGGGTCGTCGCTGGGTTCCTGGCTCGACGCCCACCTGGTGCAGCTCGACGATCGCTGGGTCGCGCTGACGTCCCTGGTGCAGGTACAACCCGATGCGCTGGTACAGCACATTGCAGGACACGACGTGGACGCCGATCTCGTCGACTTCCAGGCGGCATCGCTCGACCTGATGCGCGATTATCGCGGCACGGCGTTGCGCACCATCCTCGTGGCGGCGCTGATCATCGTGGGGATTTTGTGGTGGGTGCGCGGCCGGTTGTTGCAGACGCTCTGGATAGGCATGACCGTGACTGCATCCTTGCTGGTGACCATCGCCATCATCGGCGTCGTTCACGGCAGTCTGACCGTGATCCACATGGTCGCGCTGTTGCTGGTGCTGGGACTCGGACTCGACTACGCGCTGTTCCTGAGCCGCTCGGAGCCCCCTGCCGAACGACAGGCGACCGACAAGGGCGTGCTGGCCTGCGCCGCATCGACAACGATCGCGTTCACGATACTCGCCGCGTCGTCGATTCCGGTACTCAAGTTCCTGGGGCTGACCGTCGCGGCCGGTTCGCTGGTCAGCTACGTGATCGCGTGGAGCGGCAGCCGCCTGTTCCCGCGCGGCGTCAGTTGAGACGTTGCGCGAGGTCGCCGGTCAGGGCGCAGTCTGCCTGGCCGTTCACCGCCTTGCCGGCAAGAATACCGAGCAGGATCGATGACAGCGCAACGAGGCGCTCGCAGTTGTCCTGCAATTCCTTCGCGACGTCGGCGGGCTGCTCGAGCAAAGCGGCGTTCAGGTCGTAAAGAACCGGAATTTCCGTCTGGTCCACGAACCGTCCGTCACCGCGATTGACGATGCGTTCGGCGGCGCGCCGCCGGAATGCCGCCTGCATCGTTTCATTGAGAGCGCGCATCTCGACCAGCTTCGGCTGCGCGGCGGGCAGGAAGTCCATGTCCGTGAGCAGATTGCGGAAATACAGCCAGCTGAGCACGGACCAGTAGTACGCATAGTCCCACGTCGTCTTGACCACCATGAGTCGGGTATCGCCGAAGCCGGCGTACTGGCCTTCGTAAAGGCTCATGGTGCTTTCGAAGAACGACCGGTACATCTTCTCGTAGACGACCGCGCGCAGGTTCCAGTCTTCGTCGTTGCGGTCACGGCCGATGAGGTCGGCGACGAACGTATTGTTGATGCCGATGAAATCCGATCCCGGCGAGTAGAACGGGTCGGCGAACACGCCCGCCTCGCCCGTTAGCGCCCAGCGCTCCTTTGACCAGAGCTGCTCGGCATCCTGCGAGAGATTTTTGCAGAACCTGAAGTCCATAAGGGAGTCGGCGGCCGCTGCCACTTCCTCGGCCAGCATCGGCTGGTGGGTTGCCAGCCACTCCGAGAACTTCTCGAAATTGCCGTACGAGGAAAACGGGTGAATCTCGGGGTCCGCGACGAGCCCGATGCTCGTCTTGTCGTCGACGAGCGGGATGATCCACACCCAGTAGCCGCTGCCCATGAGGTGGTTGGTCGAATACAGGCGCGGCCGATCGCACATGTCCCGCCAGTCCTGCGACTGCGACCAGTCGTCAACGGCGATGGCCTTGTCCAGCCGGAACCAGGCCGACGACACCTTATGATCACATGGCCTGCCAGCGTTCAGCGTGCGCTTGAGCACGGCTGCCCGCGAGCTCGCGTCCACAACCCAACGACAGCGCAGACTCGACGGCTCGTCGTTGATCGACATGGTCACTTCGTGCCCGGCGCCGTTGCCGCTGAGCGTCGTCTCGCGAACCACGCATTCGTCGATGATCGCAACGCCGCGCTCCCGGAGCACCTCGGCAAGATCGCGTTCGAACTTGCCGCGATCGATCTGGTACGACTTGGCCGGCAGCAGGCGGCTGGCGCCCAGCTCGTCCGCCCTCGACAGGTCGCTGTGCTCGTTGCTGCCGAAGAACAGCCGCAGGCCGAACTTGCGCAGCTGGGTCTCGTCGAGCAGGTCGCCAAAGCCGAGGGTCTCGGAGAGGTAATGCGCCCCGATTTCGACGGTCGACTCGCCGACCTTGTGCGCCGCGGCCGGCGGCGGCAATGCGCTGCGTTCGAGTACGGCAATGGAAAGACCCGCATTCTCCTGCTGCAGCTGCGCCGCCAGGGTCAGCCCTGCGAGGCCGCCGCCGATGATGGCCACATCGTAGTCGGTATTCATGTCAGGCCTGCGCAGACCGCGCCGCGGCCGCAAATTCCAGGGACAGATCCAGCGTAGAGCCGGTCGACAACGGCAGCGCATGTGTCGACGCCTCGCCGTGCGCCAACGCGGCGAGCAGCGGCAGCAACGGGGCGGTGAAGTTGTTGTTGAATCCGGTGCCGCCGATGGCGTGCGTCGCGGGCTCGCCGGGTTCCTCCGCGCGTACGTCGAGCTCGAGGCTGGCCAGCGGCGCGGCAGCGTAGCCTTTCGGTGTCAGCAGCATCGCGGCGGCCAGCGGTTCGTCCACGTCGATGATGGACCTGAACGGCTGCGGTGCCGCGAGTTCCTCCAGCGCGACGAGCACGGGCAACTCTTCCTCGACGGCCTGCACCGCGCCTTCGAGCAACGATGCCGCCACCGTGTCCGAGTACGCCGAAATCGCGTTGGCGGCAAAGTGCGAACCGGTCGCTATCGACCAGTAGCCCGTCGACGCGTTGTGCACCGAGTTATGGAACTTGGTGGGCGACATCATGCGCGGCGCATCCGCGAGCGTGCGGCAGATGTAATCCGTGATCTGCATGTCGCCCATGCCCGAACCGAAAACCGTTGCAACCTCGGTCGGATCGATGTCCGCCATGCGGCAGGCCTGGTCCATGACTTCGACGGCCATCTTCACGGCCGCGGGTGCGCGGCGCCGCTCCCGGGCCGGGATCAGTTCCGGTTTCAGGGCGCCGCCTGCTTCGACTGCGCGTCCCGCGAGCACATCCCGGAACTCGTCCCAGTTCCCGAACGTCTGGCTCCAGATCCCGGCGCCGGCAATATCGACTTCAGTCATGCGCCGCTCCGAATGCCAGGGCGGCGTTATTGCCGCCGAAACCGAATGAGTTGGTCATTGCGTAGCGAACAGGTCTCTCGACATTCTCCTGGATCACGCGAAAGTCGAAATCGCCTTCGGGCTCCTCGCAGTTGAGCGTGCCGGGCACCTCACCGTAGCGCATCGCCTCGAGCGTGATGATGGCCTCGAGAATGCCGGCCGCGCCGAGCGTGTGACCGGTCCAGCCCTTGGTCGAGCTCGCCAGCGTACTGTCGGTGAACAACCGGCCGAGCGCGTGCGCCTCGATGCGGTCGTTGGCCTGGCTCGCCGTGCCGTGCAGGTTGATGTAGTCCACGTCTTTCGCATCCAGCTCCGCGCGCTGTAATGCCTGCGTCATGGCCAGCAACGCGCCCTTGCCGTCGGGGTGTGGATGCGACATGTGGTAGGCGTCCGCGCTTTCACCATAGCCGAGCAACGCGAGGTCGGCGTCGTCGACGAGTTCCGGCCGGGCGATGATCGCGTAACCGCAGCTCTCGCCAATATTGATGCCGTCACGACGCCGGTCGAACGGGCGACAGAGATTCGACGATACGAGCTCGAGCGAGTTGAAGCCATACAGGATGCTCATGCACAGGCTGTCCACGCCGCCCACGAGTACCGCGTCGACAAGACCATGGTTGATCCATCGTGCTGCCGACGCGAAGACCTTGGCGCTCGACGAACACGCCGTGCTGATCGTGAGTGACGGCCCGGTGATGCCCGTTACGGCCTGGACGAAAATGCCCGGCGAGTGGAGATTGTGAACATGCGGCTGGCAGTACTCGGGTGGCATCGCGTCCGACGCCAGCAGTTGCCGGTAGGCCTCTTCGGTTCGGCCGATGCTCGACGTGCTGGTGCCCATGACGATCCCGACCCGCTCCGGCCCGGCCCGCTCCGTGAGCGCCGTAACGTTATCGAGCATGCCGTCCTGCTGCAGCCCGAGCCAGGCGAGCTGGTTGTTGCGGCTGTAAAGGTGCGCGACGCTCTCGGGAAGCTCGACCGACTCAACACCCTCGACCCGCCCGATCCAGGTATCGAGGTCGCAGTGCTCCAGGTCGTTACGCCGCAGACCCGACCTCCTGGTACGGATCGCATCGCGCATCGCATTGAGTCCGGCGCCGACCGCCGAGGTCGCCGTGTATTGGCCGATAGCCAGTCGCATTCGATTCAAATTTCCCGTTGATCGCCCCGCGGCCGCCGCGCGGTGCGCGGGGTTCATTTGTGTAGAATAAGCCGAACTCCCCCGCTATGAAACATCTCTTCTTCGTTTACCGCTTCATCGGCACGTCGCTGTTCTGGCTTTTCTTCGGCGTCATCGGGCTGATATACGGCTTCCTCGTGCTGCCGCTCGTGTATGTGCTGGTGCGCCGCGAAGAGCGGCGCCAGGTTATCGCCCGCAACATGATCCGCGGCGCCTTCGTGTTTTTCGTCTGGACGGCGCGCACGACCCGGCTCATTACCTGCGACGTTCGCGGCATGGAACACTGGAATCCCGACGAGAGCCAGCTGCTGCTCGCAAATCACCTGACGCTCATCGACGTGGTGATCCTGCTGTCGCTGTTTCCGCAGGTGGACTGTGTCGTCAAGGCCGCCGTCACTCGCAACCCCGTGCTGCGGGTTTCCGCCGGTACAGCCAATTACATCTCCAACCGGGCGCCGGACGAGCTGCTCGACTTCTGCGTCGATCGGCTGAACGCCGGCTCCAGCCTGCTGCTGTTTCCACAGGGAACCCGAGCACTTCGAGGCGAGCCCCTCCGCTTCAAGCTCGGCGCCGCGGAAATCGCGCTGCGAGCCCGCGCGACGATCGTGCCAACTGCGATCGATTGCGAGCCGCAAATGCTCGCCAAGAACGTCCCCTGGTACCGGATCCCTCCCTCACAGCCGCAGTTCCGCATTACGCTCCTGCCACCTGTCGAGGCCGAATCACTGGTGCCCGAAAATACTGACCCGCGCCGCGCACGGCATGCGCTGAACGAGGCCCTCGAGTCGCTGATCGGGGCCGAGCTGGGCTGATCCGCGGCGGATTATCTATCGCCTTTGGAATGCTTCTCTCTTAGAATTGCGCCCATGGACAAGAACGAACTCTACGGCCAGCTCAAGAACATCCTGATTGAGCAATTCGAGCTGGACGAGGCGTCGATCTCGCCGGACGCGAACCTCTACGACGAACTGGAACTCGACAGCATCGACGCCGTCGATCTCCTGGTACAACTGAAGAACATCACCGGCAAGAAGATCTCACCCGACGACTTCAAGGACGTTCGTACGATCAACGATGTCATCAACGCCCTGACGGACCTTTGAGATGACACGCTCGGCTCGACCGTAGCAGAGCTGGCGCCGGGGCCCAGATTCAACGATGCAGGAGTCCTCGCTGAAGCGATTCATTCGCGATCCCGCGCAGCTGTCCGAGCAGATCAGTGGCGACTTTCCGCATATCGTCGCGATCGACGAGGATGGCGGTGAGGTGACGCTGCGGCTCGACGTCACACCGGACCTGTCGTGGTTCGAGGGACACTTCCCCGGTGAGCCCGTACTCGCCGGCATCATCCAGACCCACTGGGCGGTCCAGGCCGCGGCGATCCTGTTCGGCCTCGAGGGCGTGCCGCAACACATCAAGCGACTCAAGTTCAGCAACATCATCGTTCCGCCGCGGACCATCGAACTGACACTTGCCAGGCATGGCGACAACGAGATTCAGTTTCAGATCCGAAGCGAGGACCTGAAGCACTCGCAGGGCCGGCTCGTCTTCCCGGAGTCACCGCAGTGAAACTGTGCCTGCTGGTGCCACACTACGACCACGTTGCGCAGTTCCGCCGGTTGCTGCCGTCGCTGGTGGGCACAGCCCTGCCCATCGTGATTGTCGACGACGCGAGCCCGGCCGACGCCCTTGCGGAACTCGAGCGCCTGGTCGACGAATGTGGCGCCGGCATCACGCTCGTGCGGCACGAACGGAACCAGGGCAAAGGTGGCGCGGTGACGACCGGGCTGGTAACCGCGCTCGAGGCCGGCTTCACGCACGCATTGCAGATCGATGCCGACGGCCAGCACGACGTGGCGTACATCGATGACCTGCGCGCGCTGGCGGCAGAGCACCCGGCAGCCATCGCCTGTGGCGAACCGGTTTTCGACGCGTCGATTTCCAGGCTGCGCTACTACGGCCGTTATCTCACGCATGCACTGGTCTGGCTGGAGACGCTGAGCATGGAGATCCGGGACGCCATGTGCGGGTTTCGCATCTATCCCACGGAGCCGGTCGTGACACTTATTAAGAGGAAAGCGCCGGGCCCGCGGATGGCGTTCGACCCCGAGTTGCTGGTTCGCGCATCCTGGGCCGGCATTGCCATTCGCTACACGCCGGTCAAGGTCCGTTATCCCGAGGACGGCGCCTCGCACTTTCATTACCTGCGCGACAACGCGATTATCTCGTGGATGCACACACGGCTGATCTTCGGGATGCTGCTGCGCCTGCCGCTGCTGGTGTGGCGCAGGGTGCGGGGCTCGCGCTCGTGAGCAAGAGCCGTCACTGGGCGTCGATCGGCGAAGCCGGTGCGCTGGCGGGCCTGCGCTTCATGGCCTGGACCTACCGCCTGCTCGGCCGGGTGGGCTTCAATATCGTGCTCGGGCCGGTAATGTTTTATTTCCTGTTGCGCCGGACCATCGCCCGGCGCGCGTCGCTGGACTACCTGCGGCGGGTCAAGCGCGAATACCCGGACAGCATCCGCGGGCAGCCCGGCCTGTGGTTGTCGTTCCGGCATTTCCTGGCGTTCGGACGCTCCCTGCTCGACAAGTACATCGCCTGGACCGGCGAGCCGACCGGCATCGACGTGCCCGAGCAGGATGCCAGGCTGATGCGGTCCATCATCGATTCGCGCACGGGCATCCTCCTGGTCGGCTCTCACTTCGGCAATCTCGAGTACTCGAGAGGAATTTCGCGACGGCACCCCGACCTCGTCATTAACGTGCTCGTCTACGACCAGCATGCCGCCAACTTCGCGCAACTGATCGGCGATGCCGCCCCGACATCGCGTCTCAACCTGATCCAGGTGACGGACCTCGATCTCGACCTGGCGTTGCGCCTCAAGGAGCGCGTCGAGAAAGGTGAATGGCTGATCATTGCCGGCGACCGGGTGCCCGTGGGACTTAGCGACAACATCTGTCCGGCCGCGTTTCTTGGCGACAATGCGAATTTTCCGATTGGTCCTTACGTGCTCGGTAACCTGCTGCGCTGCCCCGTCTACCTGATGCATTGTTACTTCGAGTCCGGCATGTACCGGCTTCGTGTAGAGTTGCTCGAAGAGGAAATAGCGACGTCGCGAAAGGACCGGCAGCGCAACTACGAACCGCAGGCGCAGAAATTTGCGAAGGCCCTCGAGACCCAGGTCAGAAGAGCACCGCTGCAATGGTTCAATTTCTACGACTTCTGGGCAAGCCAGACACATTCGGGCGATGCCGGCGGCGACAGGAACATTGATGATCAAGACTGATTTCTCGAATTGCCTGACGGCGGCCGTAGACGTGCAGATCCCGTTCTTCGATCTCGACCCTGCCGGAGTGGCCTGGCATGGCCGCTATTTCCAGTATTTCGAGCTTGCGCGGTGCGCGTTATTCGAGGACTTCAACTACAGCTATGCGGAAATGGAGGCGTCGGGATACCTGTGGCCGGTTGCGGACACCGAGGTCCGCTACCTGCGGCCACTGCAACTGAATGACGAGGTACAGGTTACGGCCTGCCTGCGAGAGTGGGAATTGCGACTCGTGGTCGACTACAAGATCGAGCGCGCAGATGGTGTGCTCCACACCAAGGCGCGCACCATCCAGGTACCCGTAGACGCCGAGACGCACGAGCTGGTCCTGGGATCGCCGCAGATGCTGCTAGACAACGTCGCGCGGCGGCGCAAGGAGGCGGGATTACCCGGCGAGTGAACGTGCAGGAGTTCAATACCGCGCTCGAGCAACTGGTAGGCTCGCCGGCCAGCCTGTTTGTGCTGCACCGCAAACCCATGCTGTTCCTCGACCAGTTGACCGCCATCGGTGCGGAGTTCGCCGAGTGCGAGTGGGAGGTGCACGAGGACTTCCCGCTCGTGGTCCCGGGGCTCGGGGTGCCCGGTTATGCCGGCATCGAGTATATGGCACAATGCGTCGCCGTCCATTCGGGCGCACGCGCCAATGTGCGCGGCCTGGAACCTCCGCTCGGCCTGCTGCTCGGCACTCGCAACTACCAGTGCACAGTTCCGTATTTCGAGGTCGGCGGCCGCTTCAAGGCTGCGTGCGAGGAACTGGTCCGCGATTCGCAGGGCATGGGATCGTTTGCGTGCCGGATAGAAAAGGAAGGCGCTGTCATTGCAGAGGCCAACCTGGCGGTCTTCGAGACCCCGGAAGAAACCGATGAGTAACGAACAATCGAGCATACTGGTGACCGGAACGAGCTCCGGAATCGGCAGGGCCATCGCGCTGCGGCTGGCCGAGGATGGTTATGCGATAGCCGCCCATTACGGTCGCAACCAGGAAGGCGGCGAGGCAACCCGCGACGCTATCGAGGAAGCCGGCGGCACCTGCCGCCTGATGTCCTTCGACATCAGCGACGCCGAGGAGACGCGCGGCGTCCTCGAGCAGGACATCGCGGACCATGGCGCCTACTACGGCGCGGTGTGCAATGCCGGCATGACGAAGGACGGCCCGTTCCCGATGCTCAGCGGCGATGACTGGAACCGCGTTATCGACGTCAACCTCAATGGCCTCTACAACGTATTGCACCCGATCGTCATGCCGATGCTGCGGCGCCGCAAGCCCGGGCGCATCGTCACGATATCGTCGGTATCCGGCCTCATGGGCAATCGCGGACAGGTGAACTACAGCGCCTCGAAGGCAGGGATCATCGGCGCGACCAAGGCGCTCGCGATCGAGCTCGCCAAGCGCCAGATCACGGTCAATTGCGTTGCGCCCGGCCTCATCGAGTCGGACATGACCGACGAGTTGCCCCTCGACCAGATGCTCGAGGCGATTCCACTGAAGCGTATTGGTCAGGCCGAAGAGGTCGCGGCGCTGGTTTCTTTCCTCTGCTCCCCCGATGCGGGTTACATTACGCGCCAGGTTATTTCCATAAACGGGGGACTCTGTTGACGAATCGGGTCGTAATTACCGGCGTCGGCGCCTACTCGCCCATCGGCAATGATTGGGCGACCATTGAAGCCAATCTGCGCGCGCTCAGGAGCGGCGTCCGCCACATCCCCGAGTGGGAAGAATACGAAGGGCTCAATACGAAGCTCGGCGCCCCGGTCACGGACTTCGAGCCGCCAGCGAGCTTCAACCGCAAGAACACACGCAGCATGGGCAGGGTCGCCAGGCTCGCGACGGCAGCCAGCGAGCGCGCCCTGACCGACGCCGGCCTGCTCGGCGATCCGGTGCTGCAGTCCGGCCGCGTGGGCGTCGCCTACGGCTCGTCGACGGGAAGCACCCAGGCAATTACCGATTTTGCCAACATGCTGCTGACCAAGTCGCTCGACGGCATTACCGCCACCACTTACATCCGCATGATGGGCCACACGGCGCCGGTGAATATTGGCGTGTTCTTCGGCCTCAAAGGCCGCGTCATCACCACGTCCAGCGCCTGCACATCGGGCAGCCAGGGCATAGGTTACGCTTTCGAGACGATTCGTGACGGCGCACAGGACATCATGGTCGCAGGCGGCGCGGAAGAGCTTTGCCCGACCGAGGCGGCCGTATTTGACACGTTGTACGCCACGAGCACGCTCAACGACCAGCCGGAGCGCTCGCCCCGGCCTTTCGACGTGGACCGCGACGGCCTCGTCATCGGCGAGGGCGCCTGCACGCTGATTCTCGAAAACCGCGACCACGCGCTGGCCCGCGGCGCCGATATCTACGCCGAGATCGTCGGCTTCGACACAAACTCCGATGGCCAGCATGTCACCCAGCCGTCATCGGACATGATGCAACGCGTGATGGAAATGGCGCTGGCCGACGCCGGCCTGGAACCGGGCGCGATCGGCTATGTCAGTGCCCACGGCACCGCAACCGACCGCGGCGACATCGCCGAATCGCACGCGACCCAACGTGTATTGGGTGATGCGGTTCCTGTGAGCTCTCTCAAGAGCTACATGGGGCATACGCTGGGCGCGTGCGGGGCGCTGGAAACCTGGCTGGCCGTGGAGATGATGAACCGCGGCTGGTTCGCTCCCACGATCAATCTCGACAACGTCGATCCCGAGTGCGCGCCGCTCGACTACATTCGCGGCGCGGGCCGCGAACTCGATGCCGAGTACGTGATGAACAACAACTTCGCGTTTGGCGGCATCAACACATCCCTGATCATGCGGCGCCATCCCTGACCGCAACAGGACGGGTTATGACACGAGCGACCCTACGCGTCGCCTGGGCGACAAGCGCCGACCTGGCGGCCGTGACGGACCACGACATCCAGCCGCAGGAGCTCGCGCGGGCTGATCGCTTTCAGTCGGAGCCGCGCCGGCAACAGTACATCGCGTCGCGCGCCATGTTGCGTGCGCTGCTTGCCGAACACACCGGGGCGCCGGCAACTTCTTTCGAACTGGCCGCCGACGAGCGCGGCAAACCCGTCTGTGTGGGCGGACCCGGTGTCAGCATCTCGCACGGCGGCGACATCGTCGCCTGCGCGGTTGTGGATGCGGGCGAAGTGGGAATCGATGTCGAGTTTCCCGGCCGGCCGCGCAATATCTCTGGCATTGCGGACCGTTATTTTTCTGCCGAGGAGGCCGAATGGCTTGCGGCCCGGACCCCCGATCATTTCTACATGCTCTGGGTACTCAAGGAAGCCTGGCTCAAGGCGACCGGCGCGGGTATCGCCGGCGGGCTCGACAAATTGCGCTGCATCGTGGCGCCACCGCACATCCAGCCGCTCGACGAATCGGCGCCGTTTTCCGCATTGCGGCTCTATCGGCTGGACGACGGCTTCCTCGGCATAGCCACGATCGATGCAACACCCGCTGCGATCGAAATACAGCGCTGGCTACCCGCGCAGGGAGCGTTCGCAAGCGACGAAAAACCCATCTTGCTCGCCAGCGCCGAGGCCGGATAGTTGTTTCATGTTGTTTCGCGGAGCGCTAAGCCCGGGGCGTCGCGGCTAGAATCCGGGAATGCGTAACGTGTCGAGAACCCTGTTCGTAGCAGGTGCCTGTGTATTGCTTGCCGGGTGCTTCGGCATGGCTCCAACCCAGGTCCCTATTCCGGCTATCCAGACCACCGCAACCGAGAAGCGTAACGACACGCTCGTCGTGATGCTGCCTGGTCGCGGCGATCGGGCCGAGGTCTTTATTCGGGAGGGCTTCGAGCAGGCTGGCCTCCAGCACGGTTTCGATACCGTCGCCGTCGACGCCCACCTGGGCTACTACATGCAGCGCAGCCTGCTGGATCGACTGCACGAAGACATTGTCGCGCCGGCACGCGAAGCCGGCTACGAAAACATCTGGCTGCTCGGGATCTCGATGGGTGGGCTCGGCACGCTCCTGTATGCCTCCGAGTACCCGGACGAGGTTGACGGCGTGGTTTTACTTGCGCCATTCCTCGGCGACCGCAGCGCCATCGAAACGATCGTCGCGAGCGGACCGCTCGAGGACTGGGATGGGCAGGGCGAAGGCCTCAAGGACTATGAGATTGCCATCTGGTCCTACATACGTGACGCGCGCACGGGCGGTGGCTCGGTGCCGATGGTGCTGGGGTATGGCCTTTCCGACGGCATGGCCGAAGGCTACGAGGAACTTCTCGACTACATGCAGCCCTCGAGCGTCTACACGCTCGAAGGCGGCCACAAGTGGACGACCTGGCGTCCGCTCTGGGACCAGATCGCAGCCGATCTCGAGCTTTAGTCGGGCGCGGCGTCGCCCAGCATCGAGTCCATCTCCGGCGCCTCGAGCCACTCGGCAACGTCCTCGCCGATCTTCTTGGCCACTCGCTTCAGCATCGAGCACGTACCGGGCGTCATGCCGAAAAGCGCCGTACGATCCACCAGGAAAGTACCGATCACTTCGCCGTTCTCGCGCAGTTCGCCTTCCACTTCCACATTCTTGGCGCCGCTATAGCCTCCGCCGCCAGGCGCGAAGACATGCGTAATCTCCATGAACAGTACTTTGCCCTCCACGGTGTCCAGTGATTCGCTCGTCATTACGACGTCGGCAATCTTCTTGGCCTCGCTCTTCAGGTACTTGGGCAGCCGTTCCTCGAACCCGCACTCCTTCTTTACGGCATCCGTCGCGCCACTGTCCTCGGCGAAGGGTGTCAGCTGGCTGATCGTAATGACATCCTTGGCCTGCGCCGCTGAAGCCAGGACCAGGATCAATATCGCGAGTACTGCAAGTCGCATTGGGTAACCCCCTGATTTCGTTCGAAGTACCGACTATACACGGTTGCGCGCGTTACATGCCTTGCAGCGTTGCTAACCAAGTGGGAGCCTGTCGCATCCAATCATTGATGGTGGCGATTTTGCAGACTCCGGGGGTACCCACCCAGGCGGACTTTCATGCGGCGATCTCGAGTCGATCGGACCGCTGGTTTGCCGCGTGCCTGAAAATTACGCGCAACCGGGCGCTGGCCGAGGATGCCGTACAGGACGCGCTGCTCAGCGCCTGGAACAAGCGCCACCAGTTCGATAACACGGCACGGCTCGACACGTGGATACACCGGATCGCGGTCAACGCAGCATTGCAACTCCTGCGCAAGCAACGCCCCGCCGCGTTCGAGCCGCTCGAAACCGATATCGAGGACGACACGGATACGCCCGAGGCGCTGCACGCCACGCACGATTTCGGCAAAACGCTGAGCGCCGCGATGACCCAGCTGAGCGAATTCGAACGCATCT
>JAAUYF010107536.1_pt1 | contig 20252 bp, 11 predicted proteins | sample 7278051 | NCBI WGS metagenome assembly JAAUYF01 (sample SAMN14350202, study PRJNA611818) | marine sediment metagenome | isolation source: surface marine sediment (0.6m) | place: French Polynesia: Moorea | collected 2018-08 | reverse complement strand
GGTTGACGATCCGATACTTGGTTTTCCATTAGAGACAAAAGGCTTTAGACAGTTGGGTGATGTGATCTTTGAGAACGATCTGGAAACTAATCGCTACAATTACACGCCTGTTGGCGAGTCTGAAACAGAGATTCGTGGTTACTATTACTTTAGACAGTACATTATTGATATTGACGCAAATCTAAATCCGCCTGTTGGTGATCCATTACCATACAATGAAGCCATTGTTACGATTAATGATGACCGTTATCAGACTAACTGGTTGACTTCAACACGACCAGAAGAACAACGTGTTATTGATCGTTATTTGACAGAGAATGACACTGTGGATGTGTTTCCTGTTTCTGTGACTCCACCAGAAGGCTCAGATGCATGTTTGGTAGTGGCTCAGGGTAGACGATTAAATACCTCAGAATTTGCATATCTGCGCAGTAGACAAGAAGTACAGCTATTTGCTTCACCAATCGAATTTGATGGTAAAGTTGCTAGTGGTACTACGCCAACGTTTACATTTGACATTCAAGAGAATTTCCAAGTAACAATTGATGGTGTTTATCAAGAGCCAGGTGTGGATTACACGTTTTTGGACACAACGCCAGGGGCTATTGGTATTGAGTTTGCTGTTATTCCAGTAGCAGGTTCATTCATTCAAGGCACTAATCGTCCATCTGGCGCACCAGGCGCAAATGAAGTTGTAGAGATACTAACGTGTACATTTGATTCTCTACCAGACGATAGCATTGGATACTTTGAGATTCCAAATGGACTAGAGAATAATCCAAACAACCTCGAGATTGAAGAACAGTCATGGAACGAGTTTACGCCTCACTTTACATCCATCATCACAGAACAGGATGTATACGAAGGTGATGCGTTTGGTGCTGGTAACAACTATCGCGACACACCTAAAGATGGTTCATTGGGTACGTTTGCGCTACAGTCGCAAGCTCCACTACTCAAGACTATGCTATGTGCGTCTAACAGCGATCTGGACATTGTAGATTCTATTCGCTTTAGTGGAAACGAATATACTCGCTTTAAGAGTAAGTATATCAAAACTGCACAGCAGTTGATTAATGAAGGATTCCAAGCGACTAGCACAGCAAATGCAATTGATACGTCTGAGTGGGTGGATGAGATTCTACGTCGCATTACGCGCGGTCGCGAGTTTGCTGATGCATTTTCTGATACATATATGATTGCATGGAACAATGTGTATCAAGAAGAGGTAATTACAGCACCAGGTCTACAGACGGTATTTACTACGACTAACTTTGTAGACTTGACAGATAAGCGCAATGCCATGTATGTATACGTAGATGGCGTTATTCAGCTATTGGATCGTGACTACGAGATTATCAATACAAACCCAATTCAGATTGATTTGACCACAGCACCCGACAGCGGTGCGGAACTTGTAATTAGACTTTATGAGAAATCCGCGCCAGCGCACATTCCTACGACCCCAACAAAACTGGGTCTGTACCCCTCGTACCGCCCACGTATTGAAACAGACAATACGTATCTAACACCAGCAGAAGTAATTGTTGGTCACGATGGGTCACGCACTCCTATTTATGGTAGTATTATTGATGATCTATTGGTTGAACTAGAAACACGTATATACAATGGTATTATTGATAAGTTCCGTGTTGCTATTGAATCTGGTGATACTGGTGGCGATTACAATATTCCACTTAAGGTGGACACATACAAGCCAGGCAAGTTTAGAAGCACTCGTTGGGAGCTAGAGGAATGGAACGATCTTATTAAGCAATCGTTCTTTAAATGGTCTGCAACTAATAGAACTGACTATATCACAAACAACTATTACGACAACAGTAATGAGTGGACATACAACTATGGTGAAGTATTAGATCGTGATGCAGAGCAACTTCCATCTGGCTACTGGCGTGGTATCTTTGATTATTACTACGATACACAAACACCAGAGTCAACTCCTTGGGAAATGCTTGGATTTACAGAGCAGCCTATTTGGTGGGAAAGTTGTACTACAAGAATTGGCGAAGAAGGTGGAGACTTCACTGGTTATGGTGCTGGCCCTTGGCCGTCTGACCATTTCATGTGGGAAGATATTGAAGCAGGACTTGTTCGTCGTGTGTATGATCCAGTAGCATATGCAGACTATCTTGCAAAGAATAATTTGCCAGATGGCAGCGACACATTCTTCCCTGATTGGGTTGTTGGTTCTGTTGACACACGTTATGCCCGACCAAATCTGGTTGCCAACTATCTACCAGTAGACATTACTGGTGCGCTCAAAGCTGATCCATTGGCAGCTATTGACACAACTGATAGTCTGATTGATCCAACAGCAGCAGAAGCACAAGAAGATTATACTTGGGGAGATTGGGCTCCTATTGAGTACGCATGGCGCACTTCTGAATCTTATCCATTTGCAGCAGTAGAAGCATTGTTCTTGGCTCGCCCAGGTGAGTTTGGTGAGCAGTTCTGGGACCCTGAACATATCTATGAAGTGCCAGTTGATCGTGCTCAAGTTGTGAACAGCGAGAATGATCTACGCAAGCGACTTGGTAATGATGATTTGTACGTACATGGCGAACCACTTAATGATGTACTTCAAGTAAACACAGGCTATCAAGTCTGGATCACCTCGCGTCTGCGCACACTAAAGAAAGACCCAGCCGCAGACTTTGGTGCATTAATTAGAACACTAGATGTGAAGCTTGGTCACAAGATGGCTGGCTTCACAGATAAGGATACGCTGCGCGTATTCGTGGAAGGTATTTCTGTATCTTCTGCTGCTACGAATCTGTTGGTTCCATCTGAAAACATTGACGTAGCACTTTACACTGGCGCACCAGCAAACGATTATTTCTATGGTGGTGTGCTTATCAAATCTCTAGACAATGACACGTATCAGATATTTGGATATGATATTCTCAAGGGCGAGTTTGAATACTACGAGCGCAATGATACGCTTGGCACTCAATCAGTCAACGTTGGTGGTAATCCAGAATCATTCCGCGTATACGAGAACAATGTGACATATCAAGCTGGTGAAATTGTCAAGCTGAATGGTATCTTCTATCGTGCAAAAGAAACACACGATTCAACTTCATTTGATCCTGATAAGTGGCAGAAGCTACAGTCTCTACCAATTACAGGTGGAATTAGCGTAACATATAAGCCAAACAATACTGGCAATCTACTCACTCTCAAGTATGGTGAAAAGATTGTTGGATCACAAGCTATGTTCGATTTCTTGATTGGATGGGGCGACTATCTAAAAGAACAGGGCTGGACATTTGAAGACATTGGCGCAAATGGAGAAGTTGACGATTGGTATAAGATTGCCAAAGACTTCTTGTTATGGACAGGAACACAATGGGAAGAAGGTTCGCTCATAATGCTATCGCCAGGCGGCGAGAAAACTGTTCTTAACGCATTGGAAGGCTATCCAGGAAACGTAGAGAAAGTAAGCAATGGCGTTTATTCAATTCTAAACAAAGAAGGTGTTGCGATTGATCCAGCCAATACAGTAATCAATCGTGAGGATCGCTTGCTTGAAGTTGAACCAAGTGTCGATCAGATTGGTATTTATGGATTGCGCGTTAGCACATATGAAACAGAAAGTATTGTTACATTTGATAATGTTACAGTATTCAATGATACTCTTTATGATCCAGTGCTAGGCTCTCGTCTAGCTCGTCTAGATTTCCGTGGACGCCGCACACTTGATTGGACAGGTAAGCTGGAGGCTGCTGGTTTTATTATTACAGCAGATGGTCTGCTACCAAACTATGAAAACATGGTTGATAGTATTCGTAACTATCACAATACTGAAGTTCAGCTTGATACGCCAGAGATTGAAGATACTGCGCGTCATCTAATTGGATTTGATGAACGCGATTATTTCACAGACTTGGGTATACTTGATGATGCACAGTTCCAGTTCTATCAAGGTCTAGTTCGACAGAAAGGAACTCGCCAAGCAATCGAAAAGCTTGAGCGTAATGCACTTGTTACTAGTGTAGATGACGAACTGAACGTAATTGAAGAATGGGCGCTAAGAGTTGGTGAGTTTGCTGGTGTATGTAAGAACCAGTATACAGAGTTCTTGATCGCTGCAAGCGAAGTAAAAGTTGATCCACAGTTGGTGCAATTGAGCTACCCAAGCACAAACAATATTGGTGTGGGTAAATTCTTTGATGGCAATGACGTTGACGATGCCCAGGATACATTTACAATCACAGGACATGGATACAGTGCTGGCGATAAAGTCGTGTACACTGATATTTCCCAATCTGGTACATCAACAATCACTGGTTTGACAAGTGGTTCTGGATACGTTATAATCGTTGTAGATGCGAATACTGTGCAGTTGGCACAAACATCTACACCAACGACTGCAATCAATATTGATGCTCCATCTATTGATCCATCAGATCAGTACAGTTTCACAACTTATATTGATGGTAAAGTAACGTCTGTTGACATTGTAAGCGCGAGCAACACATATACTGCTGCGCCAAGTGTATTCTTTATCAATCACCCTGATGATACAACTGGTAGTGGTGCTATTGCAACATCTGTTCTTGATACAGATGGTATGCTGTTGCGTATTGATATTCTATCACAGGGCGCTGGCTACACAAGACCTCCAACTGTTTCTATTAATAATCCAACAGTAACGGCAGGCGATGATCGTGCAATTGCCCGAGTAACATTTGATATTGCGACAGACATCGCATCTGACGATGTTATTGTTATTGACATTGATGATGAGACTCGTTGGATTACTAAGCCAGCAGGTGCTGCGTGTGATGTAGCATCTGAGCTATGGCCTGATGCACCAAGAGAAACATATCGTACAACCAATGCTGGCTACGTTCACCAAGATGATGTTACGTTTACTGCGTTCGATAGGAATGCGGTTGATGATGTAATTAACAATACTACATTAGACTTTGAACATGGTCAGACAATCTGGATTGCGCGTGATCCAAAAGAAACGTTTGGTATATACTTTATGGATAACTATAAAGCTACGCTAATCGAAGATCAAGATGAGACAAGCTTTAATAATACTGGCAACAATGGAACATGGTATGGTGGTTCTGGGTATGCTGCTATAGAGCGCATTACAATGTCAGACGGCAGCGAGATTCTTGTTGATGCTATTGCTAATGTTGTGATTGACGCAAGTGTTGATGTTGCTGGCACTGGATATACTGTCGGTGATGTTCTAACAGTGAGTGGCGGCACTGGTACTGCTGCAACACTAACAGTTGACGCAGTAGACGATTTGGGTGAAGTAACACAAGTTTCAGTAACCTCAGGCGGCGCGTACACAGTGAATCCAACCAATCCAGTAAGCACAACTGGCGGCACTGGTTCTAGCTGTACGCTGAACTTGGTTATTGCTGATGACTACGTAACAGAGTTCACGATTGATAATTCAACCAACAATCCAAATCGTGTGCCATTTCCTGCACGAGGTAGTCATACTCTGACAGCAGTATCGTCTAATCTAAGCGGCAACAATGACTTTACGCTAACTGTTGGAACGAACAATGAACAAAGTCCATCAGCTAACATTACTGACCTCAGTGTTGGGTCAGAATACAGAATTACTGTGGTTGGCACATCAGACTTTACAACAGTTGGTGCTGCATCCAATACAGTAGGAACTGTATTTATTGCTACTGGCACTGGCACTGGTACTGGTGTAGCAGAGTTGCAAGGAACAGCAGCAACTATCACAATGACAGGAGATGGCACAGCTACACTAACAAGCTTGCCTCGCGAAGATGTAATCAAGGCACAGTTTACGATTGACGTAAGTGGAAGCCCAAGTGGTGACGTAACTGGTGTCACAGTAGTAGACGGTGGTTTTGGATACAAGACTGGTGGCACGTTCACCATCTCTAGAGATACGTATGGTGATGAGCGTTCAACGAACGATACAGATGCAGAGATTACTTATACTGTTGCAAATGGTGTTGTGGTTTCTGCACAAGTTACAAATGCGGGATCAGGTTATGCACGTAATGTTGATACTGCTACAATCAATGCAGCAGGGTCTGGTTACAGCATAGGAGACTCGCTAACGCTTACGGGTGGCACTCTACTCTATGGTGCTGCGACATTTGGCGTTACTGAACTAACAACCATTGCTACACAAGATGAAACGAACTTCAACGCAATCCCAGCTAATGAAGGTACGTTTAGTGCTGGAACAGGACATGCGACTGGCGATGTTATTACGCTAAATGATGGATCAACAATTACAGTTGATGCAGCCTCCATTAGCACAATTCAGTTCCAAGACGAAACTAATTTTGATAACGTAGGTAGTAATGGTACATATACTCCTGGTACTGCTGTAACTGGTGATCGCATTACAATGAGCGATGGAACTGTTGTGGAAATCACAGCAGCGGGATCGCCAACTGCTGACCCAATTGTGCCAGCAGCCGTCACTGGATTTAGAATTATCTCAACAACTACTGCAACGAACATTGGAACTGGTGAGATAATAACACAAGTATCTACATCAGGATTTGGTACTGGATTTGCAATCACGCTAGATACCAACAATGAACAAACTACAGCGGACACTGGTGTAGTCTCGCAGTTTACAGTAACAACAGCTTCGATAGCTGGTATTACTAGTGACAACGCTGTATTGTCTCAAGCAAGTACTACTGGCCTTGGTGTTGGTTTTGCACTTAACATGGGACAAGCAAACCAAGGTGTTAAGACTGTAGAGACAACATTCAAGGGTTCTTACTCTACGACGCTTCCAGGAACGACAAACATAGCAACAACAGTTCTTCCATCAGGTGGATCAGGGTGTACGCTTGATTTGACTTATACAGGCACTGGCATTGCTGTAGAAGATGATGATGTTACAGCGCCTATTGGTTGGGGTCGTTATTTGGGTAATTCTGTTCCAAACAGCGGAACGATTTTCGCTGGCGGAGCACTTTATGATTATACGATTACTTCTGGTCTGGACGTAACCCTACAGAAAGATGGCGTAGATGTTGAAAACGGAACCATCGCTGCTGGCACACCATTCTTTACACTGATGAATATTCGCTTTGAAGATACAACAGAGAGGTTGCTATTTGGTGAGACAATGCAGTTTGTTGGAGTCAGCACTGTTTGGACAGACGATGATGGAACTGGTAAGTGGTCAGTTGGAAATATCACAGGATACTCTATACCAACACAAACATATAATGTTACAGTGGGCGACTATGGCGGCAACGATCATGGCTTTACGTTGTACGGAACCAACCAAGGCTCAATATCGCCATCTCCTGCACTAACTACAGGTGAAGATGATAAGATCATTGAGTTTGTTGAGATAACATTCTATGACGGTGGCGGAGTAGAGATGTTCTGGGATACAACTAACCCAGACACATTTACTACAGTTCTGCCAGTAGAAGTTGGAGCAAGCATACTGTTCTCTACATTCTCTAGCATAGAGATTGATTATAGCGGTGGCACAGAGATTCTAGACACTAGAGATGTTGGTGCAGGTGGCGACTTGAACCACGCTTCATCTGTAGAAGGCGCAGACTATGTTGACTTCTTCTTCCCAAGCATTACTAAGCGTTGGGGAGCAGGCGACGTAAGTAGCACATATGCAGTTCGACTAATAGGCCCAGGTCTTGAGCCAGCGGTAACTGCTGCTCGCAGCGAAGCAGACTTGATTGAGACTTACAAGTTCCAAAATGCATATGTCTACGAAGAGGAGACAAAGGATACGCTTGCACAGATTCCAGTATATGATCCATTCAAAGGAATTCTGCCAGGAAACGCTGCACAGAATCTAACATACATTCGCCAGCGTGATCCAGCACGTTACTCATATGCAGTAGCAGAAGGCGACACAGATGCAGACGCAGTATTGGAGGCGTCAAGACTAGTAAATGCTGATCTACAGTTTGACGGAGATCAACTTGGGCAGCTATGGTGGGATACAAGCACATCTGCATATCTATACTATGAGCAAGGCACTGACACATATCGTCGTGATAATTGGGGCAAGCTATTCCCAGGATCTTCTGTGGACATCTATGAATGGACACGCCACACTGGAACCCCTGGCACATGGGATGGTGATGGCACTATTCGTAGTGAAACAGAGTATGTGCAGAAAGACGAATGGGATCCTATTCTTGAAGAAGTACGTACATTCTATTACTTCTGGGTGAAAGATCGCACAGAGATTCCAAACGGCATTGGAAGAACTGTCGCTGCGTTTGAAGTAGCCAATATCTTGACTAACCCTGTTGCAAATCTGTATCAGTGGTTCAGCCCAATTAGTCAGTCTGCGTTTATGTTTGCTGGCGTTGATGGTGTATTTACAGATAGTGATAACATATTCCAGATCAATTACACTCGCGCTGATGATGAGCGCCCAACACACGTTGAGTGGGAGCTTGGTAGAGATAGTGACACAAGTTATGAAATCAATGATATTCATTGGAACAAGATGGTTGATTCTCTGTGTGGATTCACAGATGAGATTGACATTACAGCAAAAGCCTATACTGATATAGTTGCGTCGTTCAACACAGACGATACTGGTATTGATACTGATGATGGCGGCACAACAACTGTGGCTAACGTTATCTCTACAATCACGCCTCATGGATTGTCCAATGGTGCGGGTGTTGTATACAGCAAAAACGGCGGCACAGCAAATATTGACTTAACCGAAGGCACGATGTATTACGTAGAAGTAGTAAACGATTCTGCGTTTGCACTACACGCGCAAAGCCAACAAGCTTACCCACTTCCACCAGTTGTCGTGAACCCTGCGTCAAGACTTCCTGTAACTATTAGCGGTGCAGAAGTACACACTGTAACGCAAAGCACAACTGCTGTAAACAACTTTGCTAATGCGCTTCCAACAGCAACAGACCCAACACGAGGGTACTTGGTTGTACCAGATCCTTATCTAAGCGCATCACAGCAACTTGGTATTAGAATACGACCAATGCAGTCAATGTTCTCAGATATTCAATCTGCTCGTCGTGTGTGGCGTGATAAAGTCAACGAATTAACGAATGATCTTGTTCTTCGCGATCTAGCGCCAACATGGAATGCAAGTTTAACCACAAACAATCTATGGGAGTGGGTTGATTGGTATGCAAATGGATATGATGAGACAAACACAGTTCCAGTACGCCAAGTAGATGACACCAGTGATCTTGCATTTCTCACTGACCCACTAGACGGCGATCTTGTTAAAGTAACAGGAACTCGCTACAGCATTTATGAGTATGATGCTGAGAATGACATCTATAATCTTGTTGCCAGAGAAGCAAGTCGTTTGAACATTCTTGAAGATGTTTACACAAGCGATCCTACATTAGAAATCGCAATTGAGCTTCGTGAAATTATTGAAGCTTTGCGAGCTAATGTGTTTACTGGCGACTTGTATGTTTACAACAATTCTATTTTCTTTGCAATCTTGAATTATGTATTCAGTGAGCAAGACGACTTGGATTGGGCATTCAAGTCAACATACATCTTCTTAGATCAGACTGGTCGTAGACTAGAGCAAGAGCGTGTATTCCAAGAGGATCCGTTTGATTCAGCGTTGGAGTACATCACAGAAGCTAAACCATATCACAGTAAGATTCGTGACTTCCGTATAACGCGCCAAACTGAAACTGATATTGCACCAGGCACAGCAGAAGAATCAGGACGAACAATTACGCCGTTTATGATATATGACCAGATTCGCGGCGGCGATCTGAGTGTAACAGAGATGCGTATTGCGAAGTACATGATGGGGCAAGATGTATCATGGAAAGGATATACGACACTCTATGATGTTGATGGCACAATAGTAGATGTAAGATTGGGCGCAGCAGGTCGTGCAGTTAATAACCATAGAACTGAGCTTGCTGATATTCAAGCTCCTACTGGTGGAACAAAAGCCACGCTTGATGTAACAATCGTTGGCGGTGAATTGATTAACGCAGTATTAACTAGCACAGGTTCTGGTTACACTGACGGAACTGGGTTTACATTCAATCTGGTAACAACACAAGGTGGTGGTGACGGCTTTGCTGAAATTACATATGATATAGTAAATGGTCAGATGACAAACGTATCGGCATCTGACACTGGTAGTGGGTATACTAATGGTACAAATGTTCCAGTAGATGCTGGCGACGTTCCAACTCCAAACACAGGAACAACGCTTGCAGAATTCAATCCTATTCTTACTGGTGTTGCGACAACAAATGATGAGCTAGTAGCTGTGTCTACTATTAATGCAGCGATCACAGAAGAATTCTTCTTTGATTACCAAGGCTCGTTCTTGGTTAATACTTCATTTGGTGGCTTGCCAACACTGGAATCATTTACTATTGCAACTCCAGGTACTGGCTATGTAGTTAGTGAAATTCTATCGCTAGACGCTGGTTCTGGTGTTCCAGTTTCTAATGCACTATTCCGTGTAGAGTCTGTTGATGGCGGTGGTGGCATCACATCTCTTGCTCTTGTAAATGGTGGCTCTTATACTCAGACACCAACAGTTGATCCAGTTGATCTTAACGGTGGTTCTGGTAGTGGCGCACAAGTTACAACTTTGATCTTTGAAAATGGATCAGCAGTTCCTTGGGACTCCATACCATACGACCAAATTGGTTTTGAGTCGTCGTCTGGTGATGAGTCTGTTACTGCATTGACTGGCTCACCAGATGGATTGGCTACAACAATCCCAGGACAGACAGCAAGTGATTATGACGGCACTGGCGAAAATGGTTCATTTGTTGCTGGCACACTCTACTCTACAGGAGCAGCGAATGGTGGTTTGCCATATACAGCAGGATTGACTTTTGCAGATAACTCGCCAGCACTTGACACTATTACGCGCACAGATGGTAATTCATTTGTGACAACAGATGGTATCGAAGCTGGTATGCAGATCATTATTTCTAACGCCAATACGGCATCAAACAATGGAACGTACACGATTGATTCTGTAACTGATACAATAATTACATTGGCTACCAACAGCCAAGTTATTAGTGACGGGCCAGATACGACAGTAACATTTACATTCCACGATGTTATCAGCATGACAGATGGCACAGACGTAAGAGTAGATGCGATTGGTGGCGGTGGCGCTATCACTCAATTTACCATTATTAATGGTAGTGAGTCGTTCTTGCCGTCTGCGTCAACAATTACGCAGCTATCTGTTAGCGGTGGAACAGGGTCAAGCTTCCAGCTAACGTTGGGCGAAGCTAACGAAACCTCTGGCACATTTGCTGATGTACCAGCAGAAGAAACATTCAGTGGCACAGGTAACCAGAAAGAGTTTATCATTACTACTGACGTACCAACATTCTTTATGTTTGCTGTCGTGGATGGAGTACGACAAGTACTTAATGTTGACTACTTCTTCATTGGTGATAAGCTAACATTCGTATCTATTCTTGATACGAATGGACAGCGAGCGTTTGGTGCGCCACCTTCTGGCACAGACAACGTTGAGCTTTACACTTACATTGAAGCTGGTGATCTAATCAATCCACAAGTAACAGCAGGAATCACTGAGGAAATGGTTCCACTAGACCCACGCGAGAATCTAATTCTATTGGCAGATACTACGAGCGTGTCTGTAACAGCAGGTGGCACAGGATATAGTATCAACGACGAAGTTGAGATAGTTGGTGGAACACGACTGCAATCTACTATTGCTACGCAGACTCAAGCAAACTTCGATGGTGCTGGAAGTAATGGCACGTTCGATGGTGGTCTTGGCTACAGGGCTGGCGACACAATTCGATTGGTTGATACCACTGAGATTACTGTTGATACAGTCGATGGTAGTGGAACAGTTTTGACATTTACAATTGATACTGCTAGTGGTCGTGGATTCTTGACTGGTTCTGTTATTAACCAAGATAGCACATATAATGCTGCTACTGACCCAATACTTGAAGATGGTACAGAGTGGGATACTGGCTCTGGGTTCCAGCTAGTTCCAGGAACAAATAATGAAGCGAACTTTGGTAATCCAATGACTATTCGCGTAGATACAGTATCTACTGGCGCTATCGCAACGTTCACAGTTTTGGATCAGGGTGATTACTACACTTACCCAACAAGTCCAGCTTCAGTGACAGATACAGTTGGCGGTGGCAATAACGATGCAACATTTACGATAGCTACACATTCGTTCAAACTACACAACGATACACTGAATAATCTTGTATTTACACGAAATACTGATTCTGCAAGCACAACGCTTACATCTAACATTGGTACATCAGATGGCACTATTCCAGTTACTTCAACTGCGAGCTTGGTTGCTGCTACCAGACAAGATCCTCAGATCGTTTGGATCGGCACAGAGCGCATAGTTTATCATGGTCAGACAGCAACATCTCTGACTGGTGTTATTCGTGGCACAAATGGTACGCACCCACAGAGACACTGGACAGGGGATAAAGTTTTCGACGGCGGCACAACCCAAGACATCCCAGTAAGTCCATACGTCTATTGGGTTAACTCTGCCACAACAAATTACGCCGTAACAAATGGTGCGTTTGACGGCGAGTGGCGTTATCATGGAAATAATATAGTACACTTTGTACTAGAGACAACAGCGTCCAATATTCACTCAGACGATAGTATTGTTGTTGGTGACGCACTACGCCCAACATCAGGTACGTATATTCAAAACTCATACTACATTAAAGAGCTAATTAATGATGGTGAAGTGAGTAAGCTTATGATTGATGATCCAGGTACTGGATACTCTGTGGGTGATGTGATTAGTACCAGCGTTCTAGACTCAACGTTGTCACCAACTACATCAGCTTCACTGGTAGTAGAAGGGGTCGATGTCAACGGTGGTATAACAGTTGTTGGTATCCTTGATCGTGGTACAGGCTATACAACTGGCAACGTTAACTTTACTGTTGTTGGTGGAAATGGTGATGCCACAATTACAGCATATACTGATAGAGAAGGTTTGGTGCTGGCAATCGGTGGGGATATTATTAGCCCATCTGGTGTAGTGGTCGAGCGTGTCAATCTGAATTGGGAAGCAGATAGAGCATTGCCAGGCGGCTTACTTGCAGCAACAACACCAGCAGCAGCATTTATACAAGCTGAGTCTGGTAACGCACTTCCCGTACCTGCTTCATAATTTACGAAATAGTGATAAATAGTAACATGGTGGATAAGAAGAAAACTGAAAAAAAGCAACAAGAGAAAAAGCCAGATGAGACTTTGGATGGTTCTGTTGCAGCACACCTTGTTATCAAAGACTCGAAAACAGGAAACGTGATAGTAAACACACGAGGGTAATAATGCGCGAGAATTTATTTGGAAACGTGACTGGTGCGAAAGGCATCATCAAGATTAGCGATCCACACACGGGAGAAGTGTTTGTGCATCAAGAAAATGCTATTCACTTTGGTAACATTTCTTGGGCTATTACAAACGCACTAGAAGGCTCTGACACTGGACATATTACGTATATGGTGTTTGGTAGTGGTGGTACTTCTATTGACAGTTCTGGTAATATCTCTTATCGTTCACCAAACACAAGCACGTTGCAGGATGCTTCAGCAGAACCATACCAAGCTACGTACTGGGAAGATTTAAACGCATCTGGAAATAGTATCACAACTATTCCAAGTACATCGAACTTTTCTGATCTAACAACTACAGTGTTGATTGCTTTTGGTGAGCCAGATAATGCAACACCAGAATTTACTCAGAGTGTAACTGATACAGCAACAACAACAAATGATACTTATGTATTTGATGAGTTGGCACTTTACACTGGAACATCAATGGGCGCACTTGGGCCTACGTTCAGTTTTGCACCAGATGGTCGAATGTTGACCCACGTTATTTTCCACCCTGTGCAGAAAGCGCAAAACAGAGAGATTCAAATAGAATATACCATTCGTGTACAAATGGGCCCTTAATGGAGATAGAGAAGAACAATGGCAAACTACACAATTGATAGAAGTTTAACGGCAGCAGGTTCCATCACAGTTACAGAGGCAACGACTGATACGTCCACCAACGTAACTCTTGTTGGTCAGAACTTTACTGGCTACGGTGATGAAATCGCTACTAATTTCTTGCAGATGCTAGAAAACTTTGCTGCGGACGTTGAACCAAATAACAACCCTCGTGTCCCAGGAAGCTCGGCGATTACAGGACAGTTGTGGTATGATACTGCCAATAGTGTTCTGAAAGTCTTTGGTGGAACTACATGGGAAGAACAAGCTAAAGTTACTAGTGGTGCTACAACAGATAGCGTACTTCGATGGAATAACGCTAATGGTCGTTATGATCCAGAAGAACGTGTGCGCGTTTCTGATGCAGGTGTTTTGACGCTAGACGTTGACGCTACTGGCACAAACAGAGTTGATCTATCTCACGATGGTACAACATTTAGTATCGCAGGCGTGGGAACTCATGCGCAGACACGATTTACTGGTGGTAATGTAGAAGTACGCGGTGGTAATGAGTTCCGTGTATATGAAGCTGGTGGAACACAATCTCTAGAAATGCTGTATGTTGGCACTGATGCTGTAATTCGCACAGTAGCTACTAATGATCTTGATATTACTGGCTCGCTCGCTAACTTGCGTGTAGATGCAGCAATAGCAATTGAAGAACGTGCGTCAGCACCTGCTGACGTAGCTGGTTATGGACAAGTTTGGGTATCTAACTCAGTACCTGCTGAATTATATTACACAGATGATACTGGTCAAGACGTTCAGATTACAAACAATGGTGCTATTGTTAGTTCTGGTGGCGGTGGTAATGTATCCAATACTGGTACGCCAGTTAATAACCAAGTTGCTGTATGGACTAGTGCGACAGTTATTGAAGGTGTCGCAGGATTTACTTGGGATGGCACTAATTTGTCTGCAACACAATTTGGTGGTATAGCAGAAGCTAACTTGCTTGATAAGACTGCAACAGAAACAGTCAGTGGAGCATATACGTTCTCTAGTGCAGTTACATTCCAAGGCGATCTAGACTTGCAAGACAACGACAGAATTCTGTTTGGTACTGGTGATGATGTTGCTGTAGATTTTGACGGCAGTAGTTTTGTAATTGACGCACTTGTGGGTACACCAGATTTGGACATCAATGGTTTTCTACTTGTTAATTCAGATTCTCCTATCTATGGTACCGATCTAGGAGGAGCAGTACAGGGTGGTATTAATGTAGTTGGTAGTGCTTCAACGTGGTCAACAACAGATTCTAAAATTGCATTCTACGACAGCGACCAGACTGAAACTGGTATGTTGATTGGCACTGAAGCAGGATCATCAACAGCCATTGTTAATTCTCGTATTGGTGCCCTGGACCTTTATGCAAGTGACAGCAGAATCATGGAAGGACTTTCATTTGCACAGACGTTCTATGCAAGTGGATCACCAACAGCTATTATACAGAGTGCATTTACAGCTAACCACAGTTCGTCAATTTTGGTATATGATCGAAATGGTGAGAATCACCCAGTAGGATTTAACGGTTCACCATTAGCAGACAATGTTCTTGATGATATTAATACTGGTGATCGAACTGTATCACTCTCTTACATTGGTAAGATGGTTTCAAGAACAACAAGCACATCTCGTCAGTTTACTCTCAACAACGTGTCTAATATTCCAGTTGGTGCTACAATTCTACTACATAATGGAGCGATTGGTGGCACGTTTACAATTGTACAAGGGTCAGCAACGCTACAATGGGTTGACGGCAGTGGCTCTTCTCCTGCAGTTGGAACACGAACACTTGCAAACAATAGTGTTGCAACACTACGTAAGAGTTCAAACGCAGCAACAAACGTTTGGCAGATTTGGGGTAACGGACTAAGCTAACAGAGGATAGCATGGCAGACTATATCATTACACTTCCTGATGGATCACAGTTTACAATTCAATCTGGAACCATTGACAACACATATGACATTCCGCTAGTTGGTCAAGATGCGATCAACTACGGCGATGATTTTGCAACAGCGTTCATGCGTCTGCTCGTAAATTTCGCAGACGATACAGCACCAGCGTTCGGTGGACAAAGGCTGGCTGGTCAGTTGTGGTATGATACGACACCACTTACAGGTGGTCTGCGCGTATATGATGGCAGTACATGGGATAACATTGCACTAGAATCAGGCATTGTTACAATTGATGGCAACCAAACCATTAATGATACAAAAACATTTTCTGACGCGCCAGCATTTATAGCTTCGGGAACACCATTTACTGTAAATAGCACAACTCAAGTATCGAATCTAAATGCTTCGCTTCTTGAAGGATTAGCGTCTACTGCATTTGCTACAGCACTACAAGGCACGAAGGCTGATGCAGCGGAAGTTAATATTGGTAATCCACCTGTAGATGGTTACATCTATTCTAGTACAGCAAGTGGTACTCGTTCATGGATTTCACCTTCCGCTGGCTCAGGCACATTTACACCAGTAGATATTGCAGCAGCAGCATCGCCAAATACAATGAGTATCATTCTTAGTGATGATCCAACTGGTTCACAAGACCCAATGACAACTGCTGGACTGACGTTTAATGGCTCAACAAATACTTTAACAACTACTACGTTTGTTGGTAATCTAACTGGTACTGCATCGAACGCAACAAACGCTACAACAGCAGCATCAGCAACAGTAGCTACTACAGTTACACTAACAGACGAATCTGCTGAGACAACTGCATGGCCTGTGTTCTCAAACACTCTCACTGGCGATCATCAGATACACACAAACGCTGGTCTAGGATGGAACGCTAGTACACAAGTTCTAACTGTAATAGGTGGCTTCTCTGGTCCTGGATCGAACATCACAGCACTTGACGCTGGTAATGTAAGCTCTGGTGTTCTTGCAGTTCTACGTGGTGGTACTGGCGTAACAACTGCAACTGGTTCTGGTTCTTCCTTTGTGTTGCATACAGCACCAACTTTTGTAACACGCATCACTGTTCCAGAAATTCGCAATGGAGCATCTGGTGTTGACATTCAGTACAACAGTGTAGATGCTTTGGGTACACAAGCGTATAATGGCACAGACAATACTTCTGGCGCATATGTTCGCGATGGTGACAACAATCTACGTGATGTTGGTTTCAACCAGATGATTACGTATGCTGTGACGAGTTCTGGCACAACCACGCTTGGACAAGATACAGCAGGCCATTCATATCGTGCGACAAATAGTACTGGTGTAGCATCTTTTGAAGTGCCTGCGACTGACACAGCAATTCCAAATGGTGCAATGTGGATTATTCGTAACTTTACAACTTCTACTGGTACTGTTACAATTGATAGTGTGGCAGCATCAGGTGATACGTTAAGGCACTACAATGGTTCAGGTACTTTGGTTGCGTCAGTAAGTGGAGCAAATCCATTCACACTAGCTCGCGGCGGCGTAGCAACAGTGGTTAAAGTTGCTGACGGTGAGTACGAAATGTGGGGCATCGGCATCACTGGTGGCGCTTAATCTGCACCAGATTATTGAAACGAGAAACGCTCAACTAGCGATCAAGAGATTCTATTACTCCAATAAAATAAGTCTATCATTATTAGACCCTGAAGTTGCGCATGATGGTTTGTTGGAGTTCCATTTCATCCACGAGGATACGACCATTGAAAGGTTAGAGGTGCCACTGGCACCTCTATATCATGTAGATGAATTGTGGGTTGATCTGGCGCATGAAATACCAGATGCGAAGTTGTTTACTAGGAAAGTACTAGACTCGTACTCTTACCGAGTTATGCTTCCGTTCTAACAATGTCAATCGGAATTATTCTTTTTCTTATTCTGCTAATTATTATTTTTTGGGATTCTTGAGGGCTTCTAATATCTCTGCGTCGATTTCTTCTCGGGCGATTTTTGCCATGTAATCTAGCATTTTAGTCATATCGCGCTCTCGTTGCTCACACGCCAAACGACAGATGAAGCAGCAGTTACAGTTGTTTATGGGACGATGATAGCAGACCTTTGGTTCTTGGCCCGCTTCACCACACCTGCATTTTCCATAAGCCAATGTGTCTTTGAATTTCTGCTTGCTCATTATGAAAGCGTGAACTGGTCGCCCACTTTTAGATCGTATCTGCCGCTGTTGTGTTTTATGATTAGTGGATAGTCAACTGTCCAAACGTATCGCTCACGCATCTGATCTTCTATTGTTCCTGTTATCATGTGCCATACGCCACATTCTTCTAGTAGATCAGCGTAGACACCATTCGCCCAATTCGTGACAATACAAACTGGCAAGCCTTCTAGCTTGCACTTGAAGATATATTTTCTGGTAGGTTTGTGCTTACTCATCTTCTACTACGAGAACTTTGATTTTCTGTTCTTCTGAGGATTGTATTCTGCCACTCCGTTCAAGAACTTCTATCATTGCATTCCGAAAGTCAACACAGCTTGCGTGACATTCAGTACAGCAATTGCAGCCTTCTTCGTCTTTGCTATAGCATGGTTTTGTTGCAGAGCCAGGGTTCTCATCGCACACTTCGCATGTGCCATAACTCAATACGTCTTTGAAACTTCGCTTATTCATTTCTTGCGGCTTCTGTCGATTCTATCAAATGCTTTGAGTATAGCTTTTCTTACTTTCTTGGGATTATCCATGCATGAAGCACAATAAATTTTCTCAGAACTCGGTGTAGTATTGTCACAGTCATCATGCTGACAGCGACCACACGTTAAAGCATCAATGAATTCTTGCTTACTCATCGTGTGATCTGAGTACGATAGTAATTTTAGTAGGGTCAGTGCCATAATCATCGTGTTCCACACTTACTATCTCATTCTTGGGATTCTTAACCATTTCCACAAGAGTCTCACGCCACTCAGCCATATAAGGGTCTTTAAGTATTTCGTAGAATTTTTCTTTAGACATTTTGCACAAACCATCGCCAGATTTTCTCTGCGGCACTGTTATACTTCACAGATAGAAAAACAAATACGACAGGCCAGCCAACCATAAACAGGAATAGCGCAGCGCCCCACGGATTCTTTTGACCACAACGATAGTCGTACTCGTATGTGCAGTATTCAGGGTGTGCTGTTTCCCACGCAGTTGCGTTCTCTGCGATGTAGTTGTAGCCAAGGTATGCAACACCAAAAAGGGTGGTGAAGTATCCAATGATTACAATTCCTCTATAAGTCCATTCTAGATATTTCATTATTCTTGCCTCAACAATTCTTTGAAGTACTCTTGGTCCGTGTAGTATAGAATGTATGGTTTACTTTCGCCAGTGGCTTCTTCTATTGATGCTGACTCATAGACTTTCAGTGCTTCTTCAAAAGAGTCGAACACGTATGCTTCGGAGAATTTATCAGTTCTGATTGCGTAGTCTTGGGCGAATAGCTGCTCCGTATTCATGGTGACTTTCAGAATACGCTCAAACCAAACTGTCTGAGCGTTTTCTCCCATCCAAACGATTACGTGCTTATCAGCCATTACCAAGAAGAAGTTTCTGTTTCTTCGCCTTTGAGCTTCTCTATGAATAGCTGCTTGTTCACGAAACGCTGACGAGCAGTTTTCGCGTATACGATTACGATAGTGGTGATAACTGACACAGGCCAAACAGCAGTAAGAATCGCTGACAGAAAGATCATCCACGGTATGTCGATTCCAACTGTCCAAGGCTCAGTTCCATAGTGGTATTGATCTTTGCTGCCATAAAACCAGTTGTCCTCGTTGACAAACCACGTTTTCTCGCTTTTGTCTATCTCGCCTGTTTCGATATACTTGCGAACACACTTGTACCAGCGAAAGATGCCGAACAGAACACAAGCGAATGCGAAGAGGATGAATGAATACAGCCATCCAGTGAAGTATACGTTCTTTACAAATTCAAAACTAAACCAATCAAACATCAAACAGTTCCTCGTATTCCAGTCTTTCAATTTCGTCCAGCATATGCTGAAAGAGGTCTACATACTCACTGTCCATATCGGCTTGTGCGCGTTGTAGACCCCTTTCAGCTATACGCCTTAAGACGTTTAAATCCATTTCAGAAGCCATCGGCAAATTGTGCCATTGTCTTTAATCTGTACTTTGTGACCATGTTCGTAGCACTTGTCACATTGCGTGTATCCAAGCCGATCATCTTCCCAGCCATCAATTCCTTCTTCTAGCTGCTTTATGTAGTCTGCTTGTATATCTTCAAAGCACTTTCCAGCACGTTCTTCTTCAATGCATACCCACGGAGAT
>JAAUYF010090529.1_pt1 | contig 20259 bp, 18 predicted proteins | sample 7278051 | NCBI WGS metagenome assembly JAAUYF01 (sample SAMN14350202, study PRJNA611818) | marine sediment metagenome | isolation source: surface marine sediment (0.6m) | place: French Polynesia: Moorea | collected 2018-08 | reverse complement strand
GGCTCCGACGACAACAAAGAAGGTATCCAGGCGTTTTTCGAGAAACGCAGACCCAAATTCACAGGTAAGTAGTCATGGACCGAACCATCTTCAATGAAGATCATGAGATGTTTCGCGATGCTGCGCGTGCATTCCTGATCAACGAGATCAAGCCGCACGTCGATCGCTGGAACGAAGCCGAAATTGTCGATCGCGAGGCGTTCCTCAAAGCCGGCGAGCAGGGACTGCTCTGCATGTGGGCCGATGAGAAGTACGGCGGCGCCGGAATTTCAGACTTTCGCTTCGAGCAGATCCTGCTCGAGGAAAATGCCAGGCATGGCGACATCGGCTTCTTCATTTTCCTGCACAACCGTCTCGTCGGGCCGTACATCGGCGAATTGGGCACCGAAGAGCAGAAGGAACGCTGGCTGCCCGGCTGCGTCTCCGGGGAGAAGATCCTCGCGGTCGCGATGACCGAGGCGGGGGCCGGCAGCGATATCTCGGCTATCCGAACCAAAGCTGAGGACAAGGGCGACCATTACCTGCTGAACGGCTCCAAGACGTTCATTTCAAACGGTATTCTGGCCGACCTCGTCATCGTCGCGGCCAAGACCGACCCGAACAGCAGCCACGGCATCAGCCTGTTCGTCGTGGAGCGCGGCATGGAAGGCTTCGAGCGCGGCAAAAACCTCAAGAAGATGGGCATGCACAGCCAGGACACGGCCGAGATGTTCTTCAACAACGTCAAGGTGCCCAAGGAAAACCTGCTGGGCGAATGGAATCGCGGTTTCTATCACCTGATGCACTTCCTGGCCGAGGAGCGCCTGCTGAGCGCCGTCGGCGCGCTGGCCAATGCCGAGGCGGCTTACGAGGTGACGCTGGAGTACGCCACCGATCGCAAGGTCTTCGGCAAAGCCGTGGCCGATTACCAGGTGAACCGTTTCAAGTTTGCCGACATGCGCATGGAAATGGATGTGTGCCAGGCGTTTATCGACCAGTGCGTGATGGTGCACAACGACGGCAAGCTGACCGCAGAAGATGCGGCCAAGGCCAAGCTTTTTGCAACCGAACTCGAGGATCGCGTGACCGACGCCTGCGTACAGTTACATGGCGGCAACGGCTACATGGACGAGTACCCGGTGAGCCGCATGTACACCGCCGCGCGCGTGTCGCGCATCTACGCGGGCAGCTCCGAGATCATGCGTGAGATCATCGCGCGCTCGATCGGGCTCGACCCGCGACAGAAAAAGAAAGCGGCCAGGAAAGACGCCGCCTGATGCGCGGGCTCGCTGTTGTTATCGCGTTGTTGGCCGTCGCGGGCTGTGCGACGCCCGAGGGTCTGCAGTCGAAGACGTGGACCTGGGAACGCACGATCTACAATAACGACACGGTGCAAATGCCTGAAGAGGCGGGCGCGTTCACGCTGAGGTTTAGCGACGATGGCCAGGTGCAGGTCGGCACAGACTGCAACAACATGCGCGGCGGCTACATCGTGACCGACAACCGCATCGAGTTCGGCAATCTGGCGTCCACGCGCATGTACTGCGAAGGCTCGCAAGAGGACCTGTTCGCCGGCATGCTCGAAAACGTCACGTCGTATTTCATCGACGACGAAGGCCGCCTGATACTGGAGCTGAAGTACGACAGCGGTTCTGTGATACTGCGCTAATGAAAACCGCATTCATCGGCCTCGGCGTCATGGGCTACCCCATGGCCGGGTATCTCTCCAAAGCCGGGCATACAGTCACCGTCTATAACCGCACGTCGTCCAAAGCGGAGCAGTGGTGTGACGAGTACAAAGGCTCGTCCGCCGACACGCCCGCGGCTGCTGCTCAAGGCGCCGACATCGTGTTTACCTGTGTCGGCAACGACGACGATGTGCGTGAGGTCATCCTGGGGGAGCAGGGCGCCCTGCGCGGCATGGCCGCAGGCGCCATGCTCGTCGATCACACCACCGCATCCGCAAAACTCGCGCGCGAGCTCGAGTCGGCGCTTGCGGAGAAATCGATCGGCTTCCTTGACGCGCCATTGTCCGGTGGGCAAGCCGGCGCGGAGAACGGCCAGCTCACGATCATGGTCGGCGGTCAGGAGGAGACGTTCGAAAGTGCCCGCCCGGTCATGGACTGTTACGCGAAGGCCATCACCCTGATTGGCCCGGCCGGCCATGGCCAGATGGCCAAGATGGTCAACCAGGTCTGCATTGCCGGGGTCGTCCAGGGTCTTGCCGAAGCGCTGCATTTCGCGAAGAAGGCCGACCTCGATGTGCCCAAGGTCATCGAGGCTATTTCCAAGGGCGCCGCGCAGTCATGGCAGATGGAAAATCGCTGGCAGACGATGATCAACGACGAGTTCGAGTTCGGATTCGCCGTTGACTGGATGCGCAAGGATCTGGCCATCGCGCTCGAGGAAGCGCAGGAAAACGGCGCAACGCTCAACATGACGAAACTCGTCGATAGCTACTACGCCGAAGTGCAGGAACTCGGCGGCAGCCGCTGGGATACGTCCAGCCTGATTGCGCGGCTCAGCGACTAGCGGGAATAGAGCTCCCGGTACTCCTGCCGCAGGCGAAGTCGCTCGGCATACTCCGCGTCGAATTGCTCCGCTGATTTGCCTTCCCAAATCTGGGCATACACGCGCATCTTGTTGCCGCCGTAAATCTTGGCAAGATCTTCGTTCGTGTAGCCCCGGGACCAGAGTTCGTCGGTGATCGCCGCGAGAATCTTGGCGAGCTCGCCATTGCCCGTCGCGCCTTTATTGAACGCATCGATCATGTAGCCGCCATCGGCGTACATATCCGCATTTGCCTTGGCAAAATCGACAACCAGTGCTGTTGAAAACATATCGTCCGTGGCAATACCAACATGGTCGACGCCCACGAGCTGCACGTAGTAGTCGATCATGTCTGCGGCTTGCTTCGGGCTGATGTCGTCGGGCCAGATACCGTCCATCATCCACTCGGTGAATGTTGGTGACACATAGCCACCCGACTTGGCTGCACGAATCGCCTCATCGTCGGGAATGGCGCGGTAGCAGCCTTTTGGCGTTGCGTTCGGGTCATCCTTGTAGAGGCCGGCTGGCACTGAGTGGGTATAGACGTAGGGTACGCCCGGGTAGTTCTCGTCCATGTAGTCCATGGCGTCGTTGGCTGTCCTGGACCCGGTGTGGCTCAGGTCCAGCAATATGCCGAACCGTACCAGTTCATCGATGACCGCTCTGCCCCAGTCCGTCAGGCCGATGTCCTGTCCGTTGTAAGCGGCTAACTGGCCGGAGCCGGTCCGGAACGTGTCGTTGTAAGCCAGGATCATGCTCTTGACGCCCATGTCCTTCAGCAACGCCATCTTCTTGAGGTCGTCATTCAGGATCGTCGCGGTCTGGCTGTTCCAGATCACAGCAGTCTTGCCCTGGATGTGTGCAGCCTCGATATCCCGCGTCTGGTTGACGATGATGAACTTGTCCGGCTGCTGCGCCATGGCAGATCGGAAGTGGTAATGCTGTTCGAGGAGGGTTTCGAAGTTCATTGTCGCCGCGGCTAGCGTCATCTCGTGGCCGGTAACGCCGTTCTCTCGCGCCAGCGCAAAGTAGTCGTGTAGCTGGCTGTATTCGGTCCAGCCGGTTCCATACGGGCTTGCCAGCATGCCGATGACAATCGTGTCCTTTACAAACTGCCTGGCCTCTTCAGATGCCTCCCAGGTCTTGCTTTCGACGCTGGCTTGGGCTGCTGAAACGCTGAGGAACAAAGTCGCAAGGGCGACAAGAATCTTCTTCATCGTGGTTCCTGTTAAAGAGTGAGGATGAACCGCATTCCGACCACCCAGACGGAGCTTTCGCCCGGGTCATTGGCAGGGTTGAATACTACCTGAAGGTCCGGCGTCACCGAAAAGTTCTGCGACAGCTGGAACTTGTACGAAGTCTCGAGCACGGTCTCGTTATCGAGGCCGGGGCCGAACGTCTCGCGTGACGGCTTCGCCCAGCCGGCGCCGAGGGTCCATGTCTGGTCGAAGGTCTGCGCAATTTCGACGCCGGCGCTGATGGCCGACTCAGCCGCAACCCCACCGCCGCCATCGGAGTCACCGAAGCGCACAAACGGAAAGTACTTGTCGCTGACTTTATACGCGGCGCTTACGCCCCAGCCGCTGCCCTTGGAGACACCAGCCAGCGTGCGTTCGTCTTTCTCCCAGTAGGTGAACTGGATGCGCTTCGCGTTGCGCTGCGCCATTGACGGCGTGTAGCCGATCTCGACGGCTTTGAGCCACTCGCCTTCTTCGACCGTATCCCAGTCGAAGTCTCCGCTCGCCGCGTTGGCATCGTGCATTTGCGCACCGAGCCAGACCTGGTCAGTCACGAACCCTTTTACGACGCCGCCAATAGCGCCCGTGCCTGTCGTCGGCATCGTCGGGTTGAGAATAAACGAGCGGTTCAGGAAACCGCGCGAGAATGTCTGGAATGGAAAGGCATCGAGGTACACGTCGAACGCGAGGCGACCGACCGCATAACCAGCTCGACCATCGGCGAATATCTGCGTCCAGTTGACGATTGGTATGTCGAGGTCGAAGTTGTCGGAGTAGGCGAAGCCGGGCGCCAATGTCGCGATGCCGGCCGCCGAACCCAGCGACCCTGGCGCCTGGTAGCTGCCGAAATTCTGCCGGCTCTCCACGCGCCACTCGATACGGCCGCTATTGCCGTTGTCCTGGTTGAATACGGTCCACTTGCCGAAGAAGCGGAATATATTGCCGAAAGCGTCGTCGTCGCGGCCGGGGAGGCTGGAACTCGCTTCCTGGTAGAGGACGTAGAACTGCGCACCCAGCGAGACGCCGTGTTCCTCGTTGATCCGGCGCTTCCAATCGAAGTAGGGCTTCAGGCCGCGCTGCAGTCCGTCAAACTGGAACGTCGACTCCTTTTCTTCATCGTCGCGTTTGAGCGATTCGCTCACGCCTTCGGGGCCGCCGAATGATCTGATGTTGCCGTAGCCCGACTGCGTCCCGTCGCCAGATTCGCTTTCCTTGCCGGGTTCCTCTTGCCCGAATGCCTGGGGGAGAGCAAGGACGACTAACAATGCTACACCGAGCCCGGATTGGAACATTTTCGATCTCATCTTCATTTCTCTCTACTGCAGGATCAGCATGACTCGCGCGACAAACGCATCCATCTCGCCCTCGAGATCGAACCGGTCCGTCCACGTGCGGCGGTAGTTCAAGCTCAACGCCATGGACCTCGAAAGCCACCAGTTGAACTGTGCGGTTGCAACATCCATCTCGCCACCTTCGATCAGCCCGTCTGTCAGGTCGATCGATGAGAACCGCAGCGCCATTTCCATCGCGCCTTTGCCGCCCTGGTAGACACTCTGTGCGACGGGTAAGCCATCGAATACGCCACGGTTCCTCTTGTAGCCGCGCATCTCCCCTGTGAGGCTCCACGTGGCGGAGACGTGATAGCCAGTGAAGTTCGGGTCGTCAGAGGCGGGTGCATCGATGCGGTTGTCACTGTACTCCGCCATGAGCCACAGCGGGCCCCGGCGCCAGCCCAGCTCCCAGTTGTAGAGTGTTGACGAGTCGGCGTCGAAGAAACCGGTATCGACAAATCGCGGCATGTTGCCGGTCTCGGGCCGGCTGCCGTAGGCGAGGCCCTGTTTCGCATTCGTGTGCCGTATTCCCAGCCCGAGGTGGACGATCTCGGATTCGTCATCGGTGAGGTACGGAATCCAGGTAGCACGGCCGATCACCTGAGTGGCACTGTCGCCAAGGTCTTCGCCTTGTGTGAGCCAGTCGTTAAAGACTCCAGCCGCCCAGGAGACTCGCTGGTTCTGTGTCATCCCGTACAGAGTCGCGCCAACGTTGCGAGTCGGGAACATCGCGTCGGCTGCCGCGTAGCGCTCCTGGGACGCGATCTGGACCATGGTCATCGAGCGGTCCATGTTGATCGGTTCTTTCTGCTTGCCGACGCGCAGGAGGACAGATTCGCTGATCGGGATATCGACCGAAAAGTCGAAAAATGAGAATTCGTCTGCATCGTCATCATCCGAGTCGAATCCTCGATCGAAGGAGTTCCAGGCGCCGGCGATGTTATACGCCCAGGGACGCTTGAAATTGATCGTACCAGCCGTGCCGAATCGCCAGCCGCGAATCGTGCCTCTCTCGCGATCCGATGACAGATCGCCAAACTGCGCAATGCTGTCGTCGTCCTGGTCGATCCACTGGCGGTCGAGCGCCAGTGCGGATATGAACACGCCGTTGACCCACTGGGTCTGCCACGTATTCCAGCGATCGGATTCGATGCTGCTCGGTAAGGCGAAGGGCGGAGGCTCGTAGGCAAGCCATTTCTTCCGGTCCGGCTCCGCAGGTTTCGACGGTTCAGCCTCAGCTATGCCCAGCTTGTTGACGACGATGTCGCCATCGTCGATCGCGAACAGGACATGGGGCTCGGTATCCAGTAACACGGTCATGTCGGCGACCGGGTCTTCGTCCAGAATCATGAACTTGGCCGACGCGCCGGGCATGATTCTGCCGAGCAGGTATCCGTTGGCAGCATCCAGCGCCATTTCACCTTCGGTGTCTTCGATGACGTCTTTGGACACGATTTCAATGGCGCCCTCGCGTATACGCAGGTTCACTAGCTCAGCTGGTGCGCTGCTGGAAGGGTTGACGATGAATACGTTGCGAATCAGCAGGCTAGGCCCGCTGTCAGCCAACGCCGACGAAGAATGCACCAGGGTGAGTAATGCCAAAAGCGGCCAGAACGGCCGTACCGGGTTCATCAGAACGCGAATCGCACACGGCCGTTGAGCATCCACAATGAGCTTTCGTCCGTGTTTAGCGCAGGGTCGCGGATATACTGCACGTCGGCGGTTACGGCGAAGCGCTTGCCCACCGGGATGCGGTAGAACGCCTCGACCGCATACTGGTCGTCCAGTCCCGAGCCAAACGTATCTTCATTAGGCTGGCCCCAGTTGATACCCACGCCGACCAGCCCGGAGAAGGCCTCCACCTGCCGTCCCATGCCGACGCTCAGGGATTTCTGAAGCAGGCTGCCTCCGTCGTCCGTATAGGCGCCGCGAATGAAAGGCATGTAGTTCTCGTTCAGGTAGCGCGAGTAGGAGAATGCTGCGCCCCAGCCGCTGGCAACGCCCAGCTCGTCCTGGCGGTCCTTGTGCCACAGCGTCAGGTGCGTGTTGTCGAAGATGATCCGGTCTTTGGACGTCGTCCAGCCGATCTCGACGCTCGTGAAATACTCGTTGTCGCTAAAGAAGTTATCGAATCCATCGAACGGTTCGGACGGGTCGCCGTTAGTGTCCGTGATTCCGCCGATAACGTAGATGTTGTCGTTGATCATCGTGCCGTAGGCAATGCCGACGGCCGCGTCATTGGGCAAGCCGATCGCCGCACTGCCCGTGCTGAACGCGAAGTTCATGAAATGCAGCCAGGGACTTGCGAGGGCAAACGCGTCGACGTAATCGGTGACGTCGAGCACCCCGGCAATGAGCGTCGAGCGACCGTCGTTCAAGCGCTGGCGCCAGTAGAGATTCTGGGTGCGGAAGTTGCTGTCGTTGAAGGGCGGTTCCTGCAGGCCAACATAGCCCATTTGACCCAGCGAGAAATCGAACGGCGACGTATCACCGTAGGCATGCCGGTGCTCGAACTTCCACACGAGCGACCCGGCGCCATCACCGACGAGATCCCAGGCGCCATAAAGGCGCGCGATGCCGCCCATGCCGGTACTGTCAGAGAACGTCTCGTTGGCGGTCAGGACCACCGACGTATAGTCGAAGGTTACGCCGAAGCCGTATTTGTCCTTCCACTGGTTGCGCCGCTCGTTCCAGGTCAGCCGGTCTTCCTCGAGCTGGTTTTCCACGGCGTCCGGGCCGCCAAAGCGGGGTCGTGGATCCTGTTGTGCTGCGGCCGGAGCCGCAAACAGAACCAGTCCGACTACGAGAAATGCACTTCTGGTCACAATTGTCATTATTAGGTCGCTGCAGGTCGTCGAAAGCGTAGGGTATGGCCTCGCTGGGCCAAAAACTTGACAATTTTGTCCTAGAATCTTTCTAAATGTGGAAAAAATGCCAAATTTGGCTGCCAGCCTGTTGCTATCTTGACGCGACGCGTCGTTGGCCAGCCTGCGGCTCAGATTACAAATATGAAGAAAAACCTGCCACTGATTCGCCTGAGCGCCATCAACCCGTTTCTTCTTGAACTGAAGAGGCGGGGGGTCGATGCGCGATCACTACTGAGCGATCGCAATCTGCCGACAGAGACACCTGCATCGGATGACCTGTTTGTTGCGTCGACCACCGTGTACGAGATTGTCGAAGAATCTGCGCAGCTTGCGGACGATCAATATCTCGGGTTTGCCATAGGCGCCAGCCTGGATCTGCGAGCCTGGGGTCCGATTGCCGCCGCCGCGGAAAAAGCAACCGTGGTAGGAGAGTTGCTGGCCATGTTCGCGGTTAACGCGGCCGAGCACTCCACGGCGACCAGGTTCTTTCTCAGCACTGAGGGTGAGCGGTCTACGTTCGGGCTCCGGCGCGTCATGAGTCCGACGTTCCGGCCAGGGCAGAACGACGCTTTTTATACGGGCATGATGCTGCAAATTCTGAGGCACGCCACGCAAGAAAACTGGGATGCGGACGAAGTAATATTCCGGGTTGCTGATCCTGCATGCATTCCGGCCAGCAGCAATGCGCGCCGCGTTTCGCAAGGGGACGAGTCAGGTGTGCAGATCAACTTTCCCTCGCCGTGGCTGTTCGAGCGATTCGAGAATTCGCGCTTCCAGACCGGCATCGGTAAAGCAGTGTCGAGTGAGATTCCGAAATCGTTGGTGGAATCCGTTCGAAGTGCGCTTGTTCCGCATCTGCACAAGACTGACCTGACCGCCGACAAGGCCGCGAGGATCTGCGGCCACGATCGTCGCAAGCTTGCGCGCAGACTCCGCGACGAGGGTACGACTCTCTCGAAGGAAATTGCGCACCTGCGGTCGGTAAAGGCGCGACAGGAACTGGAGCAATCGACCCAGCGGGTCGCGGAGATCGGCACAAGTGTCGGCTTCACGGATCCCACCGTATTTTCACGGGCCTTTAAGAAATGGACCGGACAATCACCACAGGAATATCGGCGCACGCACAAGTCGCCAGGTTAACCAGGAGCGAAAGATGAAACACCTAATGAAAATTGTCTCACTAGTACTTGCGGTAGCGGCGCTGAGTTTGCCGTTTGTTGCGATTGCGCAGGACGCATCCAAGCAAGTCCTGTTTACGAACGTCAACGTCTTTGACGGGCAAGCTGAAGAACTCGCCATGGGCATGAACGTTCTCGTCGAAAACAACTTGATCAAGCAGGTTTCCGCGGAGGCGATCTCTGCTCCCAGCGCTACTGTCATTGATGGCGGTGGCCGCACGTTGCTACCGGGATTCATCGACAACCATGTTCATTTCGCATTGCCCGGACCGACGATTCCGGCCCATGAAACCCAAAATACGTGGGAGGACATGGCGGTCAATGCGGTGACCATGGCCGAGATGTACCTGATGCAGGGTTTTACCACCGTACGAGACGCTGGTGGCCAGAATGCCGGTTTCCAGAGGGCGATCAATGCGGGCTTGATCAAAGGCCCTAGAATATACCCGTCAGCGGCCTTTATCGGCCCTCGCGGCGGACATTCCGATTTTCAGCCCTTTACCGGACAACCGGGTAACGAAGGACAAATGGGCTTCCTTAATATGGGCCGCGAAGCCGACGGCGTCGACGCCATTCTCAAGGCGGCACGCAACAACTTCCGCATGGGCGCATCGCAGCTCAAAGTGATGCAGTCGGGCGGCGTGACATCAGCCTTTGACCCCTGGCAAATGGACGCATATACAGATGCCGAACTCAGGGCGGTGGTGTCGGTCGCTGAGGCCTATGGTACCTACGCCATGGCGCACTCTTACCGGGGAGACCTGATGATCAAGGCGCTCGACGCCGGCATCAAGTCGCTGGAACACGGGTTCGGTTACACCTGCGAGATTGGCAGGTTGATGAAAAAGAAAGGCGCCTACATCACCACCAATCTGACGGCATTCGCACCTGGCATCCTCGATGTTCCCGCTATCCGGGATGTTCCTGCGAGCTACCGGAAGGCGGTCTCGTCGATCGAGGCAAACAAGGACTACCTTGAAAACATGCGCAAATGCCCTGCCAAACGTGGATTCCAGGTCGACTGTGTTGGCAATGCCGTAGCCTGCAACATCCAGATTGCCTACGAGAAGCACCTCGCAGCCGAGTTTTTCGACAACCACACCGCGCTCGTTTCACTGACGTCGATCGGAGGCGAGATTGCTGAGATGACAGGCGAATTCATGAATCCCTATCCCGAAGGCAAGCTGGGGGTCATCGAAGAGGGCGCGTATGCGGATATCCTGATTATCGATGGCAATCCGCTCGAGGACATTACTGTGATCGGTACGGGTGAGAAGTGGTTCGACGCCGAGCCACGGCCCGACAGCCCCGAGACAATTCGGATAATCATGAAAGATGGCGTGATCTACAAGAATACGCTGTAACAACTAGGTCTCCGGCATGATGGCGCCGGGTCGGCAACCTGTGACCCATGTCGCGAATTTGACAGGTATCGCAGGCAAAATGGTGGCAGATCGGCTCTTAACCAGGGGACTGAATGATCGTGTGCCACCGGCCAATTCGTCGTCTCGTCGCTGTACTCGCGGCGCTCGTCCTCGTGGCGAGCTGCTCCGAGCAGCCGGCGCCGTCCGCCTCGTCGTCATCAGGCAGCCGGGCGCTGCTCGAGCACGATATCGTGCGTGGTCCGACTCCCTGGACCGATCGCGATTTCGCCTACGACCCTGACGCGGTTCGCTTTGCCGTCTTTGCTGACCTGACCGGGGGTGAGCGCGAAGGCATCTTCGAGATTGCCGTTGAGCAGATGAACATGTTGCGGCCCGAGCTGATCGTCAACGTCGGCGACCTGATAGAAGGCGGCGATGACCGACGTGAGCTCGACCGGCAGTGGGACTCGTTCGATGCCCGGGCGCGTAAAGCGCAGGCGCCTGTCTTTTATACCGGCGGCAACCACGACCTGCTCGGCAAGGAGATGCGCGCCGCCTGGCAGGATCGTGTCGGGCCACGCTTCTACTACTTCCGCTACCGCGACATCCTGTTCCTGGTGCTCGATACCGAGGACTATCCCAGCGATCGCCTGGAAGAGATCGCGCAGATGCGGCGGGAAGCGTATGACGTCGCGGCTCGCCAGGGCTGGGATGCGTTTCGTCGCACCCCCTACGCCAGGATGCCCGAGGACGAGACCGGCCACATTTCGCAATTGCAGTCCGACTACATGGTGCGTGCGCTCGCGGACAATCCCGACGTGCGCTGGACGTTCCTCCTGATGCACAAGGCGCCGTGGAAGAACGGCGACATGCGCAGCTGGAACCTGCTCGAACGCTACTTGCAGGACCGCCCCTACACGGTGTTTCATGGTCACCGCCACGCCTACCTGAGCGAGGAGCGCAACGGGCGTGATTACATCCGTCTCGCAACAACGGGTGGCGTATTCGAGCCCGCGAACGGTCTAGCCGTTGACCAGGTCGTGTGGGTGACGGTCGACAGCGAGGGGGCGCACATTGCCAACCTGCAGATGTCGGGCATTCTCGACAAGACGGGTCATCTTCCCCTCAACGGCGACAAAACCAGCCTCGAGATCAAGGACTGCTTCAACTAAAAAGCCGTATTATCGACAGCACAGGGGTGGCCACCTGGCCTGAGATCCCGTTCGGGAACCCTTAGAACCTGAACCGGGTAATGCCGGCGTAGGAAGGGAATCATGAATCGAATCAATACTTTGCGGCCTGTCGCCGCATTTCTGTGCCTGTTCTCCGGGGCCGCGCTCGCGGCCGAGACAATCGACGAGATTGTCGTAACGGCAGACTTTCGCGAGCGTGCTGCTTCCGAGGTACCGGCTAGCATCACGGTTCTCGACGCGGCAGAAATCGAAGAGCGGGCCGTGCAGCACTTCGAAGAACTCATTGGCGCAATCCCCAACTTCAACTGGTCGGGCGACGGTCATCGCGCCAAGTATTTCCAGATGCGCGGCGTCGGCGAGCTCGAGCAGTACCAGGGCGCACCCAATCCATCGGTCGGTTTTCTCGTCGACGACATCGACTTCAGCGGCATCGGCGGCATCGCAACCCTGTTCGATATGCAGAGTGTCGAGGTGCTGCGCGGGCCGCAGGGTACGCGCTACGGTGCCAATGCACTCGCCGGCCTGGTCTATATGCGCAGCGCCGAGCCCACAGCGGAATTCAACGGACGTGCAGAAGTGCAGGCTGGCGACGACGGCATGCTCGCGGGCGGCGTCGCGGTCGGCGGCGGTCTTAATGCTGATGACACGATCATGGGCCGGCTCAGCGTTCACTACCACGAGAGCAATGGCTTTCGTGAGAACACCTACCTGAACCGCGACGACACGAATGGGCGTGAGGAGATTACGGTACGCGGTCGCCTCAAGTGGTCGGGCGGCGATTACTGGACGTTCAACCTGGCCGGTCTCTACATCGACACGAACAACGGCTACGACGCATTCGCCATCGACAACAGCCTGACGATGCTGTCTGACAAGCCGGGCAGGGATGCGCAGGAGAGCGCGGGTGTGTCTTTCCGAGCCGACGTCGACGGGCCCAACGGCTACACGCTGACCTCGATCACGAGCGTCGCCGACTCGGACATCGAGTTCAGTTACGACGCGGACTGGGGCAACGACGATGCCTGGGCGCCCGTGCTCTACGACTACATCTCGGTCAGCGACCGGCAGCGTAAAACCCTGAGCCAGGAGTTTCGACTGGTTGCCGATAGCTGGCTGCTCGGTTTCTACACGCTGCGGCTCGACGATGACATCAGCACGCTGAACCAGGGCGAGTACTACGATCCGGGCTACGACTTTGCTGACAGCCTGGACGATCTCTTTATCAGCGGCTACGACGCGACCAATGTGGCCGCGTTCGGCCAGGTCGATCACGCACTCACCGATATGGCGACGCTGTCGGTCGGACTGCGACTCGAGCGGCGCTCGACCAGCTACGAGGATTCCGCCGGTCTCGTCACGTCCCCCGACGACACGCTCTGGGGTGGCGAAATCGCATTGAGCTTCGATCATTCCGACGTCGTGACGAGCTTCGTCAGCCTGTCCAAGGGTTACAAGGCCAACGGCTTCAATCTCGGACTGGCGGTGCCGGAGGAGTACCGGACCTTCGACTCCGAGACGCTGTACAACCTCGAGGCCGGCATCAAGACGTCGCTGCTGGATCGGACCTTGCAGCTCAATGCCTCGATATTCGCCAGCCGCCATGAAGACGCGCAGGTGCGCACGTCGTTCCAGCTCAACCCGGGCGACCCGACGTCGTTCGGCTTCGTGACCATCAACGTCGAGGAGAGCGATGTGTTCGGCCTGGAGGCAGACGTGCGCTGGCTGCCGGTCGATGGCTGGATGCTGTACGCCACGCTCGGCCTGATCGACACCGAGTTCAGCGACGTGTCGGCGCCGTCGCTCGCCAACCTCGACGGCAGGGCCAAGGCGCATGCGCCCGAGTATACGGCTGCCTTCGGCGGCAGCTACGAGCATCCGCGCGGCTTCTTCGCCCGGATCGACGTATCGGCGCGTGATGCGTTCTATTTCGACGTGGCTCACGACCAGCGGTCGCAAGCCTACGAGCTCGTTAACGCACGCGTCGGCTTCCGGGCAGAGACCTGGACCGCCACGGTCTGGGCCCGCAACCTGTTCGATGAAGACTACGCCGTGCGCGGCTTTTATTTCGGCAACGAGCCGCCCGATTTCCCCAACGCCCTGTACACGCGCGCCGGCGATCCCCGCCAGGTGGGCGTAACGTTCAGCAAGGAGTTCTGACTATGAAAGTCGCAGTCGACATCAGCCTGTACCCATTCCAGGAAGACCTGATTCCGCCCATCAAGGACGTCATCGCGCGCCTCAACTCGCACGACAATCTCTACGTCGATACCAACTCGATGAGTACCCAGATCCGCGGTGAGTACGACGACGTGATGGCTGTGCTTACGAGCGAACTGAAGACCACGTTCGAGCAGCTGCCGAAGGGCGTGTTCGTCATCAAGATGCTCAACAACCCGATCGCCGACTAGATGAGCGCGCTGCTCGAGCAGCTTCTCGAGTGGAGTCCGCTGGAGGCGGCGGCCGTCGTCGCGGCTATCCTGTACCTCCTGCTCGCGATCCGCGAGAACATCTGGTGCTGGCTGTTCGCCGGCATCAGCACGGCGATCTACGTCTACCTGTTCGTCGTTGCGCGGCTCTACATGGAGTCGGCGCTCAACGTGTTTTATTTCGCGATGGCCATCTACGGCTTCTCGGTGTGGTACCGGGGCCGCACGCCGGACAGGCAGCTGCCTGTGACCGTTTGGCCAGCTGCGGTGCATGCCTGGGCGATTGCCATCATCGTGGCGCTAAGCTTCATCAGCGGCAATTTGCTTGCGCAGTTTACGGACGCCGAGTTTCCATATATCGATTCGTTGACCACCTGGTCGGCAATCTGGGCGACGTTCCTCGTGGCGCGCAAGGTGCTCGAGAACTGGTGGTACTGGCTTGCGATCGATATCGCGTCAATCTTTATCTACTGGTCAAGAGATCTCGAGCTCACGGCTTTGCTTTTTGTCGTTTACGTGATCATGATCCCGTTCGGTCTCATCAGCTGGACGCGGTCGTATCGTGAAGCAAGCACATGAGTGAAACGCCAGAATCGGTACTTGCCGACCTGCCGCAGTGGGCGAACGCGACGTTCAGCCCGCTCAAGGGCGGGCTCACGAATCACACGTGGCTCGTCGATACCGGCGAGCGTAAGGCCGTGCTCAAGATCGACAAGGAGCCGCGCTCGGAACCCTATAACGCCCGCCGCACCGAAGCGCAGATCCAGACGCGCGCCGCGGAGCAGGGGCTGGCAAACCGCGTGCTGCTGGCCACGGACACGGTTTACATGACCGAGTACGTGGAAGGGGTGGTCTGGTCACTGGATTGCCTCGAGGTCGACGCGAACATCGAGCAGCTCGCCGAGGCGCTGCGGCGCCTGCACGCGCTGCCGCTGACCGGCCGAACGTTCGACGCGATTGGAGCCGCCCGCGACTATGCGCGCCGCATCGAGGGCGGCGATGAAGACAAGGTCCGGGACTGCCTGCAGAAAATCGAGAACGGCCCGCGGCCGCCCAACCTCTGCTGCTGCCACAACGACCTGGTTGTCGCGAACATCCTCAACGTCCCGGAGACGCGTTTCCTCGATTGGGAATACGCCTGCGACAACGATCCGTTCTTCGATCTCGCGACGATCGCGGCGCACCACAACATGAACGAACACCAGGTCGACACGCTGCTGCACGCCTATTTCGACGGCAACGGTGAGCAATGGCGCGACCAACTGCGGCGCCAGGCGGACGTGTACGAAGCGCTATTGTGGCTCTGGACTGCCGCGAGGACGCAGCGAGAGCTGCAGAATGATAAGCGCGGCGACAGCTGACAGTATCGAACCGACGAGTACGCCCAGCCGGTCGCCCTCGAAGTAGTCTCCACTACCATGCTCGAAGGCCAGGCCGGCGATGAACAGGCTCATCGTGAAGCCGATGCCGCTGGCAAAGCCGATTCCGGCGATCTGACCCCAGGTAACGTTGCGCGGCAGCTCGACAAATCGAAACAGGACACCCAGCGCGACAAAGACAAGCACGCCAAGAGGCTTGCCGGCAAACAACCCGAGAATGATTCCGAGCGTCACAGGGTGAGACAGGGAATCGACGGTGAAGTCGGCCAGCGGGAGTCCCGCGTTGGCAAACGCGAAGATCGGCAAGATCGCATAAACGACCGGGCCGTGCAGGTTGTGCTCGAGTTCCCGCAACGGTGATCGGCCTGCTTCGTCACGCATCGGAATGCACAGCGCGATCAGGACGCCCGCCAGGGTTGCGTGCACACCGGACTTGAGCAGCGCCACCCAGAGAACAATGCCGAGCAGGATGTACGTCGATGTGCGGGTGACGCCTGCGCGATTCATGGCGACCGCGATCGCGAACGCCACGGCACCGAAGATAACCAGCTGCAAGGAGATATCTTCGGAATAGAACAGGGCGATGATGATGATCGCGCCCAGGTCGTCGAAGATCGCCAGTGTGAGCAGGAAGATCTTCAAAGCGACCGGGACCCGGCTGCCGAAAATGCTGAGCAGCGCCAGCGCAAACGCGATATCGGTGGCGGCTGGAATCGCCCAGCCGTCGAGCGCAATCGGGTCATTCCAGTTGAACCACGCATAGATAGCCATGGGGACGAACATGCCACCCATGGCGCCTACAGCGGGCAGAGCGATCTGCCGGGCCGACGACAATTCGCCCTCCATGACCTCGCGCTTCAGTTCGAGGCCAATCAGGAAGAAGAACACGGCCATCAAGCCGTCGTTGATCCACAGCAGCAATGGCTTGTTGATGGACCAGTCGCCGACCTGCACGGCGACGATCGTCTCGAGGAAATCGTCATAGCGCGGGAGCAGGGGCGTGTTGGCCACGATCATTGCGGCCGTGGCCGTCAGTAGCAGCAGGATGCCGCCGGCCGATTCAAGCTTGAGAAAGTCGCGTATAGCGCTCGCGACGGGCGCTGCAGTTTTTACCATTTGTTGCGCAGCTCCCTGAGTTTGAGAAACACTGTGCGGGCGTCCGGATTGTCACCGATTTCGGGATAGTCAGCCTGTAACCGCGCGATCACCGACGGGCTGTCGAGTCGGAAGAACGTATTGATCTCGCGTTCCTGAGCCAACGTCGTCACGAGCGCATCGGCCGGGTCCTGGTTCTCGTACTGATCGATCATTTGCTTCGCGACCGCGTTGTCGGGTTCGCGATCGAGCGTGAACTGCAGGTTGTTGATGAGGTAGTCATGGCCCGGGTAGATCAGCGTGTCTTCCGGCAGCTTCTCGAGCTGGTTGGCAAAAGTTTCGTAAAGCTCGCTCGGGTGCCCGCCGTTGTGGCAGTTGCCCGCACCGGCGTTGAACAGCGTGTCGCCGCTGAACAGCGCGGGCTGGTCGGTCTTCGACAGCAGGCAGATGTGGCTCATCGTGTGGCCAGGCGTGTCGAGGCACTCGAGGTCCACGGTCTTGCCCACTTTGATCACGTCGCCGGCGCCGACGCCGCGGTCCATGTTGGGGATGCGGTTCTTCGCGTTGGCATGTGCGATGACCTTGGCGCCCGTGGCTTTCACCATGCCCTTGTTGCCGCCCGTGTGATCGCCGTGCTCGTGCGTGTTCAGGATCTGGGTGATGTTCCAGCCGTGCTGCTCGGCGGCGGCGAGGCACTTGTTGAAGTCGAGCGGGTCGATGGCGAGCGCGTCGCCGGTCTCGGGGCACGCGATCAGGTAGTTGAAGTTCCGGTAAGCGTTCCCGGTCCAGACCTGTTCGACGATCATTGCGGGTCCTCGGCCGAGTACACCTTCTTGCCGGCGACCCAGGTTTCGAGCGTCTGGATATCGTCAATCTCGGACTCGGGCACTTCGAAGTAATTGCGGTCGATGATGATGAAGTCGGCCCACTTGCCGGCTTCGAGGCTGCCCAGGTATTCCTCCTGGTGGGCGGCATACGCATTCGCCAGTGTGAACGAGTGCAGCGCCTCGGCCCGGGTCAGTGCCTGGTCGGCGTACCAGCCGCCTTCGGGCATTCCCTCGCGGCTCTGGCGGGTGATCGAAGCGTAGAGGCCGTGCCAGGGGTTCGCGAGTTCTACCGGGAAATCCGAGCCGTTAGCGAGCACAACGCCGGCATCGAGCAGCCGGCGCCACGCATAGCCACCCCTGATGCGGTAGGAACCGACACGATCCTCGGCCATGTTCATGTCCGAGGTCGCGTGCGTGGCCTGCATGGCGGCGATGATGCCGAGCTCTTTGAAGCGCGGAATATCCTCGAGCGCGATGATCTGGGCGTGCTCGATGCGGTTTCTGAGCGTCGAGGGTTTGCCGCCCTGGATGGCGTCAAAAGCATCGAGCGACATGCGGTTGCCGTAGTCGCCGATCGCGTGGATGGCCACCTGGAAGCCCATGTAGTTGCCCTTGTGCGCCTGGCCGGTCAGTTCTTCCTCGGTGTAGAAGGGCAAGCCGCGGTTCTCGGGATCGTCGGAATAGGGCTCTATCATGGCGGCGCCGCGGCTGCCGAGAGCACCGTCGGAGTAGAGTTTCACCGACCGAATGTCGAGCATGTCGTTGGCGTAGCGCTTGAGCGGCGTTTTCATCTGGTCGAGGTTGTCGCCCGCGCCGGCAATCATGCCGTAGACGCGTAAGCCAATTTCGCCGTCGTCGGCCATCGAGATCAGCACCTCGACTTGCCGGATGCTCACGCCCGCGTCGTGCACGCCGGTCATGCCATAGGGCAGGAGCCCCGCGAACGCCGCGCGATAGACCTCGCGAATCTCGTCCCAGTCGGGATTGGGAATGTGCTTCTTTAGCAGGTCTTCGGCCTTGTCGATGAAGATGCCGGTCGCCTTGCCGTTGGCGTCACGCACGATCTTGCCGCCGATCGGATCCGGCGTGTCGTCGGTGATGCCCGCGATCTCCATGGCCTTGCTGTTGGCCCAGACGGCATGGCCGTCGATGCGGTCCAGCAGGACCGGGCGGTCGGTAACGACCGTGTCGATATCGGCGGCCGTCGGGAATTCCCTGATCGGCCAGAGCACCTGGTTCCAGCCGCGGCCCAGGATCCAGCGGGCATGGGGGTTGTCCTTGGCGTAAACGTCGATACTGAGCAGTGATTCGGTCAGCGAGGGGGTGCCCGCAAGGTTCAGGCTCTGCTGCAGGAAGCCGTAACCGTAGAGGTGCGCGTGGCCGTCGGTCAGCCCCGGCAGCAGCGTGCGCCCCTTGCCGTCAATACGTATGGCATCCGGGTGCTCGTTGAGTAATGATTCGTCCCCTGTCGCAACGACCCGCCCCCGATCCGAGAACACCAAAACGGTGAACTCCTGGATGCCAGAGTTGGTCGATGTATAACCAGAAACGTTATGAATGGCGGTTTCGCCGGCCCACGCTGTGCCGGCAAGAAGCATCAGAACTAGTATTCGCATCGCCGCATTGTAATCAGATCGGAGCTTAGGATGAACAAACTGTTTGCCACCCTCGTGGTTGCGCTGGCGCTGGGCGCCTGCAGCAAATCGACGGACGCGCCGGAAACGGCCGCTGAAGCCGACGCCGGACCGTCGAAGATCTTCGACATGCCCTACCTGATGCGCGACCTCGACAATGGTCTGCGCGTTATTGTCGTGCCAACCGACTACCCGGATATCGTCACGATCCAGATCCCGGTACAGACCGGATCGCGCAACTAAGTGGAGCCCGGCAAGACCGGTTTTGCGCACTCCTTCGAGCACATGATGTTCCGCGGTACCGAGAACTACCCGGCCGACGTCTATGCCGACATTCTGAAGAAAGCGGGCGCGGACCAGAACGCCTATACGACGGACGACTACACGAACTACCACATCACGTTTACGAAAGAGGATCTCGAGAAGGTCATCGAGATCGAGGCCGACCGTTTTCAGAACCTGAGCTACACCGAGGACGTGTTCCGCACCGAGGCGCTGGCCGTGAAGGGCGAGTATCTCAAGAACTTCGCCAATCCGATCATGATCATGTTCGAGCGGCTCTCGGACCTGATGTTCGACGAACACACCTACAAGCACACGACGATGGGCTTCCTCGAGGACATCGAGGCCATGCCCGACCAGATCGAGTACTCGCACACGTTCTTCGATCGCTGGTACCGGCCTGAAAAAACCGCCGTGATCCTGGTCGGTGATGTCGATCCCGAGGCCACGTTCGAGCTCGTCAATAAGTACTGGGGCGGCTGGGAACGCGGAGACTACGAGATAGACGTACCGGTCGAGCCGCCGCTCGGTGGCCCGAAGTACGAGCACTACCAGTGGGAAAGCCCGACGCAGCCCTGGTTCGTCATGGCGTTCCGCGGGCCCGCCTTTGTCGCTACCGAGAAGGACATGCCGGCGCTCGACCTCGTATCGGAGATCTACTTCTCGTCGTCCTCGGACCTGTACAAGAACCTGGTCATCGAGAACCAGTTCGTCGACCAGCTGTTCGGTTACTTCCCGAACCGGAAAGACCCGGGCATGCTGCTGATCGCGGCCCGCCTGACCGATGCAGAACATGCGGTTGCCGTGCGCGACGCCATCAACGAGACGCTGACGGCGGCCCGGACCCAACTGGTTGACCCCGCCAAGGTCGAGGAGACCAAGTCGCGCCTGCGATACAGCTTCACGGCGGGCCTGG
>JAAUYF010013636.1_pt1 | contig 20455 bp, 33 predicted proteins | sample 7278051 | NCBI WGS metagenome assembly JAAUYF01 (sample SAMN14350202, study PRJNA611818) | marine sediment metagenome | isolation source: surface marine sediment (0.6m) | place: French Polynesia: Moorea | collected 2018-08 | reverse complement strand
GTGTGATCTTTGGCTGCTTGTCCAGCCAGTCGTCTGTCGGTGAGGTCATGGTTTACTCCTTTCTTTGTGGATTGTGCTGCTTCCATCGGTGGATGGTCCTTACATTGATGCCGAAGTGCCGAGCACACGCTTCCAATGAATTGTGGAACGGTATTGCGTCGAGCACTTGCTGTTTGAATGTGTCGTCGTACTGATTGCTGCCTGTCTTACCTCTGCCTCGTCGTGCGCTGATAGCGCGGGGCATGGCGCGCAGCACAGCATGAAGGTCGCCAACTGTTGTCACGATCTTAGTACCAGCTACATTGGCGGGTACTTCACGAGTTGTCGTCAGTGATCTCAAGAGCTTGTCAAGATTGTCTACCGATATAGTCATATGTCTGTACCTTTGCAAATGAAATGTCCCAAATGTCCACGAGAAATGCTTAAATGTCCAAGCATCTATGTCGCGGTTATTTGAGGCAGTGTAACGGTTAGACGGTTAAATGTCAGTCAAATGTCCAAATGTCCAGTGATTTTTGAGTGTTAACACATTTAGCGGTGGAGTTTCGCACCGCATCACCGCCCAACAATACCCGCAAAAACGTTATCTCTCTTTTTATTCTTTGGACATTTGGACATTTAATAATAATAGGGTATCTTTTTGCTAAGAAATCAACAACTTGAAAAGTCCACGAGTACTGGACATTTGCTGGACATTTAAGACATTTAATGTCCTCACGGTCTTGTGTATAAACTACCCTGACTGCTGATAGTTTATACACAAGACCGTGCCACCAGCTAGTGGTGGCACGGTCCTGAGATTACGCGGCCTGCTTTTGCAGTTCGCGGATCGCTTCGATCACTTCAGCGTCACTCACATCGTTCTTGTGAGCTTTCTTCAGGAAGTTCTCAAGAGCTTTGTAGAAGTCGTATTCAGACTTCTTCTCTTTGGCCTTGGTGTCAGCTTCCTTCTGCTGAGTAATCAGCGCCATGAGTACCTCGGCGTACTTGTCCACAAGCTTGTTGTGCCTGCCGATGCTGCGCTTACCGTGGAACCCTTCAGCCTGACTGAATTTGAAGGGCACAACCTCCTTGAGTATTGCGACGGTGGCGCGGTAGCGTCCTTCGGCCCTAGCAGCTTCCAAACCCTTGTTAACCCACGATACGTCGTTGTGCTCGTAACAGCGGTTGACACAGTTGAACAGCACATTCCAGTAATTCTCAAGACGCGCTTCTGCTGTGTTGATGATCCCGTTGATGCGGGCCGACAGACTACGATTGCTAATGATGTTGAACTCCATGATTCCTACTCCTTTGCTTACTTGCGACGTTTCCGATTGATCGCTTTCTCACTCACGGCTGTCGCATTACCGTGGTAGCGATAGAACTGGTGCGGCTTGATAGTGTCAACTACCTGCCCTGACTTGCGCGACCGTATCACCAAGTCGCTGCGGTGACGGTTAGTGGCGAACTGTCTCATATCAGTCTCCCTAAGAACCTAAGCTGATTGCGTCTACTCAAGGCGCAATTAGGCTAAATTCTCGTGCGTCCCTTCTGGCGCGGTTGCGCGTGCAGCGGTGATGGCGTCTATTGGTCAATGCCATGCCTACTACTGGGCTCTCGGTCTAACCGGGCGAGGTGTTACGCCTGAGTTGCAGGCACTCGCGTCCTATCCGTTCGGCCCCGTCACTGACTGCCATGTCATCCCACGTATCGGACAAGCGACTCGCGCCGTTCGTCGTACCGTGGGGGCAGCCCTACATGGGGCTAGGTCTCCCGACCGTATGATGTGGGGATGTCGTCCGACAGCACCATACGGATTTGATACTCACTTATTGGATTATTAACAAACGACCGACCCGGCATGGACAGGCCCCCCCACGGTCACGCGTGCGTTCATCTAAGTTCCCCATGACTAGTTGCAAAATATGAAATACGCATGTAAGCTACACCGCTCAACCGTCACAGATCTCACCATGACAATTTTTTAGGAGTGCGGTAATAGAACGATGAGAACCTTTCAGTTCGACGATAAATCTCTACGTGAGCTTCTTGAGATTGCTTTTCAACATGGCTATGCGGCGGCTTCTGAAAATACTGACCCATGGAATCAGTACGACTACGAGCAGAAACAGCGAACACTCAAGCAATGCACGTGGAATATGGACTACGGCAAAATTATTCTTTTACAAAAACCGGATATTTGGTGATGAACATCACTCTCGAATCTGACCGCGAAGTGGACGTCACGGTGGAGCTACGATTTGTTGGAGGTATCCCCCACGAATTCCATATACGACTGTCGGGCTATGGACCGTTGAACTACTGCGTGATTGGGCGGTCTCCTCAAGAACTTACTAACATCTATCTCGAATACAACAACATACGGTACGAGTATCCAATAATGACTACTGACGGCATGAACCTGGATCCGATTAACATCTACGGTGGGCGTGACCATTGGTCTCAACTTCTTCGTGACAAGGCATTAGAAAGCCCGATCGGTTCCACGACCCCGGAAGACAAAAGCCCGTACAATGATTGACCACAACCCACCAAAAGTTCCGCCGGAGCTGAGAAAAAAAGTGTTGTTCCAGAATCGAGGTGAGGATACTATACACATCACGTATTTGAGGTTTCAGTCGAACATGCACCCAAGACAATGGGATACCCTTGGAGACGAAGTAAAATTGAGCCAAGGCCACATATATCTGTTGCCGATTTGCGGGACCGGGACGATTTTTGTGCGCTGGCGACAGGCCTTGGAGGACCGCGCCGACTCGTACGAGGTGCTGTTCGACAAGGCTGGCAACCCGTATCCCTACCTTTTTGGCGGAGATAAGTGGACAATGATGCTCAGACACGCGGCGCTCAGAGAGGTAGAAAAGCATGGCAGTAATTAGGGCCTCGAATTTCATACCCGAGCTTTGGAGCGAGCAGTTGGTAAAAATGTATCGAAAAAACATCGTTTGGGATTTTCCGAAAAAGCGGTCTTACGGTGAGAGGCTGCTGCGTGCCGCTGCCAAGGGAGCGTCTCAGGAGGAGATTGACAACATCAAGCGGGATGATGACCAGTACTGGTGGAGAATCAACAGTAATGGCATCACCACGCAACAATTTTACGAGTACATGAAGGAGCAATTGGAACATGAAGATGCAACGGATGCTATGGGTTATAGCATGGCTAGTGTTACTGACTGTGAGTTCACCCTCACTGGCGACAAAACCATCAAAAAATGACTGTCGAGGGAACAAACCGTGCAGTGAGACCAACATTAACGTCGGAGGCGGTGATGGAGGTCATTCGTATGCGCAGGGAGGTGATGGAGGACACGCTGTCAACAGCAACGTCATTAAGATCCATACCGGTGCGCAAGAAGTTTACGGAGGAGAGGGTGGCGAGGCTTACAGCTCAAGCTCAAGCGATGCTTCAGCAGAAAGCGATTCCGTATCAACAGCAAATGCAGATACTAATGTCACAATCAATGAGACTCGACCTAGACATACTACGGTACGGAATGTGGCGAGCCCGGATACGCCGAATCCGTACCCTACTTCACCTTGTAGGATCGGTGTTTCGGCGGGCGTTTCCGTCGCGGGCTTTGCGGGATCAGGAGGAGGGTCCGTTGAGGATACAGAGTGCACGCTTCGTGAAACAGCACGGTCTTTTAAAGATCTTGGTGTCCCGGAAGTGGGTCTTATCTTACTGTGCCAGAACTCTGTGGTTGTTAACGGGCGATACGACAAGAAAGGCAATCTGGAAGAAAATGAGCCAGCGCCAATTGGGGCCGAAGAATGTCTACGACTCGTCCGGGAATTTCAAAGGGACGATAGTGTGCCCGACAGTGGGGATGCTGAGAGAACTGCGAGCCAAGAGCTTAGGGAACAACAGGATCGAATTGAGCAACAACTCCTTGCGCGCCTTGACGCAATGGAGCAAAAACTCGCTGAACAGGACAAAGACCACCAGTCCGTGGTACGTAAAGTGGGGGCTCGGCCGGTCGTTAAAGAGGTAGTTCAACAGCCCTACCTGACTGACGACAAAAAGGCGAAATTGGCTGCATTGCTGTCAGATGAGGAGGAAACGAAATGAGCTTTGTACAGGACAACGGAGGTCCGCTCGCAATTATCGCCGTGGTTGGCGCTTTAATCGTCGGTTACATCGAATTGCGGTTGCCATCGGAGGCAGAGATTGACGCAAAGATTGATGACAGGTTCGTGGCAGCAGGCAATGTACCGCCCCACCGCATGGACCGGGCAGAAGAAAAAATAGGCGATTTAGAGGAAAACGACGACAAGCTAGACAGTAAGATCGAGCGGGTCGTGCAAATTTTGATGGAGGATTGACGTACATATGTTAAACTGGTTCTATAATTGGCTTGACCCCAAGATCTTGAGACTAGAGAAATGGGTAAACCGCAAAGTTATCGACCCGAACTTGATCGACATCGACCTCGACAAAGTCAAGGTTGGGGAGGTGCGCGACAATAATATGTTTCGCCAGCCGCCGAAAGACGGATCTTACGGCCCCTTCCTTGTAAATCTGCAGGGCGGCGAGATTACTGAATACATGGTTGGGCCGAGTGAGTTTGAGGCGTTTGCGCAAATCCTCTACAAAGACGAGATCTGGTGGAGACACCGCGATGGCGGCACCACGGAAGATTTCAGAGGCCCGGCGTTTGAAGACTTGAAAGAGTTTTTCGAGTATTGCCACGGGTCCACTGACAAATATTGGGATTGCCAATTGCGCACTAAAGCGTTGAAGGAAGATGATGGACGCGAGGACTAGACGTGAAATCGAAGCCCGTAATCGTAATGTCGCACGGGAAAGGGAAAGGTCAAAAGTGGACCCGGGCTCGTCTACCCGCCATGAGATTGCTCTACTGGCACCTGAAGGATGCGCTGCAGTGGAGTGTGGTGTTGATACTGGTCAGTTTTCTGAAAGGTTGTGGAAAACAGGCCATTTTAAGACGCTTCATTCCGTGGATAAATGGGACGACATTGCGCATCCCGAGGCGCAGTTCTGGGCAGCAGCAGAGAAATTGATGCCCTATGATGGGATACGCGTATGGAGAATGACCTCGCAACAATTTGCGAAAATAGCAGGATTCGCTGGGCTCTCCTTCGGTTTTATTTACATGGATTGCTACGCACATACAGGACAGGATGGTGGCGGAGTGCTCGACGCTATGTGGCCACTATTGGAAGAAGGAGGGGTTTTCGCAGGAGATGACTATGACCCAAAACAATGGCCCGACAATTACAGATGCGTCAACGATTTCGCGGGACGAGTTGGACGAGATGTTGAAGTCTTCACAAAACACATGGGTAACGCCGACCGGCCCAAATACGACGGATACCCTTCCTGGTACTTTACCAAATAGCGGTGACTATTACTTTTACCCTTGGAAAGCGTGGGATGGCATGGGTACTTCAACCATAACACCGCCGCAGCCCTTTCCCAGCGCACCAGTTGGCGACTCATTGACGTTGACTAAAACTGCTGGCGGAGAATTTGTGTTAACAGGTTCAGGCGACACTTTGAAACTGTTAATGGACTATTTCTTGCAGTCACCAGAGATGTGGCTGCGTCTTGCAGCAATGAAATCGGAGCTTGAAGAAAAATGACAGTTACATATCTTGAATCCGTTATGACCTTGGTAGCTACTCAGCCGAATTACGACGAAATGACGAAAGAGGAGTTTGCTGAGAAGTGCGTTAACATCCTTGAAGAAGATGGCTACTACAAGGATCCGGAGGTGTTGAATGGCTAAACCCCGTTCAGGGATGGTGAAGTCCAATCTATTCATTGATCCAAAGGTACAGAAAGGCATTCAATTCTTGGCCGAGCGTCGGGGAACGACGTATAGTGCTTTGGTGCGTGAAGCAATGCGTGATTTTCTCATTTCTGCGCTCAGGGAGGAAAAGGAGATTGCGCAGCTTGAGGAAGGGAGCGAAATAGTTGAGCACACTGCCAGTAACGCTAACTGACTTCAATGCGGTATCTGATAAGGATAGCCGTCTTGCTGTCGAGTTGGCTGTCAAAATTCGACCAGTCGCGGAGATACTCAACACTTACAGTCTCTCCCGTAGAGAGCTGGCAGATAAACTCAAAGATCCCATGTTCCGTGACATGGTCAAGCAAGCAAAACAGCTTTGGAGTTCTGATCTCTCCGTTAAAGAAAGAATCCGTCTTAAGTCCCAAATACTGGTTGAGGATTCTTTGCTCGAAGTTTTTTCCGTCGTTCACAATCCGGATAATGCGATTCCTGCGAAGCTCGACGCATTTAAACAACTTGCACGGGTCGCTGAAGTTGACGCTCCCGACAGGAATAAGGGTGATACAGGTTCACGATTCACTGTGTCCATCAATCTTGGAAATACGACAGGTCCGGTAGTAATTGAAGGAGATACCAATGCCGAAGATGCCTAAACCAAAGAAAGGCCGTACGCCTAAGCGTATTACAACAAAGAACCCTCCCGGCGGGCCATACACGCCCGGCGCTAAGAAGAAAAAGAAGAAAAAGAAATGATAGAGTTCTTCCACGAGATTAGCGGGTTCACTTGGGGCGTGATCTCATTTTTTGCAGTAGTGTTTTTGTATGTGTTTCGCAAACATTTCATTCGTATTAGGAGAAAATGATGCCCGGCAAAGTGAAGACAACGTTGAAAAATCGTGGAAGGCAGATTGACCGTGCTGTCGATAAGGCTACAGGAGTACGTAAAAAGAAACCCGCTAAAAAGGCTCCTGCTAAAAAGAATCCATATCCTGCTGGATCCTATCGTGCTAAGGCGTGGGCACGTAGAGAGTCCGATAAAGCTAAGAAAAAGACGGGGAAGAAAAAGTGATGGCTGAAGGTGGTGAAAAACGTTCCAAGACCGCCCATCGAACCCCATCTCAGATCAAGCGACATGGGCGTACTTATCAAGCGCAACCCGCACAGAAGAAAAAACGCGCTAAACGAAATGCTGCACGCGCTGCGGTCAAAAAGCGCAGAGGCGCAGCGGCGGTTAGAGGCAAGGACGTGGGCCACAAAACTCCTTTGTCGAAGGGTGGGTCTAATTCTGCTAAGAATCTCAAGGTCCAAAGCAAGAAGAAAAATCGCGGCCACGGACTTACCCGAGGTAAGAAGGCGAACAAAGGCAAAAGATGAAACTTGACTTTACCCCAACCCCAACCTGCAAAGACTTCATGCTCTCCGACAAGAGAGTGCGTTTCCTTGTTGGCGCAGTTGGATCTTCAAAAACGACGACTTGCCTTTATGAAATCCTTAGACGTGCCGCAGAGCAGCAACCGGCGGAGGATGGTTATCGGTATACACGTTTTGCGATCATTCGTAACACTCTCGCTGCCATTAAGTCTACTGTACTTAAAGATATCCAGCAGATTTTTGGGCCGATTATTGACTACCGTGTATCAGAAAGTACTGTCTATATAAGGCAGGGGGACATCCAGTGTGAAATATTGCTTATACCGTTGGATACACCTGACGATCAAAAGCGTTTGCTTTCTTCGCAGCTTACAGGCGCGTATTTTAACGAATTCGTTGAAGTTGATCCTGTATTTATTAGCGGGGCGTTGGGCCGTTGCGGTCGTTACCCATCCCAACTTAGAGGAAAACCAACGTGGTATGGTGTCTTTGCGGATAGCAACCCGGGGACAGAGGACAGCCCCTATTACGAGATTCTCAAGGTCGAATTACCAGAATCTTATGGCTACTTTGAACAACCGCCTCCGTTACTGAGAGACGAGTATGAGAACGTTACTGAGAATCCTGTCGCTGAAAATACGGAGCATTTACCCGGTGGTTACGATTACTACTGGACGCTTCTCAATGGTGCTTCGCCGGAATGGTCGGAGAGATTTGTATTTGGACAGTGGGGGGAATCTTTACAAGGTCAAGCTGTATTCAAGCACACGTTTGTAGATAAGTTCCATGTGGCGAAATCTGAACTTACGCCTTCTTCGGGCCATGCGCTTATTATCGGTATGGACTTTGCTCGTGCGCCAGCCGCTGTCGTATGTCAGGTGGACCACTTTGGGCGCTTGCTGGTTTTGCAAGAAGCCTATGAAGAAAATATGGGCGTTGAAAAGTTTGTTCGGGATCGTCTCATGCCCATCGTGTTCTCACCACGCTTTCAGGGGAAACCCATGTACATCGTCGGAGACCCTAGCGGCACGACGAAATCTCAGATTGGAGAGCGATCTGTATTTACGATGCTCAAAGGACTAGGATTTGAAGCGGTACCTGCTCAGACAAATCATATTAAGCCTCGGCTTGATGCTGTTGAGAAATGGCTCCTCATGCAACGTGAAGGAGAGGCGGCTATTCTTTTTGATCCAGATCATTGTCCTGAGCTTATTGTTGCTCTTAAGCATAAATATAGGTATCGAGCTCGAAAAGATGGTGAGCTCGAAGATAAACCCCATAAAGTTCGTCCGTGGGCTGATCTTGCTGATGCATTGCAGTATGCTTGTTTGGGTACTGCGCAGAATCTTATGGGCAAAGTTATGAGGCGGATTCAGCGTTCTACTGAGAAAAAGCCTTCCATGCCCACAGGAGCTTGGACATGAATATAGAATTAGAACGTTTTGCTTATTTGGATGACTGTACGAGAGGTGTGCTCCGTGTCGGGAACCATTCGTTTCAGACTATCGAAAGGCCTTGGGTACGAAATCCAGATGGCGCGGGCGGCACGCCGTTTGAGAGTTGTATCCCGGATGGTTCGTATCGTCTGCGACCTTACACGCGTCCTAGTGGTAAGAAGGCATTTATACTGTCGAACCCTGATTTGGGCGTATGGGAGCAGGATGGCGACCGCATCCAGACCTCATGGGGGCGATACTTGATTCTCATCCACCCCGGCAACACCGTTGACGATGTCGTAGGATGTATCGCGCCGGGCCTGACAGGATCTGACCGCTCAGTCGGCAGTTCTCGTGCCGCGATGCTAAAGATGCTTGAGCTCTTGGAAGGTTCCGAGCATGACTTGAGGATTTTACCCAAAGGAACGGGTTAATCACTTAAGCGATAAGAACTTTGAAGTAGTTAAGAGTTTCTTGTAGATCCAACCGCCGATGGTTGATGTTGCACCTAGCGACGACACCGCGTAATCCCACACCGCCGCTGCTATGGCTGCGATATCTCCCGGCAATATGCCAGTCTGGTTGAGGATAAGACCGGCAGAATTGGTAGGGATTACTGTCACCAAGCTCGTGGGAACAAGTATTCCGTTCTCTACGTCGAAGATATTGTTGTTCGACCCTTCAATACGTACGCTGTATTGGCTGCCAGTGTCCTCGAATTGGATACTGTAGCCATTGATGAATTCAAGTGTCCGCGCATACGTGGTACCGGCCACAGTTACTTCCGTGTTGTGGGTATAGGCGTCATCCATCCAGATGTACGGCTGACTCGCGAGCAGTGTCATTACATCCTTACGGAATTGGTCCGAGTCAAGCGTGTACAAAGTGCCCGACACAAGTGTCAGGTCAGCTTGTGGGACTGATATTAACTTCGTGGCAGGGTTAAGTGTTAGAGCCATCGTTGTCTTCCGGGGTAGTACTACCGCCAGCGACCCACGAGTTCAGCTCGATGTACCTTTGCCTTTGAAATTGGTCAAACTCATCGCGCAGCGTGCTGTACATGCCGATAAGTCGCCGCATCTGTTCGTGAGTCATTTCAAGCTGCTGCTTGAGCACTGAAATTTCAGTCATGCAGCCTTCAACTGTCGCCTTTTCATTAAGCGATAGTTTTGCTTTGTGCAGGTCTTTCATAGCCCCTCGCATCTCGTCGAGTGTCATGAGCTCGCCGTCAGAGATGTGATCGGGTTCTTTACCTTCAGTAGATCCAATTGTCATTTATTCGTCCGGTTGTAGTGCTACTAATAAATCTGTGCCATTACTGGCGTCTGCGATAGTAATAACTGATTGAGCGTAATATGGCGCTGTAGTACTTCTTCGTACCCAACCTGAAAGTGACTGAGTTGCAGGCCATACTTTTGATGATTGTATTACACCACCGGCGTTAGTGAGGCCACTTATAGCTACATATGAAAATATTGGGGTACCTCCAGATGTAGCAGTTGTTCCAGATGGTACTGTATAAGTAAAGGTTGTGGTACCAGTTACTGTGATTTGGGCTTGTCTGTTGTACCCTTCATCATTTGATCCGCGCACAACTACATAATCGTTTGTTGCAAGGCCATGAGCAGCACTCGCTGTAAGAGTTGCTGTGCCGCCTGTTTGAGTGAGCGAACTTACAGATTCTTGGTAAGGTAAGGCACCTATACCCCCTATAGTTGAAGTTTCTAAAAATACGCGTGCATTTTGTAGTAAAGTCCCATCAGCATCTTCTACTGTTACTTTTGTAATTTTAGGGTTTTGAACAATAGTGACAGTTATACCTTCAGTTCTATATGAAACATTACCCGTACAATCGATAAGATTAAGTGTTATAGACCCTACAGTTTCTGTGAAATAAAAAGTACTTGTATCTGAATCATTACTAGCGCTGTATCCTGTAAAAGTACAGTTTCTTAAAGTAAACTCTCCGCCTTGAATGCTAGTATTTTCAAAAAGTATTGCGTGTGCATAGGAATTACCGGCTATAAAAGTACAACCGTCTAGCAATCCATCTGGTTCTGTATTATCTCCCCATATAACTGCTGCTGAAAAATTTTCATTGATGTTGTCTCTACCAGGGGTAAGAGAAAACCCAGTACCAGACCCTGTAGTATTAGTTTGTGTTAGTGCAGTGCCTACTTGTGCAAAATCAGATCTTTGAGAATCTGTTACAGTAAATTGTGTTACTACTCCGGTACTAACAGCATCTACCGTGATCCAAGACGTATCACTAAGCGTAATGACATCGTTTACTGCATGGCCTGAACCACCACTAAAAGTGCCTTCCGTGGTGGGCGAATTGTCATAATTAGTTTCATCTTGAGACCCAATAATAGGCTGACCACCTGATTCATTAAACGTGCAATTAGTTGCTTCACCGCCACCAGTAATGTCTGTGTACCAACAATTTTTCCAGGTTGTGTTTTGATACACACCACTCCCATCTATAAACCCATATGCACAACCATCAAAACGACAGCTATCAACCGTTGTTGCTGTTGTACCACTAAGAGATAAAATAGTACGAGCGTCTCTACCCAAATGGTTAATTTGGATATTAGTCCATTCGATGTTAGTAGATGCATTTCTAGTAGCAATTTCGTTAAATGTACTTTGGACGAATCTGCCGTCATCAAGTACTGAAATTACACGGTCGCTATCTCGAAAATCACAAGAAGTAGCGACAGACCCTATAACAAATCTTCCATGAAAAAGGTATGAACCCGCAGAAGGAGTTAAGATCCCCCAACGATTAGAGGTTGTTGCATCAGTATTGGCCGCACCTTCAAATGTTGCGTAGCCATTTGTTACATCGCCATCAGTACAAATTAATTCACGCCCAAATCGCATTGCATCAATACCATTTGGAGCACCTTTTAGTGAACCAGAGCCAAGTATTTTCCATTGAAAACCAAAATGGCTTCGCGTAGTTGTTGGGCTACCCGTGGTAGCTGAAGGCGTTTCTCCTATGCGGACTGCGTAAGAGCGCCATGAAAGAAGATCAGAACCCTCTACATCATTACCGTCTACGTAATATTGGTTATACGCTCCTGTGCCAGAACCAATAAGTAGTTGTCCTCCACCAAGAGTTTGTGTGTCTAATAGATTGCGGTTTGCTTGACGTGCCCAAATAAATACACCGTCAAAAGAGCCTATAGTTTGACTACCTGCGTTATATATCATGCCTTTGGTTGCAGCAGTAAAACCATTTTTGGAGAGGCAACCATCGCCTTGAATATAGTAGTCTGTTTCAGAGTTAAGACCGGCCGCGCCACCGCCCAGTGCAGACCAGTTAGTAGTGCCACCAGCAGTATCTACAACATTAATTGTTGTTAAGTCTGTGGTGTATGAAGGAGCAGCCACTCAACCATATCCTGTTCAGTAAAAGACGTATCAATGGGGCCCTCTACATCGTAATCATTGATGTAAAGAGCCCCACAAGGGCAAAGCACAGCTTCGTGTCTATGATCGGAATAATCCTCTGTATAACAGACATCCTCACAATCAAGGCATTTAGCCCATGCTTTAACACCTTCAATTGCCATTAGGTGTCGTCAATCCTATTCACAGATGCCGTACCACCGTTGGTGCCCATGACACCAGTAGTTTCAGCCGTTTTAATAGGCGTTGCCCCACCGTCTCGTACTCGCACGAAATGGGTTCTGTCAGAGCTATATACGTAAGAGAAGTTCTCTGACGTGCTAGCCGTTACCAGGTCCAGATACGTGACAAATACATTGAACGGGGTCGTTGCATTATCCGTTGAGAAGTCCGCTGACGGGATCGTAAAGTCATTTGTTGACGTTGAGAACGCCGTATACCTGTGAAGACTGTAGAGCCCGCTGTCGCGTTCAACTCGGATACCGCCCTTCGTACCTGCCGTAGTTGGCGTGTCAGAAGGGATCGCTACTACTGACACCGTTGTTACTGCAGCACCTGATAGGGTCGTATCAGAGGTCATCTGAGTAAAGTTGATATCGCCCGCATTATCTTCAGTGCAAAGTACATAGTCACCTGAGATAAAACCAGATACCGTGAATGTTACGTTATTCGGCGGGGTAATAGCGTTGTTACCCAAATCAAAGAACGTATCAGCAGCACTTGTATCAGCAGCTTGCAAACCCAGACCGTACGAACCGATCAAAGCTGAACCTGTAGATTGACCTACAAACGGCGTCGAGACTGTACGTTCAGTAACAGTCCCATTTACATCAACAAAGTTAGACGAACTTGTATCGTCGTAAATACGCGTGTTATTAACTGGAGCAGTGCCGCTAATAATTTGACCGTACAAATTACCCGTTGTGCCGTCATCATCGATAGCAAAAAACCGCATACGGCCCGCAGTTGCAGTCGGTGTAGTTGGCGGAGTAGCGTCATTAACTGCAGCCGTAGCGCCGGAGGTTTGGCCGGTAAATGTATCGTTATCAGTTAGTGTACCTGACTCTAAATCGACAATTAGCGTGCCGCCAACACCTACAGCTAGATCGCCGCCTATGACTCGGCCGTACCAAGCAGGAGTGGCTGAATCTTCATGGATGGCTTCGCCTACTGTAAATGTACCAGTGCCACCATCACAGACTAAAGCTTCGCCCCAAACACCTTCGTCATTTGTGACGAACATGGTGCCTGTTTCAGTGTCATAACCAAAGCTATGAGTCAAACCACGAAATAGCTCGCCGTTGAGTCCGTTAAGGGTGTCAACAGTACCATCTGCTTGTTGTAGTTTGAGGTATTCATAGAAAGTATTGATAGAATTGGCACCGCGATCCCACTCAGAGTAGTATTCCTCAGGAGTACCATCGCCAGAGATGTCGATGAGTCGTAGACCTTCTGTATTAGAAATATCAGCAAGTGCGTTAATAGTTGCCCAGGCAGTAGAATTATTAAGGTCAGTAGTATCAGACAATGCAAGTACGTTATTACCTTGCGAAGTACCATTAATACTGAATTCACTATAAGTATTGCCATAACGACGAGTCGTACCTAACAAGCGGCGTCGAGCTATATCCACACCTTGTTCACGAGTTTTAATCATGAAGCGATGAGAAATACCCTGACCAGCATCGCCATTTAGAGGTTGAGCAATATGATGAATGTCACCGATATCCCAGTCATTATCAGTACCGCCATACAACGTAGCAGTTACAGTCGTCGCAGTATTGGCTGTAATAATGCCTTGCGAACCATCAGTGATGTTTTTGATGGTGTAACCTACAAGATCATTAGTGCCTGCACCTAACGTTGAATCAGAAAGAACTGAAGCATTGTCTAAGCCAGTGTGTGTTCCTGCTTCTCTGCCGTAGTTCCAGTAATCATCAGAGAGGATTGCTCCGTCTTGTAGGATCTGGATATGTGCAGTAGCGTTACCAAAGTTTACGATGCCGTCCCAACGTTCTTCTGTTTCGTCGGTACCTTGAATGATCGTGCCATCGTAAAGATGTTCGATTGCAGTTGCATCAACGTTAAACCCATTGACTAGACGGATAATGTTATCCGTCGAGCGATCAGATGGGTTCTTGTCAATGATATCGAGCTCGTCGTCGCCGGTGAATTCTGGATCATCTGCGAACGCTTGGAGCCACCTATGGAACTGAATCACAGTTGCGTAAGAGGGTGTACCTCCCGACAACGTGTGGTCATCTCCAATGTACCGGATATTGCCCGTTGCTCGGGTAATACTCCAGTCAGCATTTACCATTGCCATGTGTAAGATTCCTCACGAGTAAGTTAAAGAAAGCCTGTTGTCCCAAACATTGTCTCTGTTGCTGTTTCCGTCAGCCCATTCAGTTACTGAATCGGTATTGCCACCACCATCAACAGTAAAAGTAATCCGCTTAATCCTCCATGCGGCAGAGCTCGTGAGTGTTCCGGGCAGAGCGTCACCGATATAATAGATACCGCCGTCGTTTTCTTCGTCTACACGTTGAGCATTACTCATTTTTTCTATCCCAAAGTCCGTCCTAACCCAAGATCCGGGAGTCAAATCATCGGGCTTTATTACATCAACTCCGTCATCCGACCGAGTGTCTGAATCATCAAATATGAACCATCCTTCTTCATTCCCCACGAGCACTGAAGCAAGGTCGTTATTGACTGGCGCATCGAGTTCACGCAACTCTGCGTATGTTCTTGCACGTAGCGTTGCGGATCGTTGAACACGTTGTATTCCCATCTCACGCGACAGCCCTTAATATGCGATCGGCCCAAGCGCTTTTCTTCCAGAACTCATCTCCGGGATGCACTTGGGCCATAAAATGTTCAAGGTTTGGCTGTTCGATTTCGGTGTATTCACCGAGACCGTCGAATGGTTTGTCGTGACCTTTCACAATTACGAGAGCTTTGATTGTCTTGTCACCGAGCTGGTCGCACACTTCAACTCTGTTATTGCCCATGGCAATTCGGAAGCGGCGGGGGTTACCAGCATCAACTTCTACTACGATTGGGTTGATAAGGCCGTTTTTTCTGATGTCATCTTTGAGGTGAAGGAACTCCTCCGGCTGCATACCGCCAGTGTGCAGATCCCCGAAATCCATATGGGCGAAATCTATGGTTTGGAGCCTTGCTATCGGTAACTCCTCAAAGTAGTAGGCCCGGTAGCGGGAGTACATAGTCGCAGTTCCTTGTGACCACTGTTGACACGAGCTTGTTTATAAACGATATTCCACATACTAGCAACTTATTGCGGACATCACATGGCTGGCGTTTTACAGGTAGCTTCACCCCAGCAAGTCTCAGATTATGAAGCTCAGGTCTTGGCTCAACGAGAGCCACCGGAACAGCCGTTGGAGATGGAAGGGCTGGTTGCCCTTATCCGTCGTGAGTTCAATGATTCTCGTAACGCCCGATATGTAAATGGTGTGTCTCAAAGACTCATCGATGCTCAGCGAACATATCGAGGCGAGTACACTCCTAACAAGCTTCGGGACATCAAAGCCTTTGGCGGCTCCGAAGTGTATTCCCGCGTAACCCCGACCAAGTGCCGGGGCGCGACGTCAGTACTGAGAGACCTGTACCTATCTGGATCCGAACCACCGTGGGAGCTTCAACCAACTCCCGTCCCGACGCTACCCGAGGACATTGCCGAGGCCGTCATAGGCCTCGTGCAAGCTGAAGTCCAAGCCGCCCAGCAGCAGGGGCTTACGGTAGATGAGTCGATGGTCCGGGACCGCATGACCCAGATGTACGACGCCGCACAGCTAGCTGCTATACGTACAGCAAATGAAGAATCCAAGGAATCAAGTCGTCAGCTCAATGATGTAATGGTGGAGGGCGGTTTTTACCGAGCGCTCAAAGAATTCCTTATTGACCTGCCGATTTTCCCTATCGCTTGTATCAAGGGCCCAACCGTGCGGCTCAAGACCAAGGTTCGGTGGAAGAATGGACAGCCGGTCCGAGAGACCTCCCCCAAGCTTTTTTGGGACCGGGTAAGTCCGCTGGATCTGTTTTTCACCCCAGATGCAGGCCACCTCGACGAGTCCTATATCATTGAACATGTTAGGTATTCTCGGCAGGAACTATACAATTTGATTGGAGTCCCGGGGTTTAAGGAGGACGAGATCCGAGCTGTCCTCGCAGACTTCAAAGATAAAACCCAGTCCCGGCAATGGCGAGACTGGTTTGATGAGGAAAGGGAAGACCTTGAGGACCGTGACCATTGGGAGTCCGCCCGTGGCCAGCTTATCGATGCCTTAGAATGGCACGGCTGCGTACAGGGACAGATGCTGCTGGACCACGGGTTTTCCGAAAAAGAGATCCCAGACCCAGAACAGGAGTACATGGTAGATGCATGGGTCGTGGACCGATACTGTATTAAAGCGCAGATCTCTCCGGGTGTTACTCAGAAACCTAAATATTACATTACGAGCTTTGAAAAAATACCTGGATCCCTTTGGGGATATGGACTTCCGGATATTCTGGCCGATATTACTTCGGTTTGTAATACGACGATGCGAAGCATTGTCAATAACCTGTCTATCAGTTCAGGTCCGCAAGTCGTTGTTAACCTCGACCGACTCGCCCAAACCGAGGACGCCAACACCCTCTACCCGTGGAAACGATGGCATGTAGTGGACGACCCGCTAGGCAACAACAGCCAGAAACCCATTGAGTTCTACCAACCTAATAGCAACGTACAAGAGCTCATGGCCGTATACGAGAAATTCGCAAATATGGCTGACGAAGCTTCTGCTCTCCCCAAGTACTTGACAGGAAGTGGGGCCACTGGCGGAGCTGGTCGCACCGCGTCAGGGCTTGCCATGCTCATGGATAACGCATCTAAAGTGATGCAAAACGTTGCCGCGAATGTGGATGATGACATCCTCACACCTTGTATAGAGGAACTTTACGAGATGGTTATGCTCAGCAATGCTGGCCCCAGTCTCCGTGGCGACGAGTCAATTGTTGTCAAGGGCGTGACAGTAGCGGTTCAGAAGGAAACGGACCGAATGCGCAAACTTGAATTCTTGCAGATGACGGCGAATCCGATCGATATGCAGATCATGGGTGTCCCGGGCCGCGCAGCAGTTCTTGAAGATGTTGCGGAAGAACTTGGTATGAAAGGGAAAAAGGTAGTACCATCTCCTGAAGAACTTAGTAGCATGGGTGGACCGCCCGCGCCGCAAGTAGGAGGAGCCCCGGGTGGCCCGGCCGCTGAGGAAGCTCCAGCAGAAGGCCGAGACCCCGCTATGCAGGCGAGGCAAGGACAGGAAAACGTAACCAGAGGAGTGGTTCAATGAAAGATGGCAAGAAGTATATCAACTCAGGGCTCGCTAAGAAGTACGGCAAACCGCTGTGCGCCTCTCATGGTGAGTACACACAGTCGAAGACGTCTTATCCCAAGCTTAACTCGTCGATTCAGGGTAACAAGAATACTAAGACGACGCGTATTGGCTACGGCGTAAACGGCGTTTAAGGAGGCATCATGGCCTACGAGACCTACCCCAAAAATGGGCACAAAGGTTCACGCCACCGTTTCTCTGGAGAGATGGAAGGTGGTGATTGGGACCGTAACAACCGTGAGAAGCGCGACTATATGAAGTCTGGCCGCAACGAGTATGCGGGTAAGGCTCAGTCAAGTGAGAAGTTCAAAGTTGCCAGTGAAAGCGCTGGTATGGGCGCTCCATGGTCGAAACGTCACTACCCTAAAAAGGGGCACAGCGCATCAAAATTTGGAACGTGCAAAGGGATGGGTAGCTGACATGGCTTTTTTTACGGCGAACAAGCGTGGAAAGAGGGGTAAACGCCCCGGTACTGCAGAGAAGGGTATGAACTCTAATCTGGCAACTATGTACAACGCAGCACAGTTCGGCGGAAGCCACCCAGACGGATCCCGTCGAATGACTAACAACTATGGCAAGACGGCACGTAAACGTAACGAGTTCAAACCTGAAGTGGGTGAGAACAGCAGACGCACTGGCCGTATGTTTAGTTGGATGAAAGGAGAAAGCTATTGAAGCTTGACCAAGATACTGCTGAAGCTTTGATGCGCCTCGCGCATAACAAAGATTTCTTGCAGTTTGGCGTATGGCTCGATCAGATCCATAACGTCTTTATACAAGGTGCAATAATGGGGCATGACGAAAATTATTCCCCGGATGTTTTACGCGGCCGTGCTCAGGCTATTTCCATCATGAAGAATGAGATGGAAAAAGCGCCTGATGTTGCCGGTCGAATTCAGAAAATAAGCTAAAGGAATACGGCTATGCCGCTCCCAAAACAAATACGCAATCAGATTAAGCAAGGCGAAGAAATCGAATCTCAGATCCGTAAGGAACAGGAAGAAGCCGGTTCAGCCGATACTTCTCAGCAGCAGATCGATGACTTACTTAAATCGGTAGAGACTCCGGAAGCGGAGCAGCCTCAAAGCGAGGCACCGACTGCAAGCGTAACTGAACTACATCCAGCCCCCGAAGGAGGTGATCCTGAATCTGCGCCGGAGGCAGCGCCCGAGTCAAAACCTGAGCGTACCGACTGGAAACAGAAGTACTCTGTTCTTAAAGGTAAGTACGATGCAGAAGTACCTCGGTTGTCTCAAGACTTGCGAGAGTCTAATACTCGCATACAAAAGCTTGAAGATAAGCTGGCAGATATAGCCGCTAAGCCAATTGCTCAGCTAGAACCTGAGCAGCCTCGAACTGAATTTACAGCGGAGGAAGTAGCTGATTACGGAGAAGACCTGTTAGAAGTTATTGGCCGCAAAGCTCGTGGCATTGTTGAGTCAGAGTATTTGCCCCAGATTACAGGCCTTCAGAACCAGATTGAATCGCTGACAAGCCAGCTTGGAGAAACAGGCCAGCGTGTCGGTAAGTTTGAAACAAATGAAGTTTTCCACCAGCTCGACGTTGAAGTCGAAAACTGGCGTGATACTAATGTTGATCCGAAGTTCCACGAGTGGCTGGATCAAACTGACCCCTACACGGGACAAACTCGTAAAGAGCTCATGTTGGCAGCCTTTGACCGTAAGAACGCCCAACAGGTCAAAGCTTTCTTCGTGAATTTTAGTAAGGAAAACGCTGCAGTCGTACCAGAAGCAGCCGCTCCAACACCCTCTGGGCAAGGGGGAACGGAATCCGGAGCGACACTGAATCTGAACGATTACGTAGCCCCCGGCCAACCGAGGACCGGAGGCGAAGCTGGCGCTCCTAAAGACAAACGGATGTGGACCTCGAAAGAGATCGGTTCGTTTTATTCTGACGTTCAGAAGGGTCGGTACAGAAGCCGCCCTGATGACAAAGCCAGAATTGAGGCAGACATTGTAGCTGCCACAAGAGAAGGGCGTGTTCAGGGTTAATTTTTAGGAGTTTTTAACAATGCCATATCCAGTAGCCGCGAGCGGTGGCGCTAGTGTATTCGGATCAATTCCGACGCCTGCGTACACCGGCACGTTTATCCCGGAGCTGTGGTCTGGAAAAATCATCGAGAAGTTCTATGACGCGACTGTTCTCGCAGCAATCGCTAACACGGACTACGAAGGTGAAATTACCAGCTACGGCGATAAGGTGACGATCCGCACCAAGCCTTCGATCACCATTAACGATTACACGGCGTACACCAGTCTTACGACTGAGACGCCGTCCAGCGCAGTTGTCGAACTGCTGATTGACCAAGGTAAGTACTGGTCTACGGCTCTCGATGACGTCATGGAAGTCCAGTCTGATCTGGATCACTTCAGCCTGTGGGCAGACGACGCGTCTGAGCAGATGAAGATTGAGATCGACACGGACGTCCTGGCCGGTATCCCCGCTGGTGTATCTGCTAACAACCAAGGCAATACCGCTGGTGTCCAGAACGGCACTTCGCTAAGTCTCGGTGCTGCAGCCGCCCCGGTTACCGTAACCGCTGCCAACGCAATTCAGAAGATCATTGAGTGTGGTCAGATTCTTGACGAAAACAACATTCCGGAAACGGGACGTTGGATTGTTATCCCAGCGTGGATGGCAGCTCTCATCAAAACGTCTGATCTGAAGGATGCTTCGCTGACCGGCGACGGTGTCTCGATGCTCCGTAATGGTCGTCTGGGAATGATTGACCGCTTCACGCTTTACGCGTCGAACCTGCTTCCGTGGAATGCATCGGATTCGGCTAATAGCGTTCTGTTCGGTCATTCGCACGGCCTGACGTTTGCTTCGCAGCTCACGAAGGTCGAGACGCTCCGTGCAGAAAGCACCTTTGGCACGATCCTGCGTGGTTTGCAGGTCTTCGGCTACAAAGTTGTTGACGGCACTGCGCTCGGCATCCTGTACGCTACGCGGTAATTAGTCAGGAGCTCTGACATGGGAGGGGGCTCAAATCCCCTCCCGCTTTTTGACTGAGAGAAATTATGGCAGCGAAATATTTGAAATCATTGGC